>ERZ779840.1532-NODE-1532-length-21904-cov-3.016294_pt1 | contig 21904 bp, 33 predicted proteins | sample MGYA00511561_ERZ779840 | MGnify/ENA primary metagenome ERZ779840 (study PRJEB29588, sample SAMEA2162036) | human gut metagenome | biome: human gut; feature: human-associated habitat; material: faeces | place: Denmark | collected 2008/2010 ...
TGCCAAATCAGGCTTGGGCAAAGAGTTGGTACGAAGATTCGGTAATCCTTTTAGCCATAAACAAGTTGCTTTTGTTACATAATTTTCACCATCATTAATACCCTCCGCAAACATATATGGATGTATTATTTGCTCCGGCTTCCTGAAATTTTTATTCATGAATCCCAAGGGATTTTCTACACATATTTTAGGGATATCCGCTAAGGCAAACTGCATAAAAAAGATGGCGGCTTTTGTTCTACTCTCCCAGTTTTTGCACACCTTTTCCGGCGGCGTGCATCTTAGTGAAAAACTCCGTGTGCAAACATTTGAAAGATGCGTACAAGGCGGATGTGCGATAAGCATATCCCATTTTCCCACTTCATGATATACCCCATCCATAGTGGCGATTTTACCTCCTTTTAGAGCTTCAAGCGCATCTCCCATGATATGCCATTCGGGATGCCCGCCGGAACACTCTATGATATCGCAGCTGTATGCCTCATGCCCTTTTTCCCGAAAAGCTATACACACTCTTTGGCTCTCTTCACAAGCTACCAATACTTTCATCTTTACCTCCCTAAATTTCGCCTCTTTACGCTCCTCATTATCACGCTATATCGGTAGTCATCTGCTATCCTTTTAGCGCGTTTTTCCGCCTCTTTTTGCTCTTTCCTGCGCTTTTCTATCGTACTCCACACTTTGAGCGCGAAACACTCGGGGTATGTGCAGGATTTTGAGCAGCTATCACATGGATTAGTCATCGTTTCCGCCTTCTGCGATTTCTCTCTTGAATTTTTTGTAAATTTCCCAACACTTAGGGCAAATATCCTGTTTGCCTACCTTTCTCCACGTGTTCGGAGGACCTTTTTTGGAGCGGCCGCAATAATAATACCTTTCAAGTGCTATAGCTCCGCAATAATCACAAATATAAACCATTTTACGCTTTCGCATTACTTTTCCTCATCAATTCTCTTTTTCAATCTTTCGATTTTATCTACCATTACCGCATTTACATCAATCGAACTAATTTCATACATTTTTTCAAGCATTACAAGGCATATCTTTACGTCTGCCATCTCCTCTATAAGGTGACTTTTATTTCCCTTTCCCCGCAACATCTTTGAACACTCCTTAATAAGTTCAGAGCATTCTTCCATGCATACTACCGTTTGAAGCTCGTTTCCCCATTTTTCTATAGCTTCTTTGATGATTTCAGCGTAGCACTTTTTTTCATTTTGCATTTTTCTCATCCTCTTCTTTCATCGTGATTATAGTAGCAATCGCGTAAAGTACTCCATCAAAAAAATCTTTACTATCATTATCAGATTGCCCTGCTTTATTGATGATTTTTCTTATCACTATCAGTTTTTGGCTATCGTTCATTTTCACAGTCCTCCACTTCTTTTATCAATCGCTCAATATACCATCTGGCTTTTTTCAAATCCTCCGCGCCGTTTTTCTGTTTCCAGCGCCAAATGTACTTTATCGCATTACCCGTGCATACCGCCTCTATTCCTGACAAGTCGCTCACCGCCGCCGCTATCGCGTCAATGCACTCTATGCCGCCCTGTGTGTAGTGCGCGGGATGATTTATGTACTCTTTAGCCATTGTAAGCCCTCCTGTTCCATGCTTCTATTGCCTTATCCCCGCAAGAGTAAATAGGCAAAAAGTCCTCGCTGTAACGTCTGTCCCCTCGACCCGTATGCGTATGCCCGTAATAAGCTATCGGTTTGCCCCTCGCATGGCACTTATTGCAAATGCAATATGCTTTCATTTTTATCTTTTTTATCCCAAGACCATTAACACCTATAAAGAGCATCTCGCTGTGTAGCACGCTCACGCTATCACTCCCACAGAACGGGCATGGCAAAGCATTTTTTGCCTTAAATTTAAATCTTTCGCATTTCACTATTTCGCTCATCACTCTACCTCCAGCACAATCTTCGTCTTTTTCGATTGAATCAAACTCTTCCTGTGTGTAAACTTTCATGATTCTCTTTTCCTCTCCTCAAATACTCTCACAATCCCTTTTTCCGTATCGCATACGGCCTCGTACACTTTTCCTGCAAACCGCTCTTTAAAAATCCTTTCAAGCTCCTGTGCAGTATGTGATCTCATGCTATATACGCCTACTAGTACCATGTTTTCGTTCATTTTTACCTCCAAAAGGAGCTGTGCGGCGCTCCCGTCTGTATCATCAATCATAAAAGGAGTAGTTTGTCTATTAATGGTCGCCTCGTCCCCCGCACTGGTCGGCGCTCCCGTTTCTCAAAAAAGGAAGTTTAGTAAAATCACTGTTGCTGCCATGCCTACAAACAGCACCGCCGCCATAAACAGCTCCTCTAAAATATCGCGTCTGCGCTTCTTCTTCGCTTCTCGTTTTGCCTGTCCTCGTGTCATTCTGCCGTCTCCTTGCCTTTTAAAAGCTCGTCTATACCATCGCGTATATCTGATATCGCGCTATATATCATAAGCAAGTCGTTATGTAGGCTTATCGTTGGCTTGTCCGGTGTGCCGTGGACTGCGTTTTTCTGCAATACGTGTTCCCCGGCTCGTATGCGGCGTATCGTCCTGTCACAAAAGCCTGTGATGCTCGCGATGTCCTCGATATCCATTTTTGCATTAAGCATCTTTGTAATGTCCTCAATATCTTTTTGCGTTACTTGCCGTCTTTCTGCCATTTTTATATTTCTCCTTCATCCTTTAATTTGTGATACTCATCATCAAGATGATTTTCATAATCATTTTCATTAAATGCGCTATCTTCTGGCGGATCATAGCCATATGAATCTGCCTTTTGCAGCTCATCCCAAATACTTCTTATCATTACACGCCCATCTCTGAAAAGCGCTTCATAAAGTAAACTTGCCCTTTTCCCGTTACTTTCGTTGTGCGATGCAGCCGGATTGTGCCATCGGGATTAGCGGTTGTGCTTTCCTTTACCTCGAACAATCCCATTTCCATAGCTTTTTGTGTTGGCATGTTGCGGGATGCGCCGTTTTTTACAAGATAGCCATGTCCCCGCATCAACTCGAAAAGCCGATTTTGCCCGGTGTTGATGCCGTTTTGCTTTAGAAATTTAGCCAAATCGCCAATCAAGATTGAAGTTTCGGCAGTTTCTACCATCTTCGCAAATAATACCTTTGGCGCGTCCTCTGCCGCTTGCTTTTCAAGCCTTTGCCGTGCCTCCTTTTCGCTTTTAAGCTCCTGTGCCAGCCGAATAAGGAAATCGGGGGAAGTTAGCGCTTGCTCTAAAGTCTGCTCATTCATATATGCGCCATGTTTGCGGATACTGGGCAGCACTTCATGCGTTACCCATCTCTTGAACTTCTTCGCCTCCGGCTTGTCCGAACGGAGGATGACATTATAAAGCCCTGATTCGTTGATGATGTTGCTTACCCCTGATAGGCCCCCTAAGTCAAACTTAGTCACCTCATCTTCATCTAATCGCCCCGCGATCATCGTCGGGTTTGAAAGCTCGAGTACCTCGCATACATCTTTCAGTACCCACCAAAGATCGCCGTCTTTCTTTACCGTTCTTATTTCTTTATCGTTATAGTTGAAAATCTGTATATCGTTCATTTCTCATCCTTTCTTATAGTTTATTAGAGTTTATCGATTCTGAATACGGTTAAACCGTACTTCAAGCCAAAAATTTTATGTCATCAATTTTCACGCCACAAACATTAGCAATCTTTTTTGCTTGAGAAACAGTCGGCTCAGTTTTTCCGCGCTCCCAGTTTGATACTGTGGAAACAGATACGTTGCAAGCCTTAGCTAATTGAGTTTGTGTTATACCCTTTATTTTGCGTGCGATGGGTAAACTAACTTTCTCTATTATCAATTTATCACCTCCTACGGTTAAACCGTAATTCTATTATAGACTATATTTTTCCACCTGTCAACGGTTAAACCGTATTTTTTTATATTTTGCGTTGACTTTTTTACGGTTTCCTTGTATAATTTCTACTCAAGAAAGGCGGGATGCACTTGAAAGATAGTAAGCAAATAATGGCTGAAAATATTAAGTATTATATGGAAAAGAAAGGTATCACTAACCAACAACTATGTGATGCTCTAAATTTTAAGTACACTACATTTATAGATTGGATAAACGCAGTAACATACCCAAGAATAGGAAAAATAGAAACAATGGCCGACTATTTCAATTGCTCGAAATCCGATCTCATTGAAGAGCATGTTACCCAAGAGCAACACGACAAAAACAGTGAAATTGTTGAAGTAATCTTTAAATTGCGCATTTCGCCGGAGCTGTTGAAGCTATGCACGATACTAAAGGACTTAAGCAAAGACCAAATTTCAAGCATCACAAGCATGATTCAACAGCTCTATGGCAAAAATTAGCGAGTGAGAATCTGATATACCAAATCAAGAAGCGTGACATCTTCACATTTCCACGCTTCTCCCGAAATGCGCAAAAGAAGCGTGGTTCTTTGTGTATAATTTTTCGGTATTTCCCGGAAATGATACGTACAAGTATAAACTTGATTTTTAATGGGGGAAATAGTGATAGCTTTAGCCATGATTCGCCCTTTCTCTCACTATGAGAATCCGCGCTCTTGTGGAGCAGTGCCAACGCATTTATCGCGCTTGGGTAGTTGCTACAATGTTACGCTTTTTGTTTTAAAATGTCAATGGATTTTATACAATTGCCAAAAATTGCCAAAATCCCTAAAAAATTGTTCCTGCCGCCTAAAAAATTGTTGATTTGTGCAGCGATATAGAGTATTATAGAAGTACATTAAAAGGCATAATGCCTAAAAAAAGGAGATTTGATATGAAGAAACTTTTATGTATTATGTGCGTTATTTTATTATCATTTACCCTACTTGCATGTGGTGGGCAGGGCGATACCAACACACCCGCCGATACACAGAGTGATGCCCAGCCGTCCGAAAACGCGGCAGAGCCAACGCCCGAGCCTACGCCAGAAAAGGTAAATTTAACGGGCGAGTGGAAGCAGGTAAATGCCCCCTCTGATACTTTTATGAGTGCCACGATAACGGATTCATCCATTGAAATTTACTGGGATTCAGAAGATGATGATTCAAAAGCTTTGTATTGGGCTGGCACTGTAGAAATACCCGAATCAGGAGATTCTTTCACATGGAATTCCAAAAATGATAAAGAAAAAACTTCTACAGCTATACTTGCTTCATCTGATGATACAAAAGCCTTTGCTTTTGATGGGAAACAAATCAGCTTTGATGTCAGCGCGATGGGGCAGACTACTACTGTAAAGATGGAAAAGCAGGGCTAAAATGAATGCCGTCCTCTACCTCCGCTATAGCAGCGATAAGCAAAACGAGCAATCTATAGAGGGGCAAAAAAGAGTTTGCGAGGCATTCTGTGAGAAAAACGGATATAGCATCCTAAGCATTTACATAGATCGTGCGAAATCAGCTTCTAAAGATACGGAAAAGCGCATTCAATTCCAGCAGATGATAAAGGATAGCGCCAAAAAGCGATTTGAAGCCGTAGTAGTATATAAGCTCGATCGCTTTGCGCGCGACAGGTACGATAGCGCGATATATAAATCTCGTCTAAAGAAAAACGGCGTTCGCGTAGTATCTGCTACAGAAAATATCTCCACCGAGCCGGAGGGAATCATCTTAGAGTCCGTGCTTGAGGGGATGGCTGAATTTTACTCGCGCGAGCTTTCGCAAAAAGTCACCCGAGGAATGCATGAAACAGCGCTTAAAGCTAACTATACCGGGGGCGGTGTGCCGCTGGGGTACAAGGTAGAGGATAAAAAGTTAATCATCGATGAGCGCACGGCTGATATAGTGCGCGAGGCGTTTTCTCTTTATGCCGCGGGGGCTACCATATCGGATATATGCTCAATCTTTGCAGAAAAGGGCTATAAAAGCACTCGCGGCTCTGCTTTTACTTCTCATAGCTTCACTCGGATGCTCCGAAATGAAAAATACATCGGCACATACTTCTATAAAGAAGTAAAGATAGAAAATGCCATTCCGGCGATAGTAGATAAAGGAATTTTTGAAATGGTACAAAAGAGGCTCAAAAAAAATGCATCAGCCCCCGCGCGAGGAAAAGCCAGCACTGATTTTCTCCTATCACAAAAATTATTTTGCGGGCACTGCGGCGCAAAGATGGTAGGAGAATCGGGGCAAGGGCGCAACGGGCGTGTATACTACTACTATAAATGCGCCACACAGAAAAAAACTGGTGATTGCGATAAAAAGCCAGTGCAAAAAGATGAAATAGAGCGCCTTGTAGTGCTTGATACTATCGCTATGCTCACGCCGGAGAACATAGAGAAAATAGCGGATATAGCCTCTTCAAAATCTGTAGAACGTTTGCAAAGGGAATCCATCATCCCAGCGCTAAATATCGAGCTGGTAGGCGTAAAAAAAGCCATATCGAATATCGTTGATGCCGTGGAGCAAGGGCGAGCCTCGGACGCGCTTTTCAATCGCCTTGATAAGCTGGAAATCAAGAAAAAAAATTTAGAGCTTGAAATCGATAAGCAAATGGATGAATTCCCAATCGTGGATGCAGATCAGGTAATCTACTGGCTTTCAAAATTTAAAGATGGAGATATAAGCGATCCTATCTTTTGCAAGCGACTTATAGATATGCTCGTGAACTCTGTTACCTTGTGGGATGGGCCCGACGGGGGAAAGAAAATCACCATCCTATACAATCTATCTCCCCACGAAATGCACACCTTTACCATTTCGGATTCGGGAGACGGCGGCGCACCACCGCAGAATAATCCGAAACTTTTTATCTATAAAAATGTTTTCGGGCAAACAAAAACACACTGAAATCAGTGTGCTTTTTATTTTACTATAGCCCTTTTCGAATAAGGATTTTAAAGGCTTCTGTAGTGGTATATCCTTGCTCGAAGAGCTCATTAAGTGCAGATAAAATGTCCTCATCCTCTATCTTTCGCAATGATAAGATAAATCGCTGATATACCTTTTTTTTGTATTTCGCGGTTGCCTCAAGCTGCGCGTCCGATGTTTTTTTCATGATTTTCTCCTTTTTGCTTGACATGTGCGCATACTGTAGTGTAAAATAAAAACAACATATACGGAAAGCCCTTTCCCCGCAAATGCGGGGCGGCAGACTTCCGCGAGTGTTTTCACGGAAGTCTTTTTTTGTGTCAGCTTATTTTTACACCGAGTTTCTTAGCTGCTGCGAATGCAACGCTTTCGCCGTCATCTGCGGAATCCCATTCTTCTATCATGTCGGCTCTCCAACAAAGCTCACGGAGGAGGTCTGCGTCCCACTCGGGAAGGCTGCGAATTTCGGCTGCGAGTTCTTCAAGGGTTAAATCCTCGAGGTCTGTATAGTGGCATCCGGTTTCATTACTAAATCTTTCAAACATTTTTTTATCTCCTTTTGTTTGTGTTTTTATTTTGTCCTCTTCCTTAGGACACTTATAGTATAGCATAGGGTACCCCATATGTCAACAACAAAATTTAGAAAAAGTGTTCAATAATATAAAAAATAGAAAAAAGAGGGAGAAAAAATCTCCCTCTTTCTCAATCGTATTTATTCAATCAATCTCCATTTTCTTCCTCGTCCATCGCGGGCTTATCATACTCCATTGCCCTGTCGCTGTCCGCAATGCCCTTTGTAGTAGGATCGACCACGATGCCCAGCAGCGCGAGAGCATTTATAAGCGTTCCCGCCGCCGTGAGTATGGTGTCCTCGCTCACTCGCGGCACGATGCCGCATATTCCCAGCACTTGATATACGAGTGATACCGCCGCCGCGATGAGCGCTATAAGCGTAGTTTTATTCTGCAATCTAAGTTTCCAATTCATAAAATACCTCCTAGTTTTTGCCGCTTTGATGCAACATGTAAGAATTTAAGCGGTTTAGAGCCTCGTCTGCCTCGCCGTTACATTTTCCGCGCTTTAAAGTAAGCAAAATAGCCAAAAGAGAATCAAGGATTATTTCATTTCGTTCCTCCGAAGTTTTTATATGATCTTCAAATTCCCGCTTTGTGGCTTTCAATCGCTCGTTTAGCTCGTCCACTTCAAGCGCAGTTTTGCTTTTTACTGATACGCGCCCCACTACAGCGCCCACGATGAGCAAAATCACGCTCCCGAGGACGCTTGTAAGTATATTTTCCCACATCGCCTATTTCAGCCCCCATTCGCCCCCGAGAGCCGCAATCGTAGCTTTGCCAACTATTCCATCGGCTTTCAACTTACGAGCCGTCTGGAACGTCCTCACAGCTAAATCCGTCCACGCTCCGAAGATGCCGTCCGCACCGTCTGCGCCGCACGGATAGCCGGAGTTGATGAGTAGCTTCTGTACTGCTTTTACATCGTCCCCACGCATGCGCACGAGCTTCTTTTTAAGCAGCCTTTTGAGGATAAAGGGCTGCGTGTTCTCATCTATCTCATCTCTTAGCGCGGTCGGTCTGCCGTAGGCGTTCCAATATCCTTTGCCGCTTGCATTTAGTCCGCGCTTCACCACGCCGTAAGCCCTGCCGCGCGCCTCGATGATATTCAAATCCCAGTCCACCACCACGCCCACGTGATACGCCTTTCCGGCAGAATTTACACGAAATACGAGGTCTCCTGGCTTTAGCTCCCAGCGTTTAAGTGATTTCACATAGTGTTTTTTTAAGCCGTTCGCCGTGGTATCAAAGCCCTTTTTCATGATGCCCGTCTCGTCCATCGCCTTGGTCACAAGCCCGGAACAATCGAACGCTCTAACCTCCTTAAATCCCGCCTTTATGCGCTTCTTTAAAAGCGCTTTTGCCGTTTTCTTATTGGCTGCGTTCGTTTCAAGCTTATCTATAAGCGCGTTTGTCGCTTTTTGCCCCTGTCCGCCCCATACGTATATAGAGCCGTTTGTAACCTCGTTTTCGAGGTATTTTAAAAATTCTTTAAGCATAATACCCCCCTTTAAAGTACCGCTTCACCGATAGCATCCCAATATATACGGATATTTAGCGGCGAAGTATAATTGTTTGCCACATAAAATTTCACCCCCGTATACTGCCCCTGAGTTTGCACGGGATTCATATATGAAAAAATACGCCCAAAAGCGGCATTTGTCATCGATGCCCTATAAATACTATGATTTATGATAGGACGCGTTTTATACGGCTTTTCAAAAACGACTTCAAAAGTCGTTACTGCATTTGCTTCCGCTGATACGGCATCCGTTCGCCCGGATTGGGTGTAAAGATTTAGCGCATTTTTCAGCGCGTTTAAACTCGTTACGCCTGTGCCGCCCTTTGCCACTGGCATTATCTGCTTTTTCTCTTTTGCCGCCGCATCACTTATATCTTTTTTGTTGGCTGCTATAGTATCAGCTGCCGTGGCCTTTACTGTGCCCAGCGTGATATTTTCGTATCGCTCCAAAAGCGGATCATATACTATCTTTGTAGCCCTCAATCTGATATCTAAATCAAATTTTGGATAAAGCACGCGGATACTATCGCCTAAAGTCACATCAGGCACTACAAAATCTTTATAATCGGAGTAATTTTTAAACTGAATCCAATCAATAGCAAGGCTGATACTCGATGCAAAATAAGAAGAATTTCGTCCCATCCACACCTTAGCGGCATCGTAAAGCTGCGTTTTTGAGGGCGCGCCCGTGGGTATCTCATCTTCCTCCCAAAAATCAGATAAATCAAGCGAGTAAATACGGATATCATTTGTAAATTCGGAAACGCCATCGCCATAGGGGAGTATTTTATCATCCAAAGTCACGAGCTGCGAAGTTTCATCGTTTGTTTTGTACCAAAAGGGGTATACATGTGTATACGCTGCCGCGCTGCTTGTTTCTTTTGTGATATCGATTAAATTTTTCCCATATGTAATGGTAAAATCTAAATCTTTCCCGCGCCGATTCATTAGATATACTTCATAGTCGCGGAATCTGTACTCGCCGCCGTATACATCAAGAATGCTGCCCTCGTTACCGCCGAGTAAAGCTCTGGCAGGGCAGGGGGTAGCGCTCGAAAATGCTGTAGTTGAAGATTTATCTGTGGTAAAAGTAAAAGCGGGCGAGCCGGAGGCTACATTTACATTGAAGTCCGCACTGCCCATCTTTACAAAGGCTTCATCCAGGCTCGCTGCTGAAAACGGCGCTATAACGTATTTATTTAGATCATAGCTTATATGTTCGGCGTAGATGGTGATACTGCCGTTCATCGGCGCTGTAATTTTATATATTCTAAAAGGCTGCGGAGGCTCATCATATGCGGGAGATACTGCAATTATTCGATGCAAAAGTATCTCCGAGAAAAGTGCGCCGCTCGTGGGATAAATCAGCTCGCACTCAAATGCGCCGTTTAGCTCTTCCGTTACGCTGCATGAAATCGTTTCGCTCAAAATACCTAAGCCGATTTTACTTGTATTTGCTGCCGCTGTGTCATCAGCCCTAAAAAGTGCAGGAAATCTCATAAGCTCCACCAATTCGGAGTCAAATTCACACTGAATCGTTTCCCCGTAAAATCATCTGTTGTGCTCAATCTAATGCGCATATTCGGGCCTGTTACCTTGAAAAATTCGCCCGTGAGCTGAATATCTTCTGAAATAGAAATATTTTGCCCGCTCAAATTTTGCCCGTATATCTGTTGATTCTCATTATCAATAATTATACGGATAAGCGAATTATTTGCTACTACGCTTTTAGGAATGAGAAAGTTTGATATGATCGTAGTTGTTGCCGTGCCCTGTGAATACTCGAAAAGCTCTAAAGATACACGCATATCTATATCTTCAATAGCAGCAATTTCAAGGTAAGGCGTAGCGGGCATTGTAAATCCGGTGGGGAAGTTGAGTGCGATCGCGAGCGTTGTATTTATCATTCCGGTATATGCCGTGGCATTCCCGCCAGCTATTGAAAATCTCTGCGGTTGGCAGATAAATTCAAGCGTTCCGCGTCCCTGCTTATCGAAATAATTTGAGATATCGCCCCCGCCCGAAAAATACGCCCTGCGGTATACCGATGTATCATAATCATCTCTTAGTTTTACGTACTGCGTCATCGCCGGGTAGAGCCAGCCCGTGACCCTGTTCAATGCCTCATTGAGATTTGTTCCCGCCTTTTCGCCGGAAATATACACATTGTAGGTTTGTGTATAGTTTTCAAATGTTCCCTCATCAAAAAATAAATCGCCGTTTTTCCCCGGGATTTGCTCCACACTGTATCTGCGGCGCGGGATTACTCGCGCCGGATAATTTTCTACAAAAAGATTTACCGTATCACTTGATATATCATCAAGAAATATAGCCATATATTGCCCCCTTTCGGCTTATCTGATTTTCAAGCTTGCCTAATACTATATTTGCGATATCGTTTACATTCTGCCCTTGTGCGCCGTTTACATTTATAGTGATGGCTTGGCCACTATACTGGTTTTCGCCGATTTTTTTTGCATTAGTTGGGCGAATGTTGATTTGCGTCAACCCGCTTAATGCATTTTCGGTATTCTTTATCATTTTCGGAACATTCTTATCAATGCCTACTTCCATACCAAGCACGATATTTTTACCTATCGCATCTTCAAAAACTTTTGACGGACTGTGAATACCTAAAAGATCTTTTACCTTGCCTACAAGAGAATCGCACCACTCTGTAAGCTTACCCCAAAGCCATTTTGTACCATCCGATATACCTTGCCAAATACCTTTAAGCAAATCTTCACCTGCTTGTGCCATGCCCTCTATCCCATCGTCTAAAGCCTCTATGATAGCATCAAGGATTTCTGGGATTGCTTTTACAATTCCTGCTATAATCGCAGGAAGATTTTCTACTATCGCTACAAAAATCTGAATGCCAGCCTCTATAAACTTATCGACATTTCCGATGATTGCGTTGATTATGCCGTTTATCAACTGAGGAAGTGCGCGTACTATCGTAGTGATGATAGTGGGCAAATCATTTACCAGCGAAATCAAAAGCTCAACACCCGCCTCTACGATTTTGGGCAGTGCTTCAAGTATCGCGGAGATGATACTATCAATCAAAGTGGGTAAAACTGTAACAATTTTTTGGATTATCTCGGGTAAAGCTTCCGCTATCGCACTTATAAGCGTACCCACCATATCTATAAGCTGGGGGATATGCATTAAAATAGCGTTTACAATACTCATCACAATCCCAGGGAGTGAATCGATTAGCAGCGGCAGGGCATTCAAAATTCCTTGCAGTAAAGATTGAATCAAATCCAAACCAAGTTGTAAAATTGTGGGCAAATTCCCCGCAAAAGTCTGCACGATGGTATTAATCGCTTGCACCATTGAAGGAAGCAGCGTGGGTAGCGCCTTTATAATGCCTTCGGTGATAGTATTTATGATGGTGATTCCTGTTTGCGCGATATCGCCGATATTATCATTTATTGCTGTGGTGAGCTCCACGAGCATATCTAATACCGCTGGGAGCAAAAGAGGTATAGATTCTTTAAAAGCCCCCAAAAATCCAGTAAAAATCGCCGTTACTGTGCTCAAAAGCGACGGCGCAAGAGTTACAAGCGCCTCTGCCATTCCTTCAATCGCATATGGAATCGTTTCTATCAGATGCGCTAAAACGGGTTCAATGTTTTTTACTACATTTTTAAATGAATCAACAACATACTCCAAAGCAGAATATATTGAATCACTTCCGCTGCCGAGGACAACGATAAAATTATCCCAAGCCGCCGAAAGTGAGCCCATAGAGCCCTGAATAGTGTCTGCCGCTTCTTTTGCCGTAGTGCCCGTGATGCCCATATTATCTTGTACGGCGTGGATAGCATCAACTATCTGATCAAAAGATACCTTTTCATTTAGATTTTTAGTAGTAAGATCCTTAGCTGCATCACCTAAAACTCCGCTCTCTTTTATAAGCCTTACCATTTCGGATGCAGTACCGCCATAGCCGAGCTTCAAGTTATCGAGCATCGTGTAATTCTGCTTTGCAAAGCCCTGATAAGCATTCGTTACAGAATCCATATCCGAGCCCATCTTGTTTACGTTATCTGAAATATCCGTAATTGCAAGATCGGCCTTTTTAGCTGCTGCAACCGTATCACCACCCAAACCGCGCTTTAAAGATGCCGCAAATGATGTAATAGTTTCCATATATTCATTCATCGACATGCCCGCTGTTTGATATGCAGCTCCGGCATTCCGCAAAGCCACATATTCTGCTTCCTGAAGTTGCTTATACTCGCCGGATACTTCTTTTGTGCTTTTGCCTACGCTTTTTGCATACTCTTTAATGCTCATGCCGCCCGTGCCGAAAAGCGTTTCAATGCCGCCTACAAGCTGCTCATAGTCGCCATAGCCTTCGATTACTTTTTTAGATAAAGCGACTGCCGCAGTGCCAACGGCGCCGACAACAGCCGCCAAAGACGTGCCAACGGCCTTCGCAACGTTTAAAAAGCCCGAAAGCCCTTTACCGCCGGATTTTGCAGCCTTCTCGGTTTCCTTGAGCTCATTTTGCATTTTATTAAGCTCAGCATTAGCAGTGTTTACAGCTTCTTTCCACTTCAAAGTGCGTGTATCGTTTTCGCCGAATTTTGCTGCGGATGCTTTAAGCCCTTTTTCAAGCTCGCTAACGCGCTGCTTCTGCACATCGATTTGTTTGGTTAAGACTTTTGAAGTATCAGCGGCCTTTTTCTTTGCCGATGTCTCATTGGTAAAAGCAGCAGTTACGCTTTTCATCTCCGCGCCCAAAGTTTTAGCTTGCTGAATGATATTATTTATTGATTGCCTATATGCGGCTTCGCCGTCTATGCCGATTTTCGGGCCAATATTAGTAGCCATGTTTCCCCTCCTTTCTTAAATTTGAAAAATAAAAGCCCGCCGATTAAAGCGGGCTATCTTAAATTCAAGGCTTCATCGAATCCCCATGTTTTTTTACGTTTTGCGGGCATTGCGCCCTTGTATATAGCCATACAATTTAGCATATCAAGCATTTCGCCGTACCTCGTTACGAGGATTTCACGGCGCGACATATGCAGCATTCGCCCATAAAAAAGAAACCATGAAAGATTAAGCTCAATGTCCGATGAGCCTTTTAATTTTTTTTTGAGGGAGCCAGGTCAACGCTCGTCTGCGCATCTGCATTAAAAGCGGATAATGCTTCATTCTGTAGCGCGGACAATTCTGCCATTGATAAAGTCAGAATTTCCGGCGTAGTCAACGGGCAAGGCTTATACCCCTCTTCTTCATACGCCCTTGCATTTTCGTACCCCTCGCTAAGAGCCGCGATTATCTCTGCGATATTGTGCATCGTGGTAGCGTATGAGCCTTTTAATGCATCTTCCAGCCTCGTGATATCGCCGTCCGGGCAAAATTCCGAAACGCGAGCGGATGCGCCCACCGTAAGTTTAAATTTCCTTTCTTTTCCGTGAATAAGCACGCGTTTTCACTTCCTTTCAAGCCGCCGTAATGCCTAAAAGCTGCTTTATTACAGCCTCTGCCGCTGCCTCCGTGGTCTGGCCCGCGCCGATCTTCTTCCAGTTGTGTGAGGAAGAATCATCGCGCATGAGCGTCGCGGAAAGTTCCTGCGTCTGCCAATCGATGCTATCCTCCTGCGTGGCTGCGGAAGTGCTATTCATTGTAAAGCGCGTTTTTGTGAGCACTATCGGCACATAAGATACCACGCCATCGGATTGATACCGCGCTACAAAGCCAACGCCACAGTAGGGGATATCCATTGCATCTCCATAGGCATATACATCTACGGATGCCGAATCCACCGTTACCGATTCCGGCTCAGGAAGTCCGTATATAAGGGATTCTGCGGCGGGTAAAAGTCCGTCTACAGTCAGCGTCACCGTGCCGCCCGTGAAAATGCCGGGGGAAACTTCTGCTGCGACGTTATCCGCGTAAAAAGTATTATCATCGCCCGCTTCGGGCTCGATGGACACTTCTACACCGCGAGCCAATATCTGGCCTTTTGTATAAGATATCGTGCCGCTTGTATTTGAATATACTGCTACATAGGGCTTTGAAAAGCCCGTGCAAACTCTGCCAGTTGCTGCCATTTATCTATTTCTCCAATCTATTTATTTGTTCGTCCAAAACTTCTTTCATTTTCTGCTCTGCCGCTTTTCGCGAATTGCGCACAGCAGGGGAAACAAAGGGGTGTTTGCTCCTAAAGCTCGTTCCGTTTTCCACGCTGCGGGCGATGAGAATATTTGGTTGTCCGCTTGGATATTTTTTAGTTTTTGTGCGATTGTACCCATTAAAGCCCAGTTTCACATGATAGTAGCCATTATCAAGCCGCATACGCGAAACGCCAAAGCCATCAGATAAACCCGCTTTTTGTGCCGCCGTAACGCCGGATATTGGAGTGGTTGCCGTGCCGAATGAATTTTTAGGCGGTACAATGGGCAATGAACCTATATTTTTTCGCACCGCATCAGCCACTACGCCAGCCCCTGCATAAACGGCTTTACCGATGATTTTTTCGGTATTAAGTCCCAATTTCGCGAGCTTCAACTCATATTCTTCCAGCCCTTTAAAAGTAAAAGTAGCCATAAAATCACACCATACGCCAAGCCCAGTGATAATGAATCAAGCCCGTATCAGTTTCGAAAGTCACCGCTTCCAAATCCCAGCCAAAGCCCTCAAACTCATTCATCGCGGCTTGAAGATCATCTATTATCGGATCGAATTCCGTTTTCGTGTAAAAATCTATTGACCCCGTGAGTTGCTGCGTGAGCTTTACATTATCACCGTACTCGCTTATGTCCTCGCCGTCCTCCTGCCATATCACATACGGCACGGCAGGATTATCGCGCCAGTAGTGATACAAATTAAACGAACTCAAAGACGCATTTAAAAGCATGTTTTTTAGTTCTGAAAGTCTATGGGAGAGATTTTTCAACACTGAAGTAGTCCTCCAATTTTTCAAGGGTCAAATCTGTGCATTTAAGCCCATCAGAATTCAAAAGCTGCTGGATAGCCGTTATGCGATATTGTGTGTTATCTTCTAACACGGCATAATGCCCAATTTTTACCACTCGATTTTCCCATACCCGCACAAGCATATCTATCTGCTGGTTTGCGCCCTGCGCTGCATAAATGCGGTTATACCCAAGTGTACGCTCTTCATAGAAAATAATTTCATATGGGACAAGTACTTCTCTCGGCATAAGACCTTTAGGCGCAAAGTTGCGCAAAGAACAAAGCATAAGTCTACCACCACACAGATCCATTATTCACCTGCTTTCTGTGCAAAAAGCTTATTGTTGAGAGCATATCTTAACATTCTCGGCATTCCCGCACCCTTTTCATCCGTGCGCTTTCTAAAAAGATATGCGGCATACATTACAACAAGTTGGATATCGCCCACATCGGAGCCTAAAGCAATTCCCTCAACACGAATAAAATCAATTGCAGATTCTATCAAGTGCTCTAAATAGCCATCATACGCCGATGATGTTATTTGTAAATCCAACTTAAGAAGCTCAAGAGCTGTCTCGATCATGTCTAAAGTCACCTCCCGCATATCGAGATATAAAAATGCGCGATTGATATTATCGCACGCGCATTTTCATCATCTTTTAGGATTTCGTTATTGTTACCGTATACGCACGTACGGCATCGCCGTTGGAAACTGTGAAAGTCACGATGTTTTCACCACTTACAGGAGTTATCGAGCCGCCATTGCGTACATTCTTGCCACCAAAGGAAATCGCGATATCAGCGTTCGGATTTTCAGCCGTTGCGGATACGGCAAGCGTTGATGCTGTAGTGGTGCCGGTATAGGCGTATACATCCTTATCAAAAGTCGGAGATAAAGCGCCCGTGCCAACTGCAAGATCGCTTAATGCCGCATTGTTGGCGTTGTCCGCTGCGAAAGTTACATCAGTCGTCACCGTGCCGCCGTTGATGTTGAGTGCCACAAATGCACCCGCGATTAAAGGCATACCGTCTGCGCGTTCCTTGCCTCTGAAAACGGTGTTATCCTGAATGAACTGCACTTCGCGGGAAGATTCTATCGTCATACCGCTGCGCTGCGCCCACAGATAAAGATCACCATAGCCGCCGATTATATCGCCATCGGGGATAAACTCGAGGATATCTATATTGCCTGTGATTACGGGAAGAGTAGCATAAATATTAGATACTACATCGCCCGTTGCAGTAAGAGTGATTACCTTGGATTTGAGAAGCGCATAAGTTTTTGAGTTCATCGCCCAGAACTGCTCGCCTCTGCTGTACTTCGTATAGGTGTTACCCGCTGCGATGGTAAGTGCCGCCCAGAACGCCGTGCCAGTGAGTTTGGAATCCACAGATTGTATATTTGTGGTGTGAAGGTCTACCCACGCGGGAGCATTCGCGGGATAGTCGGAGGGCTTAGAGGTCTGCGCGAGCCTTGTTACAATACCGAGAGGCATCTTGTTACCCGCACCACGGCCATAAAGAATCGCCTTATCCTTTGCCATGCCGATGGATTCAGAAAGCATCTCCACTATCCACGATGCAAGATTTATATCATTATCCTCTAAAAGCGCATTACATACGGGGATATAACCAGCCACTTTAAAGCCGTCAAGTGTTACCTGATTGAATACAAAAGTCAGCTCGTTTATCGCGCCGCACATCTCCGTCCACACCGCCTCGGGGACAACGCCCGCAATAGTCTGCCTCGTCTCGCCCGTCACGTTGCGTACTCTTACGCGATTCATGAGCTTGGAGTATCTGTACATATTTTCAGATATAAGCTCAAGGAACTCAACGGGGATGGTAAGCTCGCCGCCCGTTATGGAGCGCTGATTTTTCGCGGCTGCTCTAAGATTCTCGAAGAATGTCTGCACCTCGGGCTTTTCTACTATCGCCCTACGCTGCTCCATGGTAAGTGCTTCAAATGCTCTCTTGTTTTTCGGAAGAGAGCGGATATCAACGTTTATAGAATTCATAGTTTCTTTCAATTCGTCCTTTCTTGTCTCGTGCTTTTCATTGTTTCTACTTGATTTTTCCATTTCCTCAAGGTCGGCTTCAAGCTGTGCTATTTCAGCGGAAAGGCGCTCGCATTCCTTGTCATGCGCGTCCTTTTCCTCTTCAAAAGCCGTTATCGTTTCGGTTACGATTTTCTGCTCTTCCTCGTTGGAAACTTCGTCTATCGATTTTTCTATTTCTGCGGCGCGCGCGGAAAATTCCGCATCCTTTTCACGTAATGCCACATACTCATTTTTCTTTGTATCAATGCTTTTTTTTAGCATCAATGCTCTAAGTGCCATTATTTCTCCTCTCTGAATCTATCAAGTGTATTTTTTTTCCAAGCTGCCAGCTTTTGGCGCTTTAATGTATCGATATCATTTTTTCTTGCGCTTATCGCCGTATCTTCATACGCGGGGAAAGTGCATACAGATACTTCATACAAGCGCACCTTTTTCAAGGTAAAAACAGTGTTGCCATCCACCATATCAATGGATTGATCTATGATATCAAAGCCGAATGAGCACTGTGATACGTCGCCGCGCTTTACGCGTTCGTAAAGATTCATTGCGTCCTGATCATTTTGGTTGATGGTTATCTCGCCCCACAGGCCGCGTTCATCTATACGGAGCTTTAAAGTGTTTGCTGCCGTTCGTCCAAGCACAAGCGTTGTATCATGATTTGTAAGCGCCCTGATATCGTCGCGAATCGTTTCGTTAAAGGCGGCGGGGTCTATCGTCTCATATGCGTCCTCCCACATCTGATATCTGCCGCCGAATACTGCGAAATATCCAGTAAGATATAGCTCGCCGTCCTCATCGCGCGTACATGTGAATTTTGTATCGCGATTTATTGAAATTCTACTGCCAAGCATTTAATCACCTCCTTGCAGTTTGTTCTGGTCGCCGATTTTGTTCAAAGGTATATAATTTTCCAAAATTACAAGCTCATCTAATCCCTCTTTTGGCTCTAATCCAAGCCAAGAGCGACACTCGTTCCCCGTCATCAAGCCGCGCACGAACTGCTCTCCCGCGATTTGCGAAAGATCGCGCAAGTCGTAGTTGTAAAGGCTGCGTGCGTTGAATCTGAAAAACTCGCTTTCATCCAGCACAAGTTTTTTGGTAAGTTCCTGCTGGATATTTTCCGCGAGCGGCATTATCGTGGTGCTTATAAAATTGTTCCACGCCTCGCGCTTAAATTCACCCACGCCCAAAACAAAAGGCGGCACGCCTAAGATAGTTGCTACCGTTCGCTTATCGAGTTCCACAAAATCAGCCAAAGCCAAATCTGATAGAGTGAGCGGTCGTACTTCCTGCACGCTCATCTGCTCGGCGGGGATTATCCACGGCTCGCCCGCCTCGGTCGTGTTGATGTAATCCTCAAGGATTTTTCGCCGCTTGTCTTTATCTGAAAAGCCATCAACAGTCGCATCTGCCTTAATTATCAGCGAGGGCTTCCATTTTGATTTCATAAAGCCGTTCATCGTGGCCGATGCTTGTTTTAAGTTATCGGCTACCGTGCTTAATGATATCTGGAATCCTGTGCCTTTCCACGGATAGTAGTTTTCGGGATTTACTGCAAAGTGCAGCACATCAGCGGGGGCATATGCAATTCCATCAATTGTGATTAAATACGATGCTGGCGAGGTGTTTTCAAAAGCCGCCATTGCTGCGGGGACCGGCCGCAACTCTGTGATTTTACCATCCGTAGTGATGGGGAGGACAACAGCGTTTCCGCGCCCATCCAACAGCATTGTATTTACTATCCACTGGATGAAATTCGAACGCGTCATGTACCCGTTCGGGTTTATGTCTACGAGCCGCGATAAATTATTATCTACGCGCACGTTACCGTTTTTGGCATTGCGCATCAAGTGAATAGTCATACTACCCACAAGCCGCGCAATCGTGTTTACTGCCGTCACCACCTCGGGATTGTGCGCAAGTACAGTGTACCCGCTGCAAGTCAAGTCTTTGAAATCCGCACTATTTGTACCAATAATAATACCGCGCTTCTTCGGCGCGGCTCTCCTTTTTCTATTAAAAATTCCCATCAGCTCCACCATTTATCAACGTTTTTATTTTTTAAATTATTTTCCAAATACCGCACACACGCAAATACCGCCGCATCAAATAAATCTATTCTATGCTCCTGTTGTATCTTATCGTACTGTATCATATCATCTGTTTTTTCTATCGCGTATACATTGGCTACGCAATATTCAAAGGCTTCTGAATGAAGATAGTATATCTTGCTATCCTTTGCGCCTTTTTCAATGTGCCGGAATCCCTCCGACTTGATGTAGTAATACTGTGGCTGGTCTACGATGTTAAAGCCCGCCGACTTCATCTCCGCTATATACTCGCGCCCGAAACGGCGGTCATGTCCCACTTGCCGGATTTTGAATCCGCGCTTGCGCATGGAGGAAAACCAATTCACCACATCGGAGTAATTCACGGTGGGGGAGTTGCACAGCGTCAACAGTCCATCGTCTGCCCACCCAAACAGCGGTATTTCATCCCTATCCGCTTTCTCATGCGCCGCAACTATCGGCATAAAGGCATGAGTGATTATTATATCAACTCCCTGATAGCTACCATATAATGCCGCTGCTGTTAGGTCATGCATTTTTGAAAGGTCTGCGCCACCGTACCAGTCGATTTTAAGCCGTGCCAATTCATCAAGCGTCCAGTTGTATTTGCCATCGCTCTGCTTGAATTCATCCAAGTCGAAATACGCTCGCATTGCAGAAGTGTATATATCAAGTGAGCGGCTTAGAAAGTCCTTCCGCTGCTGCGGGTCATTTTGTGCTTGCAGCGATTCTTGCAATATATCTTCCGGGCGTATCGTTACGCCGTAGTTCGGATTTGCTTTTTCATGCTGGATAGGATTTGTATAATCCACATTGCCCTTTTCGTCCTGGTCTGCTCGCGCGACAAAAGTAAAAAGGCTATCATCCTCAATCGTGCGATTCACTACTTTCACGGCATATTCAAGCCGCTTATAGCAAAACGAATTTACATTATCGCCCGCTGTAGTGATGCCTATCATCAGCTTGTTCGTGTACGCTTTCATAGCCTCTTTGAAACGATTGTACTGTGCAGCCTTTTTGAAAGAGTGCATTTCATCAGCTATCGCGATATTGCAGTTAAAGCTGTCCTGCGCATCGGGGTTTGATGCCAGGGCTTCAATTTTTATGCTGCCGTCCGGCTTGCCGCACGGGTCACAAAACTGGCATGATATGGAATGCTCGGCGTTGTTGTTCAGCACTCGGAAATCTTCAATCATGCCATTGTAGCGCAAGCTGTACACTATCGATTCAAAGGATTGGCAAGCCTGCTTTTGCGAGCCAGCCACGATATACAATGTCGAGCCGCTTTTTCTTTCTAATAAAGCCATGCCCCATGCAAGCGCGGCGATAAACGTTGTCTTTCCGTTTTTCCTCCCGAGCATTATAAATGCCTCTTTGTATCGGCGTTCGTTCCTGCCCTTATAATAAAAGCCAAGCAGATTGTATATAATAAAAATCTGCCACGGTTGCAAAGTCAACGGCTTGTTTACTAATGTTTGCCCCTTTAGTGTCTCTCCCTGCCTGTGTACCATTGTTTTTTCTACAATGCCAATCACAAAATCAGGCTCTTTTGTGTGTAGCGTTAAATCATCTCGCTCCAAGTCTGCTATAAAACGATTGCACGCGGCAACTATTTCTTTTCCGGCTATCTTCTCGCCGCCGATTACCGCATTCGCGTAATCTATAGCAATCTTTTTATAGCTTTTTCCTTTAGTCAAAGTTCTTCAGTACTTCCGCGAGTTTGTTTAGCTTCTGCGGCTTCATGGAGTTTTCGTCAATACTCTTTAGGCCCTTAGGAGTAAGCCCCAAGTCGCGCCAGTAAGCTAAAGCCACTTTATTCATTTCGTCCCACATTGCCAAGGTTGGGTTTTTTGTCTCGCCCCTCGCGCCTTGTATCGTGGGCATTGCGCCGGATTTTTTGTAAATATCATCAATGTCATCGCGCCG
>ERZ779840.1535-NODE-1535-length-21894-cov-6.854801_pt1 | contig 21894 bp, 16 predicted proteins | sample MGYA00511561_ERZ779840 | MGnify/ENA primary metagenome ERZ779840 (study PRJEB29588, sample SAMEA2162036) | human gut metagenome | biome: human gut; feature: human-associated habitat; material: faeces | place: Denmark | collected 2008/2010 ...
AATGGTGTCTCGCAACTTCATTCTACCAGAGTCTGCAAACTATGTCTTCTCTTATCCCTTTTTCTTTTTGCGCAACTTATTGTACATTATCGAAAAACCACCCGCTTGGCGGGTGGCTGTTTATTTTGGGCTTAAATGCCCGGATTTTATTTTTTATGGTTCTATGTAAATAGTTGGATAATGTTGGGGCAGGCTTCTCGAGCAGAGAAATCTACACCCAACATTTTTGCTTTTTTTAGAACCTTTTCATATTCGTCCTGTGTAATGCGCTCAAATAATGCGCAGTGATTTTTGGATATATTCCATAGAGCGCTCCTTGCTGAGCAGAATATCATCAGGCAGCGCCTTGAGCTTGGCTATGAGCCGCTCTACCACGGCGCAGCCTTTGTCAGAGGTGATATAATATGCCTCCCGTTCCTCGCTTTCCTCGCAACAGTTAATTACCAAACACACGTCAGCCGCAGAAAAAATCGAAAAGCGGCAGTCGTTTGCCTTCAGGACCGGGTTTGTATCTCGGACAATATATATATCCAGCCCGGAACATTCTTTCATACGTTGAAGCAGCGTTTCTATGTGGTGCTTTCTTTCTTCGCGCCCGAGGACAATGTGCCTTGTATTATTAATGCACATAGAGCCGTCTACGAAATAGTTTAAAAACACAGATTCAAAAATATATACTGAAGTTGTCCCCGCATATTCATAATAGAAGTTTTTGTTGGAATCTGCCGAGGTTGGGCTGAGCTGCGTGTTGAAAACCAGCTTCTGTATCTCGCTGTCCATGTATATTGGGAACATTTCACCGAGAATATAGACATGGGAGGGGTTAGTGGCATACTTATACGAATACTTCTTTGCCTTCTCCGAGTATGGTTTTGCATGGTCAAAAACGCTTGTCTGCTTGTAGAAGTAGGAGAGCGCCGAGTGATATATCTTTTCAACCGATTCGTGATTAGATATGCTGGCGCAAAGCGCCTCGCCGCTGAACGGATCCCGTATTCCGCAGACGGCAAAGCAATCGTTTAGCACACACAGTCCGCCGTACTTTGAGTAATCCGCCTGAGAGATGTAATAAAGCTGAAAGCTCGAATTAAAGAAAACGTGCGCCAGTGACAGAACGAAAACCTCCATACTGTCGTCCTCCTCAAGGGTACTGTCTGTGTAGAACAGTCGGAGAGAGACGCTCTGCCGCTCCGTTGAGCCTATTTTGAAAAATGCCAACAGCTCCGGCTTTTTCTCCACCGCCAGTTTGAAGACATTCAGCGGTATGATCAAGTCAAATTTATCTGCCCCGCGCTCTATATGAACCATGAGCTGCTCAAAAACGAGGTCAATATTCAGCGGGCAAGTGACAGGCAAAGCGGCCTTCTTACGCGGCTGTGTTTCTCTTTCCGTCTCAAAAAAACTGTTGACGATAATGCTCTTTATCATTTTTTTGCATGCAGTCTTGTCCGATACGTCGACTGATTGTATATTGTAGTTTTCCGCGAGCTTTTCAAATGCGGAGGTGTCGCCGCTGTGCACACAGACCTCGGCAATCTCTTCTGCAGTGCCGTCAATCATTGCGGCCGGAGGTCGCTTGCTGTTGTTCAGCCATTTGCTCAGGTAGGAGGGATCGTAGCCGAGCGCGTCAGCAAGTATATATGATTTTACGCCGCAAACCTTTATGATGCTGCGCAGTGTGCTTCCAAAGTCCGACATATAATTTCTCCGTTGCTAATAATAGTTTTGCAGAGTAAATTCGCTGGTCTTTAACAGCTCTGCCCTTAAATAATAGCGCGTTGACTGAGTTGTTGTCAAGCATTAGGCAGCATTTCTTGACTTTTGTTGTGGAGAAAAGTCAAGAAATGACCATATTCGAGTCAAGAAGGGCACGTTCGTTCATTTTTTGTCAATGTACTTTTCGTCGAATGTGTGTTAAATTACAGGCAAGCAATCCTGAAGATACCGAAAGGAGCAAAAATATGAAAAAGAAAGTGCTTATAACCGGCGTGACCGGAACCATGGGCTTTGCTACTCTCAAGCAGTTTGCCGCACATCTCGACGAATTTGACGTCCGCGTGCTTGCAAGAAAGTCCGATTTCAATGAGAATATGCTCAAGCCTTACGCTGAGCAGATAGAGATTGTTTGGGGCGATCTCACTGACGACGAATGCCTGCACGAGTGTGTAAAGGACATGGATTATATCCTGGCGATCGGCGCCTTTGTCTCCCCAATGGCAGACGCACATCCGGAGGAATGCATACGCACAAACTACGGCTCTACGCTGTCGATGCTCCGTTCGATAAAAGAACTGGGGCAGACGGATAAGACTCACTTCGTATTCATCGGCTCTGTCTCCATGTATGGCGACAGACAGACTCCCATACACTGGGCAAAGGTCGGCGACCCGCTCAAGTCCTCCATTCTTGACCACTATGCACTTGGCAAGATATTCTCCGAGAGAGCTGTCATCGACTCCGGACTCAAGCATTGGGCCTCTATCCGCCAGACCGGAATGTACCCCACCAATATCCACAACATCACTGTCGGCTATCCGATAAGAAGCCATATCCCTCTCAACAACGTCTGCGAGTGGTCTGACTGTGATGACTCTGCACGCCTGATGTTCAACATTTGCGCAAGCGCTCCGGAGAAGTTCTGGAATCACTGCTACAACCTCGGCGGTGGCGCAGACTACAGAAAAACTCAGCTTGAGCATGACAAGCTTAACGGACTCGACAGATCCAAGATTGCCGACACCAACTGGTACGCTCTTTACAACCACCACTGCGCATGGTTCCTTGACTCCGACAATCTTCAGGAGCTCGTCCCCTTCAGAGAGAAGCCCTTCGAGAAGTGTGTTGCCGACAGCCGTGCCTATCTTGCCGAGAAGTTTAAGGAGATTGGCTACACTCTCAAGCCCAAAACTGACGAAGAAAAGCGCCAGAAAAATTTTGAAGACTTCAGTAAATGGGGCGGAACTCTGTGGGCACTCAATCAGGAGGATCCCGCCTATATGCAGGCATTTTACGGCTCGAAGAAGAAGTACGATGCTATCCCCAAGGACTGGGAGACCTACTACAAGCGCGGCATAATCCCTGAGGAGTACAACCAGATTGAGCTTGGCTTCGACCAGAATAAGCCCATTGAGGAGCTTGACATTGAAGATATGAGACAGGCAGCAGCTTTCCGCGGCGGTGAGTGCCTCTCCGAGACGATGGAAAAGGGGCAGCTTTACAAGAAGCTGCGCTGGAGATGCGCCTGCGGACACGAATTTGAGGGAACTCCCTATGCAATACTCTTCGCCGGTCACTGGTGCGAGGACTGCATGGGCGCTGAGTGGCGTTACGGCGACATGGCCGACGAGAATCCGTTCTTTGCCCAGGTATGGAAGCCCCTGCACGCAGATGACGAGAACTTCGTGGTCAAGACCGAGTTTGACCCGAGGATAGTAAAAAACAAGTACGAAGAGTGAGGAAATCATGTCACATCTTTTTGAAGAATACAAAATAGGTTCCGTTACACTGAAAAACCGTGTAGCGATGGCTCCGATGGGACACGTTCATGCTGCTGACGGCGGCGTATCGGAGCAGCAGCATGCATACATACTTGAGCGTGCCAAGGGCGGCTTCGGGCTCATCTATCCCTCCGCCCACACCGTAACCGACAAATACGAGAAGCCAGAGGGCAGCGGCAACTTCCTCTTTAATTATTCGCAGGCAGCGCGCCTTGCACATCTCGTTGATGAGGTACACCAGTACGGCGCCAAGTTTGCTATTCAGCTCACTCCGGGCTATGGTCGCGTGAACAAGGGAAATCCCGCTCAGACCATTCACGTCTCCGCAAGCGACAACCGCGCCTTCTACTATCCCGACGTCGTGTGTCACACGCTCACTGTAGACGAGATACATGAGCTCGTTGCCTGCATGGGCAAGAGCGCAGCTCTGGCAAAGATGGCCGGCGTTGACATTATCGAGATACACGCCTACGGCGGCTATCTGATAGACCAGTTCATGAGCAAGGTATGGAATCGTCGTGACGATGAGTACGGCGGGTCTCTTGATAACCGTATGCGCTTCTTTAATGAGTGCACACAGGCCGTTCGCCGTGCAGTTGGCCCCGACTTCCCCATTTCTGTAAAATATACGCCTGTCCACGAGATTGAGGGTGGACGCACCTTTGAGGACGAGGGCATAGAGATTGCCCGCCGTCTGCAGGATATGGACTTTGCCTATATGCATGTCGACTATGGCTGCTATGAACGCTGGAATCTTGCCATTCCAAGCGCATACGAGAAGCAGGGGGCACAGCTCCACGTCGCAGAGCGCCTGCGCAAGGAAGGCATCACAATGCCTTTCCTCATTCAGGGCAAGCTCAATGATCCCGTTGAGGCGGAGAGAGTCATCGAGTCCGGACTCACGGATATGATAGCCCTCGGCAAGCAGTCTCTTGCCGACCCCTACTGGCCCAGCAAGGTCAAGAACGGCAGAGTGGACGACATAGACTTCTGCTGCGCCTGCCTTGAGTGTCTCAACCACAGCTACCCATTTATTCGCCGCTCCTCCTGCGCGATAAATCCCAGAACTGCGGCCGAGCGTGAGTACAAGCTCGAAAAGACTGCACATCCCAGAAAGCTGCTTGTTGTCGGCGGCGGCCCCGGTGGCATGGCGGCGGCCAAGTATGCCGCCCAAGTCGGCCACAGCGTTGAGCTATGGGAGAAGAGCGACAGACTCGGCGGCAACATGAACGCTGCTGGCGGTCCTGACTTCAAGTTTGATGTTCGTCGCTTCAGCATGAATTTGCAGAAGCAGCTCTATAACAGCGGCGCCGTCGTCAGACTCTCCAAGGAGGCCAATGCCGACTCCATCAAGGAATTTGCTCCTGACGCTGTCATCGTGGCCGCCGGTGCAAAGCCCATAAAGCCGCGTATCCTAGGCATCGACAACAGCAAGGTCATTGATGCGCTCGATCTTTTGTCCAACAGAATTCCCACCGGTGAGAAGGTCTATGTTCTCGGTGGCGGCGAGGTCGGCTGCGAAGCCGCCGCGTATCTGGACTCTGTTGGCAAGGACGTCACCATTATCGAGATGCAAAGCAAGATTCTCTCCACTGCGAACATGGCGGATAACGCACGCAAGGGTCTGGAGGATCTTCTCGGCAGAACGAAGGTACGCATACTGACCAGCACAAAGCTCACCGAGATAAAGGACAACCTTATCGTTTGCGAGAATGGCACGGAAACACTGGAACTTGCCTATGACAATCTCGTTCTCGCCGTCGGCTTCAAGTCCGATCACACGCTCTGTGACGAGCTAAAGAGTGCCGGCATCAAGGTATTCCCCATCGGCGACTATAACAGTCCGCGCAAGATATATTACGGCATACACGAGGGGTTCCATGTCATCAGATTGCTTGACGATTTGATGGAGATTTAATAAAAGTGAGGGGATATCAATGGAGATTAGCAAATCCAAAAGAACATGGATCATAATCGGTGCAGTTCTCATGACAGCCACGGTGCAGCTTTCGTCCGCCGGGCTCAACAACACGATGTACGCAATACTAAGCGGCATGAATGGCCTGCAGTATTACGCACTTCTGGCAACACTCTCATCCCTTGGCATGGCGATTATGTGCGTCATCGGCGGTCGTATAGGTGATATGATCGGCAGACGCGCCGTCATTCTCGCAGGTGCGGTACTCAGCCTCGCAAGCGCGATAGTAATGGGTCTGGCGCAGAGCCTGTCCGTTTTCATCGTAGCCCGTGCAGTGCTGTCCTTCGGCATCGGTACCTTCCCCGGCAACGCATTCGTCGTGGCGGCGGACGTCTCCGACGCCAAGCAGTACCCCAAAGTCGCAGCGCTTCTCACCGCTACTCTGATGGTCGCAACCTTCCTCGGCTCTACCATTGCGGGTTATCTCGTTGACGCAGGTCTCATCCCCGCAGCCATCATCTATCCGGGTGTTGTCGGTCTCATCGGCGCCGTCATTGCTGCGGCAAAGATGGATAAGAAGCCTACAACTGACGGCGTTCGCGGTAAGGTTGACGGCATCGGCATGGTTCTGCTCGCAGTATTCATGCTCAGTCTCTGCCTGTCTCTCAACCAGGGTGCAAACCTCGGCTTCGGCAATCCCATCATCATCTGCGGCTTTGTTGTTGCCGTTGTCAGCCTCCTTGCTCTTCTCAAGGTCGAAAAGAAGGCGGAAGTTCCCGTAATTCCCCTGTACCTCTTCAAGAACAAAAAGTACACCGGCGTTATCATTGCAGGCGCATTCATAACCTTCTATGAAGTCGTTATGGCATCCTACGTTCCCGTAAGCGGCCAGGCTCTCATGGGTCTGAGTGCTTCCATCACCGGCTACTTCTCTCTCCCTCGTACAATAATTGCAATTGCCCTTGCGGCTCCTGCCGCCGCATGGGTGGTAAAGAATCAGGCAAAGAACTCCGCAATCGGTCTCGCCGCCGCAGGTCTGCTTGCAGCCGTAGCCTTCCTCGGCATGATATTTGTCGGCGCAGGCTCCCCCGTTGCATTGCCCTTCATCCTTATCGGCATCACCGGCTTCACCGAGGCTCTCAAGGGTGCATCTTTCAGACCTCTGGTTATCAGCCAGCTCGAGCAGAAGGACTTCGGCGTCGGTATCGGCATGATGACCGCAACTGGCACGCTTCTCATGACCATTTTGCTGAGCATTGTTGGCCCCGTATTCACCGCCGTCTCCGCTCAAAACATGGGCAGTGCACTCAGATTCGTATACATCGTGACCGTCTGCTGCGCACTCATCGCCGTAGCAATAACCGTCTTTGCAACCAAGGACAGCAAATCCAAGAATTAAGCTCTAATACATGGAGGTGCGGTGTCTGCATTGCGGACATCGCACCCCAAAAGCACACCCAATAGTACAAGGACGGTGAATTACAATTAAGAAAAGCAGTATATTTTTCCTTACAATGTCCGTCGCGTTCACATGGTTCACCTTCGTGTTCGGCGGAGGTGCGGCAACCGGCGCTCAGGCATACTCCCTCTTCGCCGTCCATGGCTGGACAGCGCTATGGATGCCTCTGGTCGCAATTGCAATAGTTGCGGTTGTCGGCTGGCTCTGCGTTGATTACGCGAACAAAATAGGTGCACATCACTACCGCGAGGTCATAGAGACGCTGTATCGCAGTAAGCTCATTGGAACGATATATGAGATAGGCTGCATATATGGCACTGTCCTCGGACTTGCCACCTGCTTTGCATCGCTCGGAAGTCTTATGGTAAGTCTGGGCTTTAACTACTGGCTCGGCATATTGGTAATGGCAGCGGCCTGCACTCTTGGCTGCCTGTTCGGCGCGGCTACCGTCAGAGCAATATCCACGGTGCTCGGTCTTGTCATCGGTGTTATCATCGTGCTTATATTCTCTCTCGACCTCAGCATAGACAGCGGCGCTGCACGGCATATCATCTCCGAGCATCAGGTGTTCAGCTCATACGGTAAGGCGTGGTACGGCTGCTTTTATTTTGCTGCCAGTAACTGCGGAACAATGCTGGCTCTGCTGCCGGTATTCGACCGCGTAAAGAACAGAAAACGTCTTACCGCCACAATACTTGCGGGTTTTTTACTGAATATTGTCATGTTCAGCATGGTCATATTTGCCGTGCTTAACAGCATGCCCGGCGTGACTGAGGCTCAGGTTCCGTATCTCTATGTAATACAGACTCTCGGCGTCCCGGGGCTTGTGAATATATACAGCGTAATTCTCGCCGCCGCAGTAATAACGACCGGTATTACTCTGCTTTATACCTATACCATACGCTTCAGAAAATATGTAAAGGTCAAGAGCGACCGTATCAGCGCATTCATCATTCTGACGGCCTTTGAGATAGTCGGCGCGGTCATCTCAAAGTTTGGGCTCATCACTCTCGTCTCTAAGGGCTTTTCGTTGACCGTCTGGATAAACATCGTTATCCTGATAATCGGCGTCCCAATCATGTACTTTATCAGGACTCACCAAGCATCAAGGCAGCATTAATGCCCATCTTGGCAGTTCCTGCATTCGTAGCATCAAATTCACTTATCATTTTATGACTCCACCGTGATTGAGTCTGATTACGGTGGAGTCTTTATTATATGGCATGAAAACACCATCGGCTGAAAAGGAAAATCAAAGCTTGGAAAATCCTGCTCAGCTCCCACCTAATTAAATACTTAATATCAAAGATAACGAACAGACTTGAGAAGTATTTTGACGAACTCATCATTGACGAAATACAAGATGTTATTTGTGCTCTCCTGCTCCTCCCCGAATCAAACCCACCTGCGGCTGGGCTGCGATTCAGTTTTTATTTCTTTAACTCCTTTTAATTTTTTTCTTAATAATCCGGGTTATTATACAGACACATCAAGGGAACGACCTGATGAAAAACAAAAAATAAATCCGTTCAAGAAAGGAATTATGAATATGAATAACCTGCTCAACAAATACGAGGCTCTCGAGTCCGCTCTCCGTTACATCGACCTTGACCCCAACGCCGTCCGCGTCCTCTCCGTCAGTCTTTGCGGCGCACACTATGAAGTTATCCTGCGCAGCGACTGGATGGAGTATGATTGCTTCGTCGGCTGCGTGAGCGGCAACGTCGCGGGTCTTGACTACTTCCCCCATGTCGACGCCGATGAGCTTGACGGTGTCCCCTGCTCCGAGTACCTCGGCGCAGCCGAAGAGCTCGCCGCGTAATACATCCTCTTCTTTCCATCCACCATTCACAGCACAAAGCACCTGTCAGCCGACAGGTGCTTTGTGCATTGCTATTTATGCCGTTTGTTCTTTTCCGTCGACAATAGCGGTGCTGCCATAGAGCTGGAAGTCGGGGCCGCCGTTATCGTGGATATCGCAGTTATCAAACACAGCGTTGCTGTCATTGAGTGTGACAGCGCCGTATTCGCAGTCGTATATCTCGGTATTGCTGACGTTCATGTCGTCACAGTTGCTTGCGGTGATGCCCATGATGCCGCAGCCGAAGAGCGCACAGCCGTCGATCACCGCGTCATCGCACAGATCAAAGTACAGAACTCCGCCCGTGCAGTAGCCTTTCTCCTCGGTGTGCCCCGCCGTGAAGCCGCGGAGCGTCAGGCCGGCGCATCTTTCAAAGCCGAGGACGTCCGCATAGCGCGGCACGGCGGCGATGGTGACGCTCTCCGCACCCGCGCCCTCAATGGTCAGCCCGTCAACGCCGGTTATGACAAGGCTTGGCCCGTCAAAGCGCAGGTCCCAACGATAGCGGTCAGTCTCGGTGACGCCGCAGCCCGCGGCGGTGCTGAGATCGTATACCCCGGGTTCGAGATATATTGTCGTGTCCGGCGCGATGGCAGCAAGAAACTCATCCACGGTCATGACATGCACCTTGCCGTCCTCGCTGACTGCTACCTCCGGGGTGCTGACCTCGGGGACATAAGCGTTCCAGACGGCGTTCTCCGTTTTCTGCATATTCTGAAGCTCGCTGTAGCTATAGACATTTCTCTCGTGGTCGACGGCCTTGCTGTTTTCATAAAGGCTGCCGAGCTTTTCCATATCCGCATACCAGTCTATAATGTCATTGTCCCCGAGCGCGCAGCCCTCGACCGTGACCGGGATAAGCTCGGAAGCGAACATATCGCGGAACTTATTACCGCTGACTTCGCAGCCTCCGATATACACGCCGCTCGAACGGGAGCTGTTGAAGAAGACGTCCCCGCTGCTGTCGCGTATGGTGCTGTTGAGCAGGGCAAATTTATCGCTGTCGATCGTCCTGAACATGCCAAACTCGGCGGTGATGCCATGAAAATCGCAGTTATCAAAGCTGACGTTTTTGCTGTCGTATATAAATGCCGCGCCCTGCGAGCAGTTCCATATCTCGGAGCCGGTGACGGCGACGTCCTCGCAGCTGTAGGTCGTGACGCCCTCGGTGCCGCAGCCGTAGAGCGAACAGCCGTCCACCGTCACGCCCTTGGTGTTCTCAAAGCACAGCACGCCGCCGGAGCAGTATGCGCCGTCGGTATGCCCGGCGGTGAAGCCCTCAAGCGCGATGTCCTCACAGCCGATGAAGTGCAGGACGTTCACCCAGCGCGGCTCGGTGACGATGCATGTATCGCGGTTCGCGGCGCGTATGGTGAGACCGGTGACGTTCTCGATGACGAGCTCCGCGCCGTCGCCGGTGTCCCAGCCATTCCAGCGGTAATACTCGGAGCCGCTGTCCGTACCGTAGGTCGACGCCTCAGTGAGCATATAGCGCTGGCCGGTAAGCTCGATCACCGTATCCGGTGCAATGGCGGCGAGCAGTTCGTCCACGGTCGTGACCTCTGTCACAGGCCTGCCGTCCTCTGTTTTCGGCGCGGAAGTCTCTGGCGGCTCTGTCTCCTCCGCGGAGGAGTCGGGAGCCTCGCCGCAGGCGGCAAGGGAGAGGAGCATTATCGCCGCTATCATTAAACTAATAAGCTTTTTCATAGCAATTCCCTCTTTCGTTATCTGGCAAAAATTGCCTGTTTATATCTGTAAGACGGCACTGTGCCGTTTTTGTTTCCGCATCTGCCGCAGCTTTAACGAATCTTAAGCTTTCTTCAGAAGAAATCACGGAAAACACGCAGAAATGTTTTGACAAATCGCGAACTATAGTTTACAATAAGGTTACACGTTTTAGTGCGTGTATCGGTATGTGTTATAAATCTTTATATGAAAGAGGTTAACGATATGAAGAAGAATGTTATCGCACTGGCTCTTATAATAGTCATGCTGTTTTCTCTGTCCGCCTGCGGCAGCAAGGATGAGACTCCCGCCGCAACCGAGGCTCCCGGTCAGTCCGCTTCCGTGAGTGACCTTCCCGCCGCCACGCCCGGTGCTCCCGCCGTTCCCGAATCCGGCGTGACCACCTATGTCAGCGAGGTCAACGGCATCAGCTTTGATTACGACGTGCAGTACGTCGCCATGACCAATCAGGCCGGCAACGCAATGATCTATGCCGGTGAGAGCACCGACCTGCCTTTCTGCACCGTCTCCCTGATTCCGATGACTGACGCCGAGTCGTATCTCAAGGAGATGGCTGACGCTTCCGAGATAGAGCTTGGCAAGGATCTGCAGACCAAGGCCGGTGACCCCACCAAGGTCGACTTCGGTGACAGGGATATATATTATATCTACTACACCTATAAGGATAAGGATGCCGGCGGCACCGTCGCCTGCGCATACTACGCCGAGAACCTCGAGGACGGCAGCGTTGCTGTCTATAATTCCACCGCGCTTGAGGATCAGGCCGATGTTGTCAACGGCATACTCAGGCTCGCGATTGAGACTTTCCACATCGCCGCCGACGGCACGAACGTGTAAAAGATTATATTATTAAAATGCGCGCTGCAATGTGATTGCGGCGCGCTCTTTTTATTCCCTCGCTCCGCTTTCGAGGTCAGAGATGTGCATATACTCATCGTAGGTGCAGACGCGGTCGATAATGCCGTCGTCGGTGATCTCGATGATCCTGTTGGCAACAGTCTGCGTGAGCTGATGGTCATGGCAGGAGAAGATGATATTGTACTTGAAAGCCTCAAGGCCGTTGTTGAGCGCGGCGATGCTCTCAAGGTCGAGGTGGTTCGTCGGCTGATCGAGCACGAGGAAGTTTGCTCCGGATAGCATCATGCGGCTGAGCATGCACCTGACCTTCTCGCCGCCGGAGAGAACCTTGACGCTTTTATAGACATCATCCCCGGAGAAGAGCATGCGCCCGAGGAAAGTGCGCAGATAGCTCTCGCGCTTGTCGGAGGAGAACTGGCGCATCCAGTCGATAAGGTCATAATCGCAGTTTTCAAAATAGCTGTTGTGATCCTTGGGGAAGTAGGCCGTGGTGATGGACGCGCCCCATTTGACGCTGCCGGAGTCCGGCTCCTCCTCTCCCATGATGATCTTATAGAGCATCGTCACAGCAAGCTCGTTCTTGCCGACTATAGCTATCTTATCGTCCTTGCCGACAATGAAGCTGACGTTATTGAGGAGCTTCACGCCGTCGACGGTCTTGCTGACCTCGGTGACAAAAAGCCTGTCCTTGCCCGGCTCGCGCTCGGCCTTGAAGCCGACCCACGGATAGCGCCGGTTCGACGCGGGCAGCTCTTCGACGGTGATCTTGTCGAGGAGCTTGCGCCTCGATGTTGCCTGACGTGACTTGGACTTGTTCGCGGAGAAGCGTGCGATGAAGGTCTGCAGCTCCTGTATCTTCTGCTCGGCCTTCTTGTTCTGATCGCGGATGAGCTTCTGGATGAGCTGGCTGGATTCGTACCAGAAGTCATAGTTGCCGACGTACATTTTGATTTTGCCGTAGTCGATATCCACGATGTGGGTGCAGACGTTATTGAGGAAGTACCGGTCATGGCTCACGACGAGCACCGTGCCCTCATAGTCCATGAGGAAGTCCTCGAGCCAGACGACGCTCGCAAGGTCGAGGTTGTTCGTCGGCTCGTCGAGCAGGATAACATCCGGGTGGCCGAAGAGCGCCTGCGCGAGCAGCACCTTGACCTTGAGGCGCGGGTCTATCTCGCGCATAAGGCTCTGGTGCAGCGCGGTGTCGACGCCCAGCCCCTGAAGGATGCGCCCGGCATCGCTCTCGGCCTCCCAGCCGCCGAGCTCGGCGAACTCCTCCTCAAGCTCCGCGGCGCGTATGCCGTCCTCATCGGAGAAATCCGGTTTATCGTATATTGCGTCCTTCTCCTTGCCGCAGTCATAGAGCCGCTGGTTGCCCATGATGACGGTGTCAAGCACGGGGTAATCGTCGTACAGGCTCTGGTTCTGCTTGAGTACCGACATACGCTGCTTTGCGTCGAGCGTGACGCTGCCGCCCGTCGGTTCGAGCTCGCCGGAGAGGATCTTTATAAAGGTGGACTTGCCCGCGCCGTTCGCGCCGATGATGCCGTAGCAGTTGCCGGGGGTGAACTGCAGGTCTACGCGCGAAAACAGCACGGACGAGCCGAACTGCATGGAAAGGTCGTTTACAGAAAGCATATGAAAACTCCGTTCAAAGTAGTGCTCCCAGTATAAACGCTCCCGGCAGGGCTGTCAATGCCGCGCGGCGTTTGTTGACTTTTGAGCCGATTTATTATATTCTTATATGGTTAAACTGTATATTCCGGGAGCTTCCCTATGACCGATACCTTGAATGAAAAGCATGAGAGAGCTTTCTCTCTTATTATAATACTCGTCCTGCTGGCGTATTTCGCTGTGTTCGCCATCGTGAACTTCGCGGGCTTTGCATATTTCTGCAATGCCGATATGTATGAGGATACGCTCGTCGCCCGCCTGATGTGGGAGCAGAAAACGCTGTTCCCGGAAAACTACATCTTCGGCAACCAGTATTACGTTATCGCGACGCCGGTGTTCGCAGCGCTGTTCTACGGCCTCACCGGCAGCATGAACACCGCGATGGCGCTTGCGACGACGCTGATGTCGCTGCTGATAGTGCTCTCACTCGGCTGGATGATAAAGCCGTATATAAAGAGCCGCTCCGCACGGCTCGCGGTGCTGCTCACGCTCGCCGCCGCGGTATATGTTCCGCACATCCTCGAAATGGATGAGGGGCAGCTGTTCTTCGTTATGGCAAGCTATTACGCCTGCTATCTTATAACGTTCTTCTTCCTTGCGGGCGACTATGTCCGCGCGCGGACGGACTCTTCCCTGCGCCCGGCGGCGCTGGCTGTCTCGCTGGTGCTCTCTTTCTGCACGGGGATGCAGAGCCTGCGGCAGACCTGCGTGAGCATCCTGCCGATACTGGCCGTCGAGGCCGTGTCCGCGCTGCGCCGCCTTATCGCGCGTGAAAGGCTCTGGCCAAAGGGGCAGCGTATGCCGCTCTGCCGTGCCATCGGCTATACCGCTGCCAACATCGGCGGCGTACTGCTGATGAAGCTGCTGGGTGTACCGAACCAGTCCATATATTCCGACGCCTCCGTTCTGGACGGGACGGGGTTAAACGGCAAGCTCTGGCGTTTCATCGCCGCGTCCCGCACCGTGAGCGGATTCGAGTGCGTCAAAAATAACGGCGGCTTTTTCGTGCTGATGTTCGTGTTCTTCACGGCACTGCTGATCGCTGCGGCGGTGATCCTGCTACGCAAAGCCAAGACCGCGCCCGAGGGCATCGGGGCATACTGGTGGCTTTCGGTCGTTAGCCTGATCGCGGTCATCGCGGCCTCATTCTTCACAACGGTGAAGCTGCGTGCGATATACCTGTTTATCTATTATCCGCTGCTTGCGCTCTCCGCGGCAATAGTCCTTGAGCGCACCGCGCCGAAGCTGCGCTGCGCCCTGCTCATCGCGCTGTGCGTGCTCTCGGCCGGGAATATATATTTCAGCTATGGGGACGATCTGCGCGGCGTTCTCAGCGAAAGCAAAACGACCGCCGAGGAAATCAGCAGCTACGCCGTCGAGAACGGCTACGAGCTGCTGTACGGCAACATTGCATACCTCACCCCCAACGCTGCGGCCTATTCCGACGGAAAGCTCATCGCGGGCTGCTGGAATGATGAGATCATCTTCCACGCCGTGCCCTATCTCAACACAAGGGACGTCTACCGCAGGACAGACTATTCGCGTGCGCTCTTCGTTTTCCATGAGTGGGAGCTTGACGCGGCATACACCGAGGCTGCCGGGAGCGGCGCCGTGCTCACCGAGCGGGCGCGGTTCGGAGAATACGTGCTGTGCACCTCGTCTCAGCAGCTCATGTATCCGACGACCGATATAATAGAATACTATGTCTCCATGGGCATGGAGCCGCCGCGGTGACACGGCAAAGGCCGAGGCCGCCCGGTGTATTTCCGGGCGGCCTCGATCAAGCATTATTCATAGTATCATATACCCAGCAGCGTATACGCTGCCGCAATGAGCATGCCTACGACGAGCAGTGCCGACGGATTATAAGCAACATCTTTCATTGTATACCCTCCTGTGATATTTCTTTTGTTTTTTGCTTTATGGCTATAAGACGGCGGGCAGAGCATTTTGTTCCCGGTATTTGAAAAATTTTCCGGGAAACGCGGAGATAAGATATGACAACAAAAACGAAGAAAATACTGCTTATATGCGCGCTCACGCTTTCAGCGGCAGTTCTGCTCTTTTTCGGGTGCAAAAAAGGCGTGGAGCTTTACAACGCCAAAAACGCCGATGAGCTGTTCGCCGCCGGGGATTATGCCGGTGCGCGCGAATGGTACGAAAAAAACGGCAGCGCCGAGGACATCGCGCGCTGCGACTATGAGCTGGACCGTGAAGCATATGAAGCGGCAGCGGCGCAGCTCGCAGCCGGGGAATACGACGCGGCGCGGCTTGCATTCGAAGCGCTCGGGGATTTTGAGGACGCGGCGGACAGAGCGCTGGAATGCAGCCTTTTCAAGGCGCGCGCCCTGACGGACGCGGGCAGCTATACCGACGCGCTCGACGTGCTCGCCGCGCTCCCGGAGGATCACACCGGCGCACAGGAGCTCACCGAGGAAGCGCGGGAGGGGCTGTATCAGCAGGCTCTCGCGGCGACATACGAATGCCGCATGGACGAAGCTGTCATGCTCTGGAACAGCCTCGGCAGCTATAAGGACAGCGACTCTCTCCTCAAGCGCTGCATGAGCCGTATAGTCAGCATGGCGGCCGGTACGGAAGAGCGCGTAAACTACTCACCCTACGCCGGTAGAGACGTCGGCGACGGTATACTTTACTGGCACCGGCTTGGGCTCATATATGTGCCCAAGGAGTGCAATGCCGATACGCGCTGCATGATCTTCTATCCGGGCGGATACGACAGCGCGCTTGCAAATTCCTACTATCAGGACTACATTTACGCCGGCACATCCCCTAACGCGATAATCCTCTATATGTACACAAACGGCTTTTACGACATTGAACGTCACATTGAGGACGCCTACCGCGCACTTGAGGAAGCAGCGCTGGAGAACAACGTCTTCCTGCATGACATGGTCGTCTGCGGAGCGAGCAACGGCGCCTATACCGCCGTCAACACCGCGGCCTATCTCTATGAAAACTACGGCATCGCCGTGCGCTATGTGCTCACCTTTGACGCCGGGGCGCACTGGGCGCACACCGATAAGGTGCTCACCCCCGAGCAATGCGACCTTGCCGCCGAAGCCGGGACGGAGTTCCTGCTGTTCGAGGGTGCTGGCATCGGCATGAACAAGAGCGCGATACACACGATGGTTCGCCACGGCTGCGACGTCACGATCGTGCTGTGCCGGAACTCCGGGCACTACGGCATCATCTATGACGCGATATATAAGGGTATGCTCGACTGGGTACTCGGAAACGGCGAGCAGCCGACCGATGCGAACTATACCTACATCCCGCTCAACATTACCTCAACATATCCGGAGTGAGCGAAAAATGCCCGCGGAGCCATGGCTCCGCGGGTGCTGTCTGTCTTATATGTCTGCGATTTCAATTAGTCCCTATCCTCTGCGCGATGTAGTCCTCGACCTCGTTAAGCTCAATGCCCAGCGCTGTCGAAAGCTCGCCGTGGAGGATGTCCTTCGCGCGCTTCATCGTGGACTCGGCGCGGCTGCTCTTGGTCTTACGCTCGGCCAGTCTCCCGTGCAGCCCCTTGACGATGGCGACCAGCGCCTCGCAGCTGTGCTGCTTGAAAAGCTCCTTATAAAAGGCGTCGACATGGTTGAAGCGGCTGTCATTGCATACGGCGGGTGCTATGCCCGGTATCGCGTCAATGAGCGCCTCAGCCTCCTCGCGGCTGATGACAGGGCGCATGAACGCCCCGGAATCCACCGGCGAATAGTACACTCCCGTGCCAATAAGCGGCGCGAGATAATAATAAAGCTTGTCCTTTGACGCTCCGCTTATCTCCAGCGGGGCAATTTTGATAACCGTGCAGACTCCATTCTCTCCGTAAACTATTTTTTCTCCGACCGAATACATCGTAAATCTACCCCTATCATATATTACATACCTATAATACAACATTTCCGAAATTTTTTCCAATAAAATTTTCAGAAAATTTCACATTTTTCTATTCCCGGTCAATGAACAGTGTCCGCTTTTTGACGATTGTGTTTACCGCAAAAGCCTGATATAATGAGCTGTCGACAAATACTGACAGCTCATTATACCGGAGGTTCGTCATGGATATTGGTTACAGCTTTGGTCAGATGATATGGATAGTTCTTGTATATTCGTTTCTCGGCTGGTGCTGCGAGGTCGCCTTCGCGGCGGTGCGCCGCGGCATCTTTGTCAACCGCGGCTTTCTCAACGGCCCCGTCTGCCCGATCTACGGCTTCGGTGTGCTGATAGTGCTGCTGGTGCTCGAGCCCGTCAAGGATAATCTCGCGCTGCTGTTTTTCGGCAGCATGGTGCTCACCTCGGCGCTGGAGTTCTTCATCGGCTTCATCATGGAGCAGTTCTTCCATGACAAGTGGTGGGACTATTCCGAGAACCCCTTCAACATCAAGGGCTATATCTGCCTTGAGTTCTCGCTCGTCTGGGGCGCGGCCTGTGTGCTCGTCGTCGATGTTATTCATCCGATGATCTTTAAGCTCATCTGCGCCATCCCCGAAAAGCTCAGCCTCTGGCTCATGGTCTTCTTCACCGCAGTGCTCATTTCCGACGCAGTCATCACGCTCTGGAACATGCTCAAGCTGCCGAAGCGTCTGCGCGCTATCGACGAACTTGAAAAGGCCATGACCGCCGTGTCCGACGCTATCGGCGAAAAGGTCTATGAGAGCGTGGAGCACAGCAAGGAGCGCAGCGAAGCCTTCGATGAGAAGCACCCCGAGCTTGCCGAGCGCCGCAAGGAGGCCTTTGAGGATGTGCTCGAAAAGCGCAGTGAGATCAACCGCGAGGTCAAAGCGCGTGAGGACGAGAGCCTTGAGGCTCTGCGCGCGAAGAAAGCCGAGCTTGAAGCGAAGCTCGAAGCGCTCAGAAAGCCCAACATCATCTCCGAGCGTATCGCCATGGCCTACCCGAAGCTCTCCGAGGGCCGCCATTACGGCCGTCAGATAGCCAAGATCAGAGAGCGCCGCGCCCAGCGCAAAAACGGAGGCAAGCAGTGAGGCTCTATCTTCACGGACATGAATATAAATACGCCGTCGAGCAGATGCTGCTGACAATGTTTCCCGCTGAGCGCCCCGAATATCCCGACGGCAAGCCCGAGGGCGAGCGGCTGGAAATAAGCCTCAGCCATACCGCGCAGCGGACTACCGCCTGCTGTACCCTGCGCATAAACGGCGGCATATACAAAGGCCGCGCCCAGTGTGCAAACACCGCGATGACGGACGCTCTGCATACCGACCGCGTGTGCCAGCGGCTCATAAAGGACGCAATATACCGCGCGGCGCTCCGCTCCGGCTGCCCGCGCCCAGCGTGGGGCGCGCTCACCGGTGTGCGCCCCGGCAAGGTGCTAAGCAGCCTGATAGCCGAGGAGCACAACGAGGATAAAGCCCTGCGCCGCTTCATCAGGGAATATGACGTCAGTCCTGCCCGCGCGCAGCTGTGCATGACGACCACGCGCGAGACTCTGCGCGCCGCCGCTTCCCTCTCGACGAAGGATATTTGCCTTTATGTGGGCATTCCTTTCTGCCCCACACGCTGTGCTTATTGCAGCTTTGTGAGCCAGTCCGTTGAGAAGAGCATGAAGCTCATCCCGCCTTTTCTGGAGGCTCTCGAAAAGGAGATCGCCGCGACTGCCGCGCAGGTCAACGCCTTGGGGCTGCGCGTCGTGTCCGTCTACATGGGCGGCGGCACACCGACGACGCTCTCCGCAGAGCAGCTCGACAGGCTGTGTTCGGTGCTCGGGGATGAATTTGACCTCAGCGCTGTGCGTGAATACACTGTCGAGGCAGGCCGTCCCGATACCATCAGCGCCGATAAGCTGAGTGTGCTGAGAGCACACGGGGTCGACAGAGTCAGCGTGAACCCGCAGACGATGAGCGACCGTGTGCTTGAGCTCATCGGCCGCCGCCACACCGCGGCGGATATCGAGCATGCACTTCAGCTCGTGCGCGAGACCGGCGGCTTTGACGTGAACATGGATCTCATCGCCGGACTCCCCGGTGACAGCGCCGAGGGCTTCCGGGATACTGTCGAAAAGGTGCTCGCCCTGGGTGCGGAAAATATAACCGTCCATACCCTGTCGCTGAAAAAGGGCTCGCGCATCACTCTTGAGGAAGTCCCCATTCCGGGTGCCGGTGAGGTGTCCGCCATGCTCGACTTTGCCGGGGACCGTCTCAGTGCTGCCGGTTACTCGCCATACTATCTCTACCGGCAGAAGTTCATGTCCGGCGGCTTTGAAAACGTCGGCTGGGCCAAGGATGGCCGGGTGAACCTGTATAATATCTGCATCATGGAGGAACTGTGCAGTATAATAGCAATGGGCGGAGGCGGCTCGACAAAGCTGATCCGTCCCGACGACGGGCGCAATATCCGCATCATGGCTCCGAAATACCCGCTTGAATACATAAACAGCATCGGCAATACCTGTGCTGAAAAAGTAAAAATTCTTGATTTTTATAACAATATAGAACACAAATAAGGAGGAAAAGTTATGGCGTTCAAGCTTGAAGATATCAACTTCAAAACCGTCGCCGATCCGAAAGGCTTCATTGAGGAGGGCGATCAGGCATATAAGGACAGAGTCGCCAAGGCCGCGGATAAGATAATCAGCAACCGCGATAAGAGCCCCATCGTTCTGCTCTCCGGGCCGTCCGGTTCAAGCAAGACCACGACCTCGATGAAGATCGCCGAAGAACTCAACCGCCGCGGCATCGGCACGCACTACATCGGCATGGACGATTATTTCAAGACCATCGACGATAACAGCCCCCGCACACCCGAGGGCGATCTGGATCTCGAGTCCCCGCTCTGCCTTGACATGGAGCTTATGAACAGGCACTTTGACATGCTCTCCAAGGGTGAGCGCATCTACGTGCCGAAGTACGAATTTGCCCGGCGCATGAGGAGTCTCACGCCCTCCAAGTCCATCCAGCTCAAGAAGGATGAGGTCGTCATCGTCGAGGGCATCCATGCTCTGAACGACATGATAACGAACGCACACCCCGAAGCTTTCAAGCTCTATATCTCTGCGCGCAGCGATGTGCTCTTCGGCGACCGCGTAGTCTTCAAGCGCACATGGTTCCGCCTTGTGCGGCGCATGGTCAGGGACTACAACTTCCGCGGCTCCTCCGCCGCCGAGACGATGAGCATGTGGGCAAACGTCCGCCGCGGCGAGAAGCTGTACATCTCCCCGTACAAGAACAAGGCCGACTATCAGTTTGACACCGCGCTTCCCTACGAGCTGCCCGTGTTCAACGAGACGGCAACTCAGCTGTTCCAGTCTGTGCCCGAGGGCATCGAGCGCTTTGACGAGCTGCGCCAGGTGCTGCCCGCGCTCCAGCTCTTTGGGGTCATTGACCAGAACCTGATCCCCAAGGAGGCCATGATACGCGAGTTCATCGGCGGCGGCATATACGAATACTGATAAAACTACCGGAGCGGTTCAAAGCTGAACCTCTCCGGTTGGTTTTTCTTATTTGATTTATCCGATATTCAATGTCGTAGGCTTTGTGACCTGGACTGCGTCAAACTCTGAGAGCGTTATGCTGACGGTGACTTCATAGACCTTCGTGTTCACACCGATCCCGATGTCCGCTTTCTCCATCGCCTTATCCGCAAGAACGGGAACAAGCCCCTGCATCACATCCGACATATCCATTTCAACGCGCACTATCATGCCCGACTTCACATCGATCCAGATAGACACCGGCACATTACCGAGATCCTCAAATACATCGTCGTCAAGCTCCACATCAAGGCTCTCCTCAAGAGCCTGCTTGGCGTTTGCAAGCTCCAGCGCCTGCCTGAGCTCATCGCTTGTTATTTTGCCGTTATAGCGAATGGCGTCCGAGCCGTTTACCTTTTCCTTGCCGTATTCCTTGAAGCTCGCGGCGCTGTCCGACAGCAGCAGGAACAGCGATTTGCCGTCCGCCTTGCTGCTCTTCGAGCTGTCGTCGTTCTCAACGCTGCCCTTTGTCCAGCTATCTCCGCTGTCGACGGAGGAATAGACATCAAAGCCGTCGTCACGGCCCACGCCGTAAAACAGCAGGTTCTGTTCAAAGCCTGCCACTTCAGCGTTCATGTTCACATACACCCGCTCAGGGTCGCGCTGAATATCCGCGCCGCCAGTAACGGTGGCGTCGGCGTTCACATCCTGCCCCAGCACGGATATCCCCATACCGATCTGTATCTCAATGTCCGCATGCAGGCTCTCAAGCTTGCTCATTTTGATCGCCGCTTTTGCAACGTGCGTCCTGAACATGCCGCAGCCGCAGAGCGAGAGCAGCATCGCCGCAAGTATTGCAAATACAAGTATTCTCTTTGCTTTTTTCATAGGCGTCTCCTGCATTATAATGTACAGTCCGGTTCTGTTGACATCCGAAGCGTTTTGAGCTATAACAAATCACAAAGGGCGATAACGTTACCGTCAGCTCTGAGATGGTTCAGAATTTAGGCCGTCACTTGGCAGAGTGGCGGTTTCTGCCTTTAACGATGGCGTCCTTTGCTTAAGCTTACTATACCATATCGCCCATTCCATATCAAGCTTTTCGGCGCAGGGCACATATTATGTTTGACGCGCCGGCGCTTTCAATGCTAAAATACTTTTTGTTTATATACACGGAAACGAGGCAATGCAGATTGATAGAATATAACGCGGGAAAATGCGATATAGCCGTTATCGGCGCAGGGCATGCAGGGATTGAGGCCGCGCTTGCCGCGGCGCGCACGGGGCTTGACACCGTGTGCTTCACGGTGAATCTCGACAGCGTCGGTAACATGCCCTGCAACCCCGCCATCGGCGGCACGGGCAAGGGTCACCTTGTGCGCGAGCTCGACGCGCTCGGCGGCGAAATGGCCAAGGCCGCGGACAAGG
>ERZ779840.1545-NODE-1545-length-21800-cov-6.550747_pt1 | contig 21800 bp, 13 predicted proteins | sample MGYA00511561_ERZ779840 | MGnify/ENA primary metagenome ERZ779840 (study PRJEB29588, sample SAMEA2162036) | human gut metagenome | biome: human gut; feature: human-associated habitat; material: faeces | place: Denmark | collected 2008/2010 ...
CCTATTCTTACATTCTTGAGTAACGTAGTGCTCGAAACACTTAGGGTAGTCAATCTGGGCTTACGTTTTCTCGCAAACCCCCTTCAAATCGTTAGATTTGGTGGGGGTTATTGACCTATCCTTACCTCAAGCTGATATAGGTCTCAGGCTCCGCAAGAACGGCGTCATCCTGTGCGGCGTATTCGGTCCAGGTATTCCGCACATGAACGTCTCCGCCTTCAAACATGCGGCTTTCATCCGCAAGGAGGGGCGCCATGTGCTTTGCTGCGGCCAGACAGGTCACGGTAAAGGTGTCCTCGTCCCGGACTGCCTCTCCGTCCCGTGTGACCTTCGTCAAGGTATACGTCCCGTGCTCCTCCTGCACTTCCATGGCAAAGCCGCTGACCACCGGCAGAGAGCCCCGGTTAAACGGCGTAAAGCCACCCTCACAGCCCTCCACAAAGGCTTTGACGGTCTCCTTCAGCTCGGCGCCGCTCATTTCCCGCTGGTAGGCCAGCAGCCCATTGGGCATGATCATGTACCCGGCCATCTTCTCGGTGTAGTCCGCCTGAAGCACCGAGCCAGTGAAGCTGCTCCCTTCCGCGATCAGCACATCGGTCCCATAGACGCCCCGCAGCGTGTTGGCCATCACGGAAGAAGCCTCATTGCCGCCCTCGGGGCGGAAGGTATTGGAATAGGTCCGCTCCACTGTCAGAACAGTCTCCTCAGAGACGTCTCTTGGCTCACGGAGCTGGCTGTCAAACGCCTTATACGCCTGCGCCGCGCCGTACTCTCCCGCGATCATCTTGGAGACCACATCCTGCGAGACGGAAAAGAAATCGTTGGAGGCGATGCGGATATACATGTGGTTCTCCTCCACCACCGGCCGCACCTCCTGCAGTGCGTCCGTAAAGCGAAGGGGCACATTCTGACTGTAGCTCAGCGTATCCTGCCCGTTGCAGACGATGTTCTGGGCCTCCGCCGACAGCATCACCTTCAGCACCCTCATGGCCTTTTCCCGGCGCGCCTCATCCTGTTCCAACTCCCGGTTCAGCGCCACCTGGAAATACGGCGTTGTCATAAGCCACTTTTCGCCATTCTCACCGAAAAACGGCAGGAACACCGTGTCGATGCCCGCCTCCCGGAACAGGCTTACCCCTGCGGAGGAGCCGAAATACATGGCAAGCTGGCCGTTCCGGTACAGTTCGTTGATCATGTCATAGTCGTTATTCAAGTCCTCTGCGGTCAGATGGGTGTCCTGAATGAACTGCTCCATGCGCTCAAAGGCCCCCGGCCACACGGTATCGTCCAGACCCACACGCTCCGTATTGGCAGGGTCGCTGTAAGCGGTGCGCCACTTGCATCCCGCCGAGGAGGAAAGCGCTGTGGCAGACAGACCCTGTAAAGTCTCCATACAGGTATAGTCATAGGAATAGTCGGCGGTAAAGCCCCGGAGCCCCACGGCCTCAAAGGCGCGGCAGGCGGAAACGAAGCTGTCATAGTCCGTAGGCAGCGGGATCTCATACTGCTCAAACAATCCGCGATTCACCACAAAGCCGTGGGCGTCCGCGCACACCGGCAGCCAGTTGATGCTGCCGTCCTCATTCATGAAGCTGTTGAGGTAGGTATTGTAAATGGCGCCCGCCTCGTTGCTGGTGGAGAGATCCATCAGGCTGTCCTTCAGCGGCTGTGCGTCATGGAGAGAAAACCGGCAGCAGGTGATCACATCCGGCAGCCCGCCGTTTTCATTGAGGAATTTGTAGAAATTCAGATCGTTGTTTCCCACCACAAATTCCACGTCCACGTCCGGAAGCTGGGCCTGGACGTAGGGGGCGTACTTTTCATACAGGTTCGCCGTCCACAAATACACATGGATGGGTTCCTCCTCATCCTCCGCGGTTTTCCCGGCGCAGCCTGCCAGCAGGGAAACGCTCATCGCCAGCGTCAGCAGCAGCGCAGCCATACATCCCCATACTCTCTCTTTCATAGGCTATCGTCCCTCCAAAAAAATCCGTTCCATCCCGCTTGCTTCTGCCCTCAAAAAAACACCTTCAGGACGTGGAACACCACATCCGAAAGTGTTTTGTTCTCAGAATATCAGGTTTTGGACACCGCAAGCACACAGAGAAGTCTCTGCGCAGCTTTGATCGATCCTGCCGCCAAATAGCTCCATGCCTGCCAGCTCCCGCGTTTCAAAAATCCGCAAAGCAGCCGGGTCCAGCAAAAAATGACGGCGGTCCGTCGTCGGCAGCTGGCTGACCCGGTGGGTCCCTATAGCTTTGCGTCACCGGCTTGCGCCGGGTTTGCCTGCGATTCACTTATAGAAAATAATAACACAGCCTTGCGCGGTTGACAAGAGTTCGTTAAGAAATATCTAAAGAATTTTAAGCTTTTCGCAGCCTATCGGGCGTGATCCCGGGGCTTTGAACCGTAATTGAAGGATCTAAGCCCAAAGCAGACCCTGAAAACGCAGATCCCCTTCGGGGTTTTGCCCGGTGCCGGCAGAAAAAGAGTTCCGTTTTTGTCAATCACGGCAAAGGCGGAACTCTTTTTTGCGTTTTCTGCTCCGGACGTGCGGCTCGGCGGCGTTACCGCATCAGCTCCGACAGAACGCGGAACAGCTTCGGCAGGTCCAGCGGCTTGGCAATATGGCCGTTCATCCCGGCGTTCAGCGCGTTTTTCCGGTCATCCTCAAAGGCGTTGGCCGTCATGGCCACGATGGGAACGCTGGCCTTCTCCTTGTCCGAAAGGGCGCGGATACGGCGGGTGGCCTCATAGCCGTCCATCACCGGCATCTGTATATCCATCAGGATCAGATCGTACCGGTCCGCAGGGGCATTCTCCACTTTTTCCAGAGCGATCTGCCCGTTTTCCGCCGTGTCCACCTCGAAGCCGGCCTCCTGCAAAATGGTGGAGGCGATCTCCAGATTCAGCTCGTTATCCTCCACCACCAGCAGCTTCTTTCCGGAGAAATCCGGTCCTTTTTCTGCCACAGCCGACGCGTCCTCCGCGCCGAAGGGCTTCGCCAACACGCTGCGCAGCTCGGACATAAAGAGCGGTTTCGCACAGAAGGCCGTCACACCGGCCTCCTTCGCTTCCGTCTCGATATCCGTCCAGTCATAGGCGGTGAGAATGATGATGGGCGTCGCATCCCCGATGATTTTGCGGACCTGACGCACCACCTCAATGCCGTTCATATCCGGGATCAGCCAGTCGATGATGTAGACGCTGAAGGCGTCCCCCTGCTCCATGGCGTCCTTGGCCCGGATGACCGCCTCCTTGCCGGAGATGGTCCAATCCGGCCGCATCCCGATGGACCGCAGCATCTTGCTGACGTTCAGACAGGTGCTGGTATCGTCATCCGCCACCAGGGCGCGGAGGCCCTCCAACTGGGCGATCTGCTTCGGCTCCTGCTTCTCTCCGCTGACGGGGAACCGCAGCGCCACCACGAATTCCGAGCCCTTCCCGGGCTCGCTCTCCACGGTGATGGTCCCCCCCATCATATCCACAAGGCTCTTGGTGATGGACATTCCCAGACCGGTGCCCTGGGTCTTGCTGACGGTGGAGGTCTCCTCCCGGGAGAACTGCTCAAAGATATGCTTCCGGAACTCCTCACTGATGCCGATGCCGTTGTCCCGGATGTGGAATTCATAGTCCGCATACCCCTTCGGCGCGGTGGGCTTCTCCACGATCCGCAGGCTGACCATACCGCCGGCGGGCGTGAATTTCACGGCGTTGGACAGGATGTTCAGCAGGATCTGGTTGAGCCGCATGGGGTCGGCAATGACCTGCTCATCCACAACATCGATGGTATCGATGAACAGGGACAGCCGCTTGGCAACGATGTTCGCCTGAACGATGTCCCGGATGTCATGCACCAGATCCGGCAGATACACCGGCTTTGTCTCCAGGGTGACCCGACCGCTTTCGATGCGGCTCATATCCAGCACATCGTTGATGAGGGACAGCAGATGCTGGCTGGCGGTGGAGATCTTTTTCAGGTAATCAATGACCTGATCCCGGTTGTCAATATGGGTGGCCGCCAAAGAGGTGAAGCCGATGATGGCGTTCATCGGTGTGCGGATATCGTGGGACATATTGAACAGGAACTCCCGCTTGGCGCGGTTCGCCGCCGCCTCATGGCGGACGGCAAGCTCCAGCTCGGCATTCTTCTGCTCCAGAGATTCCTTATAAGCCTGCTCGGACTTCTCCTGCCGGAGCTGGAATTTCCGGGCGGTGCTCCAGCGGAGCCCCAGGACCAGCACCAGGATCAGGATATATGCAGCCAGAGCCATCGTCAGGTTCGGCGAGGTGGCGCTGTCGATCTGCCCGGCGGGAACGTATGCGTAAAGATAGTAATTCCGTCCGTGGCTATACATGCCGTAGTACTGCCCTAAACCATTTCCGACGTTCACAAATGTCAGCTTTTCCGACTGATCGCCCTTTCGGATCGACTGGATCAGCCGATCGTCGGAAACGTCCTTTCCGATGAGCTCCGGGTCATTGGACGCCTCCACCCGGCTCCCCTTTACCACAAGGAAGGTTGCCACGGTGTCGACGTCATAGCCGTTCAGCAGAGTCTGGACGGACAGGACGGACTTCTGGGAAAAGGGCGCCTGCGTATGGCGGTAGGCCAGCACCGCGCCGGTGTTATTGGCGCAGCTATGTACAGCGATATCGGCATAGGTGCCGTCCTCCAGATATACCCGCTTCACATAGGTCTTCTGGGGATGGCCGATAACATCAAGGACCGGCGCCCGTTCCAGGCCGGTCTGGAGCCGGGCATAGCCGATGCCGTGCTCCGTGTACTCGCACACCACGTTCCCCTGCTGATCCAGTACGGAAATTCCTGTAAGCCACAGCTTGTCGGCATACGCCTCCAGCTCCGCCTCGCTGCAGTCCAGAGAGATCTCCTCCAGCGCCCGAATGACGGTACTGCCCCGCATCAGGCTTTTGGCGACGGCAATATTATTGTAGTTCACATAGCTGTCCGTCTGATCCTTGATAAATTCGACTGTGGTCGTCAGCCGTTCCTCGCACCGACGGATATCCGCCTTGTGGGAGGAGGTGTACACCACGCTCAAAGCAATGATCCCCACCGCAAGACAGGCATACCAGAACCTTGCGCTGAACATGCTCTGTGTTTTTTTACTGCCCAAGGCTCTCTACCTCCAGATAGGTTTCGGGGTGCTCCAGATATCTGCCGAGGATCTCCTGCAGAGTGCCGTCCTGCCGCATCTGGGCAAAGGTCTCCGTCAGCCTTTGGGCCAGCCCCCGGTTATCATTGTTGGAAAAGGCGACGCCGATCCCGGTGACCAGCAGGGGCTTGTCCAGAATACGGAACTCCGCCCCGTAGTCCTCCATATATTGCAGAATGGCCATCTCATGGGTGGCAACAGCGTCCACATAGCCGCAGTCCAGCGCGGCGTACTGCACGCCCCGGTCCTCCAGGCTGATGATGGCCCCGAACTCCGGGATATCGGCGATCCGGTGGTGGAGGAACAGATCCTCCGGCTTTCCGGTGGACTGCACGGCGATGGTCTTTCCGGCCAGATCGCCCATGGTGTAAATATCGCTGCCCGCGTCCACGGCGATCACCTGACGGCTGATCGCGTAGGGTCCGGCCCACTGGTAGTCGTACTCCCGGCCGCTCATGGAAAAGCAGCCCCAGATGCAGTCGATCTCGCCGCTGTCCACCAGAGTTTTCTTCTGTTCCCAGTCGATGGTGGTGAACACCGCCTGATACCCCATCCGCCGGAAGGCCTCCGTAGCGGTCTCCACATCGATGCCGGTGGGGTCGCCGTTATCGTCCAGATAGACGTAGGGCGGGTAGGTATCGCTGCCGATGATGATCTCGGGGAGTGCGGGTTCCGGCTGCTGTGCGCCGCAGCCGCAGAGCAGCCCCACGGACAGCAGACAGGTCAAAACAAGTGCTGTGATGCGTTTCATGTATCGTGTTTCCTCAGTTTCAAAGCAATTCCCGCAGCGTTTCCCGCAGGATCTCCGTATTGATGGGCTTGGCAATATGGCCGTTCATTCCCACGTTGAAGGCCTTCTGCCGGTCCTCGGCAAAGGCGTTGGCCGTCATGGCCACAATGGGAATCCCGGCCTTTTCCTTATCCGGCAGGCTGCGGATCGCCAGCGTCGCCTGATAGCCGTCCATATTGGGCATCTGTATGTCCATCAGGATCAGGCCGTAGGTCCCGGCCGCCTCATGCTGATACCGGTCCACGCAGTCGGCGCCGTCCACGGCCCGATCCACTGTAAAGCCCATATCCTGCAAAAACGCGGTGGCGATCTCCGCGTTCAGGTCATTGTCCTCCACCAGCAGCAGCCGCTTCCCGGTAAAGCAGCGGTCAGTCTGCTCCTCCGTCCCGGCGGGTTTCTTCTCACAGTGCGCCTGATCCGCCAGCTTATGGGTCAGCGTCACGGTGAATTTCGACCCCTTCCCCTGCTCGCTTTCCACGGTGATCGTGCCGCCCATCAGCTCCACAAGGCTCCGGACGATGGGCATACCCAGTCCGGTTCCCAGCACTTTGCCCGCAGTGGTGTTCCGCTCTCTGGAGAAGGGCTCAAACAGATGAGGCAGAAACTCCCGGCTGATGCCGATGCCGGTATCTGCTACCTCGGTACGCAGCGTCACATGTCCCGGCTGAGCGCAGGGCAGCTCCTCGGTGGTGACCGTGATGGTCCCGCCGGGCGGGGTGTACTTGACGGCGTTGCTGATCAGGTTTGTAAAGAGCTCCTGCAGCTTTGTAACGTCGCATAGAATATCCAGATTCGTCGCCTTCTGCACTCTGGTCAGTGTCAGGTTCTTTTTCCGGGCCTCCCCCTGGAAAACGGCCACGATCTTGCCGACAATATCTCCCACGCGGTTGTAGTCTTCATTCAGTTCCAGCCGCCCGCTCTCGATCTTCGTCATGTCCAGCACGTTGTTGATGATGGACAGCAGCAGGCTGCCGGACTCCTCGATCATCTCCTGATAGTGGAGCAGCTTGGGGTCCGTCAATCCCTTCCGCATCAGGTGCGCATAGCCCAGAATGGCGTTCATGGGCGTGCGGATGTCATGGGACATATTCAGCAGGAAGGCGGTCTTGGCCTCGTTGGCCTTTTCCGTCGCCTGATAGGCGATCTTCAGCTTCTGGCGTTCCAGCTCCTGCCGCTTTTCCTTGGTGACGTTTCTGGTCACATAGAGGATGTGGGTGACCTGTCCGGCTTCATCCCGCCGCTTTTCGATAAACCGGGCCATGTACCAGTTGCCGTTGGTAGCTAAATAGTCCATACCCACCGTATCGGTATCCGCCAGCCGGTCCGGCACCGTGGACAGGTCAAAGAACTGCCGGACCGCCATCCGGTACTCCGGGTCCACAAAGGTGCTGCACAGCTCGTTCAGCTTCTGCTGGGCCATGCCCCGGTGTCCCGTCAGGCGATGTACGGAGTTGTCGCTGGAGATCTCCTCATAGAAGTCCTTTTTCAGATCGATCCGGAAAATGGAGAAATACAGCCGGCTCACAGAGGAGATGATCTCGTGGTCCAGCTCCGCCTCCTGCCGGGCGGTCTGCGCCTCCCGCAGAGCCCGCTGGAAGCGCTCCCGCGTCTCATGCTTTTCATCGGTGTTGACGAAGATCCCGTCAAAAAACTCCGGGGACCCGTCCGCCCGGCGGGACAGGCCGCCGGTGGTGTGGAACCAATGGTACGAACCGTCCTTGTGGCGCAGGCGGTATTCCACGTCAAAGGGCTGCTCCCCTGTGGTATCCTCCACCACCGCTTCGTAAGCGCTCAGGACCCGCGCCTCATCCTCCGGGTGAAGCTGTCCGGTCCACGCTTCAAAGGCATTGGGAAACTCCTTTTCCGAGCGGAAGCCCAGCATCTGCCGCAGCGTGTCGGACCATTCCACGGAGACCCGCTCCCACCGGTCATTGAACGTCAGGTGCCAGGCGCCGGAGGACATGGACTTGTGGATATTCCGGAAGGAGACGATCTGCTCCTCCAGCTTTTTCCGATAGGTGTCCTCCTTCCAGGAGTTCCGCAGAAGCAGGGCGCACTCGCCTGCCTCGTCGATGGGCAGGCAGTCGATATACAGATGAAATTTCCGCGCCTCGTCCTGTACCTCCAGCCTTGCGGGGCTCTTTTCAAAGGCCGCCGCATAAAACGGTCCCATCCACTCGCTTGCGCCATCCGGGCGCAGCGTCAGGAAGCTGTTGCTCAGCAGCTCCGCCCGGGTCCGCCCCGTCAGCGCTTCCAACGCCTGATTGCAGCAGAGAAAGATCCAGTCTGCCGGATGGCCGGTCTCATCCAGCTCCACGCGGATAATGCCAAAAGGCAGGGAGCTGTCTTTGAACATGGTGATTAGGGCTTCTTTTCCGCAATTCTGCACCGCAGTCTCCACCTTCCTGTTTCGATTGAATATTCATGCTTATTTATCGCGAATTTCTATATTTTCTTCCATTTTCGGGGGGGGGGTGACATGTTCCCCCTCTGTATAATATTTCTCTTTATTTTCATACATCAGGTAGTCCGCCTGACGGATGGCCTCCGCAAGGGGATGCACGCCGCTGACGCCGCCGATGCTGACGGACAGGTGCAGCTCCGGATGCTCCGGAATGACGATCCGGCGGACCGCCTCCCGGATCTCGTTCTGCTTCCGCGTAAAAATATGCTCGTCCATTTTCGGGAACAGCAGTAAAAATTCGTCGCCGCCGTAGCGGATCAGCGTATCCGTGCTGCGGATGCAGGAGCGGATCGCGGCGGCAATGTCCCGCAGGGCGGTGTCTCCGGTCTGGTGGCCGTAGACATCATTTACCTGCTTGAAGCTGTCCACGTCGATGATCGCCACATGCTCCATGCCCTCCAGATGGGAGCGGTAGGACTCAAAGTACCGCCGTGCATAGGTGTTCGTGAGCGGGTCCATGAACAGCTCCCTGTTCTCGGCCCGGCTGTGATCCAGCAGGAGCCGGGTGCCGTTGGCGTCGATCCAGCGGCCCTCACTCAGCTTGGACAGCATTTCCAGCACACAGGGCATCCCATTCAGGCACAGGTATTTTGAAATGACGAAGTACATATCCGTATTGGTAAATTCCAGCTTGTTCAGGGTCGTTTTCTGGGCGAGTGCCCGGGAGGAAATGCAGTTGGCGCAGCTGCGGCCGTTGTCCCAGAAGGCCGCGCAGTGGCTGCCGGTGGGATGGAGAACGCCCTGCTCGTCCAATTCCAGCACGGAATTGGTAGTGGGGTCTACGAGGCGGACAACGTCGAATATCATTCTCAGACGGTGCATCTCCGCCGCGAGGGCCTGCGTGCCGTCCTCCGTATTCACGTCTGCGGCCGACAGCAGCAGCGGCTTTTTGACGGAGAGCTGCGGGTCCACCAGTTGACCCACGGCGCCCACATAGTGCTCCGGCTGCCGGTCGGACCACAGCGTCCGCACCCGCAGATCGCACCAGTGATGCTCCGTGCCGCAGGGCAGCAGCAGGCTCACGGAAAATTCCGGCGTCTCCTTGGTCGTGGCATCCATCGCCTCCTGCAGCTGGCGGAAATTCTTCTGACTCAAGCGGCAGAAGCACTCCGGGTGGGCGGCGTTCTTCACTGTATGACGGTGCTGGGGCGGTTCATCCCAATTGGTGACATCCACCAGACCGGAAAGCGCGTCGAATTCAAACTGGACCCCGCCGCTGCAGGACGCGAAAAAGTCGATGCGCTCCTGCAGGGACTCCAGCATCCGCTGCACCCGGTCATTCCGCGGCAGATCGGTCCGGGCCAGAAACTCATCGGACAGCCGGTCTACCTCCAGCCGGTAGGGGTCTCCGTCCAGCGGGACATGGGACGTGATGCGGAGCCGGGGCGATACGTCCACCAGACATTCCAGCAGCAGCGGATTGAAGGCGCCGCACTCTCCCCCCAGGATCATGGCGATGGCCGTATCGTGGTCAAAGGCTTTTTTGTAGCACCGCTCGCTGGTCAGCGCGTTGTAGACGTCTGCCAGAGCCACCACCTGCGCGGCGATGGGGATCCGTTCTCCCCGCAGCCCGTCCGGGTAGCCGTGGCCGTCCCACCGCTCATGGTGCCAGCGGCAGATCTCCAAGGCGTAACGGAACAGCGGCTTTTCCTGTCCGAAGGTCATCTGCTCCAGGATCACCGCGCCGGCTGCCGCGTGGGTCTTCATCACGGCAAATTCCTCCGAGGTCAGCTTCCCCGGCTTATTCAAAATCTCCTCCGGAATGGTAATCTTGCCGATATCATGGAGGGCGGAAGCCGTTTTGATCAGGGCGATGTCCTCCTCGGAGAGATGGTAGTCCTCCGTCTTCTTTACCAGCTGGCGGAGCAGCAGCTCCGTTATGCCGCGGATGTTGCGGATATGGTCGCCGCCCTCATGGTTGCGGAATTCCACCACATGGCTGAGAATTCCCACCATCAGGTTGCTGTTTTCCTCTTTTTCCCGGATCTGGTCAGACACCAGATGCATCAGCCGCTTCTGGTTGGCATAGAGCTTCAGGGTATTTTCCACACGGCGGCGCACGATAAAGGTGTCGAAGGGGCGGCGGATATAGTCCGTAACGCCCATGGCGTATGCCTGCTGAATGGCCTGACTGGTCTCATCGGCGGAAATCATGATGACCGGGATCTCGTCGATCCACCGGAAGCGGTTCATCTGCTCCAGCACCTGAAAGCCGTTCATCTCCGGCATATTGATGTCCAGCAGCATCAGATCCACCGTCGGCTTCTTTTCCATCAGCCGGACAGCTTCCCGCCCGTCCGAAGCCTCAATATAGCGATACTGCTCCCCCAGGATCTCCATCAGCATCATGCGATTCAGTTCCGAATCGTCAACGATCAAGACTGTCTGTCGTTCCATACAGCCATCCCCTCCTGCTTCCGCTTGCAAAAAAGCGTGTCAACGTCCGCTTTTTGTTTTCGTATATTTATGCGCGACAGATCTTCGCCGCCGCGATGCACCGCGGCGACGGCCTGCTTCCCTCCCCCGGTCAGTCCACTGCCCGGAGAAGCTCCACCGTTCTGTTGTACGCCTGCGCCAGCTGGCCGTAAAGCACTTCGCTGCCGTCCAGCCGTCCGGCCCGCAGCAGCTCCGTCAGCTCGCTGGCCGGGGCGGTCAGATGGGAAAAGCCCAACGTCAGGCACAGACCCTTGATGGTATGCGCCGCCCGGAACGCCGTTTCCACGTCGCCCTGTTCCAGTGCTTTCGTCAGCTCCGCGAAGCTCTTGTCCTCCGGGAATTTCACGGCGAATTTCCGGATCATGGCTTCGCTGGGAATTCGCTGGGAAATCTCCTCAAAATTCGCGCCCATCGCCTGATAACACTGCTTGATCGTCATTTTTGTGCCCCCATATCTGCTGTCAGCAATTTTATGAATGCAGCATTGTAACCACCGGCATAACCGGTGGTTACAATGCTGTCTAATTCGTCTCCTGATTGATCTGCTTCACCTGAAAATTGGCCTCGGCCAGCTTGGTATCCCGCCGGTCCTTGATTTGAAATTGAACGGTAAAAACTCTTTCCGTATCATTATATTCTACGGAAAAATCTTTGACCTTCAAACCCTCCGGATAGGCGTATGCACCCAGGAGTTTATTCTCTCTCAGATATACCTGACCGCTGTCAGCGGTAAAAATATCCTTAGCCGGACCTTTCACATAGCCCACGCCCTGAATAAACACCGTGTTGTCGGCCTCCACCGTGCAGTAGCGCAGCTTGTCGCTGATGGCGGTGGTCAGCGTGGAGCAAAGCTCCTGGGCCTGAGAGTCCGCCATGGAAATGCGGAAGCTCCGCACCGCAGCATTGGCCCCCACCGCCACAAGGCTGCTGAACAGCAGCACGATGATCACCGTGCAGAGCATCTCCGTCAGGGTCAGGCCGTTTTGATTCCGCAGTTTTTTCATGACCCGGCCTCCGCTTTATCGTGGCTGTAATAGTAATAGCCGTTGTTTTCGTAGAGCGACACCTTGCCGGAGCCGGTTTTGGTTTTTTCAGTGTTTTTCAGTTCAACATTCTTGCCGTCCTTGTCGTCTATTTTTATTGCCGTGTCATATTGAAACATAACATCCGTGTTCCGGGTCTTGGCGTTGATCTTTTCCGCCGTGACCACAGACGTGGCCAGAATGCCAAAGGCCAGCACGGCGATCAGGATGGAGACCAGGGATTCCACCAGCGTTTCGCCCCGGTTGTCTCGCAGCTTGTTCATGTGTCCGCCTCCTTAATGCCCTTGGTGATCCTCTGCGGCTCCCACTTGACCGTGGTCTTGTAAATATACGAGTCGACATCTTCGCTGGAATCGGATTCCGACTCCTCCTCTTTTGTCAGCTTCCCCTGCATGGTCAAGGTCATGCGGCAGTCATCCGTCTTACCTGCTTCCGGCTTCAAAGACAGCTGCACCTGAATTTGGCCGTCCTTCTGTGCGGAAAAGGCGGCTGTCACCGTCCGGAGGCTGGTGTTATCGTCGATCTTCAGATCCACTTCGATGGTATCGCTGAAATCCTTGAGACTGGCATATTCGTTATTCTCGATGCCATCCTCAATGCAGGCGGACAGCCATGCGCCCATGATCCCCGTGGGGTATTTTACATCAGTGCTGTATGTGACCGTATATGTTGTATTCCCCTCCGCATCTGTGCTCGCGGTATGGGTCTCCGTCATGGTCCGCTCATACTTATCCCCCGCAATGCTGTCCCGGATCAGTTCCGCCGCGGAACTGACCGTCAGGTAGTTCTGCTGGGCTTCCCGGTCACTTTTCATGTGGTGGGCGGCGCTAACGGCAGCCGTCAGGATCGCCGCGCCCACCGCCATGGCCAGCAAAATGAGCAGGAGGGCCATCAGGATCGTAGCGCCGCTGTTGTTTTTCAACTTTTTCATCCGGATCGCCCTCCTTTCCTCTCACTTTTCCGGAAATTCCGACGGCAAACGCCGTCCCATTGTGTTTGTTCAGCCTCCACTGCCCGGATCGGGTGTAATCGGGGCACCGTCCCCCTTGACCGTTACCGGCAGGATCGCCGTGGCGGTGTAGTTCTTGCCGCCCACTTTGCAGGTCGCTGTGATGCGGAGCTGCGTTTCTCCCGGGGCAACGCCTGTGACCGTGATCAGACCGCCAGCAGGCCCGGTAACCTCTGCCACCGCCGGGTCATCGCTGATGACTGTCCAGGTGGTGGCTGTAGGCTCTTTGTCCTTCTTGTCAACAGCCTTGATCTGGACGTTCGCTGTGTCCTCTGGCTTCAGTTCAACGCTTTCCGCTCCCAAGTTCACCTTCAGATCAGCTGTGACCGTGACCATCAGGCGGGCGGTGTAGTCGCCGTACTTCGCGATCACCTCGGTCGCGCCGGTCCCTTCGCCCTTCAGCGTGACCGCAAAGTCGCCTACATGGTCTCCCGTTTCGATCCGGGCAGCCGATGCCGTGACCACGCCCTCGGGGCTGTAAGTAAATTCCAGCGTTTTCGTCCCTGTCCCCTCGGGTACATTGATCAGATTCAGTTCCAGTTCCTTCGTGGCCCCGGAGGGCGGCACATAGTCCGCGATCAGATCCAGAGAGACAATACCCTCGTTCCAGAGCATACCCACCTTGGGCCATGCGCCGTAGTGCAGGTTGACCGTTTCGCCGAGGCTGTTCTTCTGCGTCAGCACGGTGGGGAAGGGATAATCCTGCCCTTGCAGAGCCGCGTCGCTGCCGGGGAAGCTGTACTTGCCGTGGATCGTGGAGCCGTTTTCCATATTGGTGACCCAGTTGAATCCAGCGCCCAGCTTGGTTTGGAAGTTCTCAGTCGACGAGTCGCCCCGGTTCGACATCTGCTTGTAGGTCAGGGCGGTCAGGCCGCTGATGTTGTAGGTTGCCTTCGCAACATCCCAGACATGTGTTTCCAGATAAGACAGGTCTCCTCGGAGCATTTTTTCCTGTGCATCTTTCGTGTTTAAAAGCGTAAATAGGGAATTATAATTGGTATAACGGTAGTCAAACCAATCTACCTTCACGCTCTTTTTTTCGCCACGATACTTCGGAAGTTTGGAAAAATCGATGTTCGCGCTGCTATCAAGATAATAACAGTTGGTGATCGTCAGGCTCGCATTCTGGCCGTAGCGGTCCGCCACGCTGCCGATGAGGGAAATGGCGGTAATCGTTCCTCGCATCGCCGGGAAGGACATGTAGGTGTAGCAGTTCTTATAGATCGGCTGACTGTCAATCACACTGGCGCTGCCGGTAAAGTTCTCAAAGTTGGACGAGAAACCGCTGCCGCCGATACCGCCGATGTAAACAAAGGTAGCTGGCTCATTAGAACCCTGATAGACTTCTCCATCATAATCGGTATTAAGTCCCACAAGCTCTTTCTCTTTGCTTTTCTTCATGCGTTCCTTGAGCGTGTCCTCACTGACGGTGATAGAGCCGCCAGAGTAGCAGTCCGTCACGCTGTAGCGCACGCCGCCAGCTATACCGCCCACACGGACAAAGTTACCCCATTGCGGCGCGTTCAGTGCGCCATTTGCATTGTTATCCCGATGTGTGCAGTTGATCTGAATGTCCACCACTGCGGTGCATTTCATCAGGTTAACGTTGGAAACACCGATCAAACCGCCGACTACCGCCTCACCAAGCTGCTGTTTATTCTTGCTGTTGTCAGCAACGGTATAGCCTGCGATGGCGCAGTTCTGGATGGTACTTTTGCCAAGATTGTCTTGATAATCATAAGCGATGCCCACCAAACCGCCCAGAGCATAGGCGCACTGATACTGGTCTTCATTCCGTGTACTTGTGCCCTTCGGCGTGTAGCCTGTGCTGCGCTGGATCACACCATTGTTGTCGCTGTAGAGCATGATGTTTTCGATCGTTGCGCCTGCCGTGGTACCGAATACGCCCACATTGTAGCAGTTGGAATTGATGGCGATGTTCTTGATGTAGTAGTTCCCGCCGTCGTACTGCCCGCCAAACCACGTATACAGCACAACATTGTAGTCGCTACCTGTATGATTGTCTACCGCACCGGCGATGGGGTGGAACGGAGTGTTCTTTTCGCCGTTCGTCGGGTTATCCATGTCCACGCCGTTCACGTCATGGGTCTGGGTCCAACTCCGCTGGGGGCGGTTACTCAGCGCAGCGCTCATCTTCTGCTCCCCTTTCTCCGCGACTGTAGCGTATTGCAGGTAGGGGAACTGCTGATAGGTTTCTGAGGTCACCGGGCGGTCCGTTCCAGTATTAAAATCAAAGGTGTAATAATATTTCGGTGGCCATGTCTGCCATTCACGGTTTGATTTAACTTCACAGCTCCAGTTGATAAATTGCAGCTGCTCCACGGAGCGGATCTGGTACTGCTTTTTCACGCCCGTCTTGCCGAGGTTTTGCGCGTCGCCTACATCCCCAACCGGGCAGTAGGAATCTCCGAAGAAGGGGCACACCGCATACTCATACGTCTGCGTCCCCTGCTTCAAGGTCCATGTGCCGTTGGCGGCAAGTGTAAAGCTGTCACTGTTGCTTTTGGTCTCTGCCGACAGCCGCAGGCCGTCTTTGCCGTCGGTCCGATAGCAGGTGAAGGTATAGCCGGACACCTGCTGGGCAAGCGCCTCTGCCGCTGCGTCATTTTTCCCCTCAAGGACAAAGTTGATGCTCGGCGTCAGGTCCCCACTTGTTCCGTCCTTGCAGTAGTAGCCGTAGCCGAAATCGGTGATCTTGCCGCCGTCATCGTGGGCGGTGCAAAGGCTGCTGCCCGCCTTGCGGGTATTTTCGGTGAAGCCGATGTAGGAGAAGTGATAGCCGCTGTTGGCGCCGCCCTCCTCCTTTTCCCAATAGACCATGCCGATGGTTCCCATGTCCGCCGGGGTCGGCCAGTCGCCGTAGTGGACGCGCGTCTTGGCCGATCCGGCGGTGACGCTGCTGGGATAGGGATACACGGTCTCAGTCCCCTCGGTATTGGGATAGTTTTGGGTTTTATCCACCTTGCTAAAGCCGGACAGCTTCAGTTCCTGCATTTGTTCATGGGTCTTCGCCTGCGCACCGTTGGTGCCCGCCTTGTAATCGTACAGGCGCACCGTCCCCGCGAAGGTATAGGTGCCGCCGCTGAGGTAATAGCAGTCGGAAACGCTGCCGTGATCCGACGTGAAGCCGTTGACCTCCGCGCCCGTCACCGCGGTCAGCGCCGTGGCGCAGTAGCTGTTGCGGATGGTGCCCTGATTGTCGCCCACAAAGCCGGAGATCATGGCACTGCCGCGGATCTCCGTCAGTTCGATGCTGCCGAGGGCGTAGCTCTGGCGGATGTAGCCGCTGCCGTCGTTCATACCCACCAGACCGCCGGCACAATAGCTCCGGGCATAGGTGCTGGTGCCGGTGATGCTGGGAATATCGGCGCTGCATGCCTGGATCAGGCCCTCGTTGCAGCCCACCAGGCCGCCGAGGTAGTAGGTGCTGCCGCTGTAGGCGCTGCCGGACAGCCGGTAGCCGGAAACGGCGCAGTTTTTGATCGTGCCGCTGTTTTTACCGGCCAATACGCCTGTATACACCGTTTTCCACTGGACATTGCCGCCCAATTTGGAGGTGGGGGCTTCGGCCAGTTTCTTCGATGTTGTCACAACGATGTTCTCCAGCGTTCCTGTTGTAAAGCCGAACAGGCCGACGGCAGGGCCGTTCTCCCCGCTGGCAAAGGAAACGCCGGTGATGATATGGCTGCCGCCGTCATAGCGGTGCTTAAAGGCAGTGGCTTCTGTCTGTCCGATGGGAGCCTGCTCCTTCACCGGCGTCTTACCCTTGCCGTAAGCAGGCCAGTCATAGGTACCGTAATCAATGTCCCGCTCCTGCTGGAAGGCGGCATCTTTGTGCAGAATATCCCGGTATGCATCATAATATGCGCTCAGGTTATTGAGCTGCCGCGCCGTGCGGATGCTGACCAACTCCGGTGCTCCGGTTTTGGCCGCCAGCGCAGTCTTGGCAAAATGGGGGTTGTAGTAGTAGGCCTTGCCCGCCGCGCCGCCTACCATCAGCTCCGTGTAGAAGCCGGTCGGGACCGTTTCGACCTTCTGCACCAGATCCGCAGGCAGGGGCAGCAGGTAGTAGGTCTTTGTCTTGCTCTTGTCGGTGACCGTGATGGTGATTTTGGTGTTTTTGTCCAAAGTATATGGTGTACCGTCAACCGTCACGATTACAGGATCAGTAGGCAAGTTGTTCTCATAGACTACGCCGTAGCCGTCGCCCTTCACCGTTTCTGTCGCGGACAGTGCCTCAACGTTGGCGCCGAAGAAGCCGTAGCTGTTACCGTCATACTGCTCGTAGTATACCAGTGCGCCGTCTTCAAACTCCGCCTTCCAGTCGCCGTAATGGGGCAGATTCTTCAGCTTGGGATAGGAGTACAGCGTCAGGCCCAGACCTTTCATCAGGTTGTAGGCATAGGTATCGCCTTTCTCCTTGATTTCATTGGTAAAGGCGGCACTGTTGAATACGGTTCCCACGTCCGCATCCTTCCAGTCCTGATATTTTTTCTGGATACCGATGGTGGTGTCAGGGTTTTCCGTTTCGCCGAGATAGTACACATTCTTTGGGGAAGTATCGCTTCCCCCGCCGCTGGTATTGGCTGCCGTTCCGTATGTCAGGCTGTCGCCGTGCAGCGGCGCGCAGGCGCTGTATACATTTTCCAGCGTATTGCCGGTCAGATCGCACGCTACAAGGCCCGCCGTTTTTTCTCCCTCCAGGAACCCAGCGGTATAGCAGTTTTGGATCGTCAGGCTCTTGGTGGCGACCACTCTGTTGCCGATCAGGCCGCCAGCATTTCCGTTGCTAAAAAGATAGCAGTCCGCATAAGAGCCTTTAACGCTAAGTTCCCAACTGCCGTCGCCGATCAGACCGCCGGCAGCGGTCTGTCCCTGAATGACCGTGGCAGCCAGACTGTTTTGGATCGTCAGCGCAGAAAACTCAGTATCACCGACCAGACCGCCGGACACAGCGCCGTCGATCCAAATGTCTTTTTCTGTTTTTCCGTTCAACTGGCCCTTGGCGCGGCTCAGGTACACCTGGCAGCCGTCGATCGTTGTCTCACCGTCCAGTTTTCCCACCAGACCGCCGACATTTCCATCTCGTTCCAATCCAGTGCTAATGGTTTGTTTTCCTGTGATCTGGGCGCCGGCCAGACGGATGTTTTTCAGTTCACCGGCAAAGGTTTGGAACAATCCCGCGTCGCCATTCGTGTCGACCGTCAGGTCATAGATCACCGGGTAATAGCTTCCGATCTCACTGTGATAGCTGTTGATTTTAGGATTCACGAGAGGCACAAAGTTCTGGGTCGGATAGAGAACACCCCAACTATCGCTTTCATCGCTCTTGAATTGGATATCCCGCTCCTGCACCGCGGCGGTGATTACGGGCGTCTTGCTGTCGGTTCCTCGGTTTAAGCCGGAGTTCTCCTCCAGATTTTGCAGATGCCGTCCGTACTTGATCACCGCCGTCCGGCCGTCGGTTCCGCCGAGCCCGCCGGTTCTATCCCGGACCTCCGCAAACAGGCTGTTGGTGGTAACGGTCTTGGAGGTTCCCTGGATCTGGTTGTTATTCTCATCCTTCACCCGGATCGTCACCGTCAGATCCTCTCCGGGGATTAGATGCTTGCTTGTCTTAGCATCTTTAAAGCGGTCCTGCTGTCCGAAGCGCAGATTTTCTCCCTCACTGAGATTATCCAGCACCAGCGTTGCCGTGCAGAGGTCTTTTTCCGTTTTTACGGTGTCCCCCGTATTGGTACCGTTTTTAATTTCTTCAATTTCAAATTCCTTAACGGTGTTGCCGGACTCATCCTTTATGGAGGCATAAAATTTCAGGTCATTCTTCTTATTACTGACCTTGCAGGAGGCCACCACCAGCAGCTGATCCTTATTGATGACATCCACCGTAAGGTCCAGACTTTCGGTCGCCGCCGCGCCCACGGAGTCGCCGCCGTAGTAGCCGATTTTGGCGCCATTCTCCAGACGCTTGTCGCGGTAACGCAGATCGTCGAAGTCTTTCGGCGTATAGTCCATGTTCTCCCGGCTGAAAAACACCGCGTAAACGCTGCCGCTGGAAGGATCGAACTCCACCACCCAGTTGCCGTCCCACAGGTCCGCTTCGGCTTCCGTCTCCGGATAGATCCAGGAAGCGGCGGAATCCGTTTTGTTCTTGTCAGCAGAGGTCACATAAGCCAGCGTGGTATCCTTGTAGTTTTTCTTCTCCGCGTCCGCGGGGATCATGTTCAGTCTTTCAACGCCTATCGTTCCGGTAGGCTGATAATAGCTGTCCTGACCGGCAGCCTGAAGCCGGGTCATCCGGTTCTGCACGGCGGAGAAGATCATCTCCGCCCGGCTGTCCAGCTCCGTCTGCCGGAGGTTTTTCTGAATTTTGGAGATCGGGATCATGGCCAAGGCAAACAGGATCACCAGGATCAATACCGTCACCAGCATCTCCATCAGCGAAAAGCCGCGCATATTGTTCCGTGTCGCCTTGTTTTTCATGGGGGTCCCTTTCTCCTCCGGCCCTCCGTCAGGAGGCCACCTCAAAATACGTGATCACCAGATCCGTCTGCACCAGATCCCGGTCCTGGCCCTGATTGGTCCGGATACTCAGATCGGAGATCTGGTTCATATTCTCGCTTTCGCTCAGGGCGTCCACAATGGCCCGCGCCTGCGCATAGGTATGGGTCTGGAAGCTCATGGTCACCGGCCGCAGAACGATGTAGCTGTCCTGCGTGGTGCTCTGGGAAAAGTCCAGAGAGTAGTCCACCGCAGAATCCAGAATGCGGTGAAGGTCCAGCATGAGCCTTCTGCTGTTGTCATACTGAGGGATCGTCCGCTCCTCGCCGGAGGCCCGGACCTCCTCGATCTTGCGCTGCATTTCCTGCTTCCGCGTCAGCAGGATCAGATCCTGCTCCAGCTCGCTCTGCTCCTGAGAGGTCGTGTCCTGATACTGGGCCACCTGATCCTGAATCGGCTCAAAGATCAGCTTGAAGTAGCCCAAAAAGATGACCAGAACCACCAGGATCAGCAGCAGGACCGTTTCCCGTCTTGTCAGTTCCCGGTTCATTCCGCCACCTCCGTTTCCGGCCGCAGATAGATCCTCACGGAGAAGCTCAAAACGGAAGCCGCCCTGTTTTCCTCCGTGGAAGCCACATTCAGCTCCACGCTCTGCACGATGGGCTGCTCCTCCATCACGGCGAACATCTCGGAGATCTGGTCCAGCCGCATATCGGACATCTCCACCTCGGCAGCGTCATCCAGGATCTCGACGGAGAGTACCTTGCCGCGGGGCATCATCAGGTCCTCCACCAGATCCAGCACGTCCCGCCGGGGGACGGTGACCAGCTTGCCCTCGCTGTCCGCCATGCCGTCCAGAGAGCTGCTCCGGTACTCCGCCAGCACCTGCTCGTAGTCCGTCAGCTGCTCCTGACAGGCGGTGAGCTGGCTGTGGACCTTTCCGTAGGCGCTCTGGGCCTCGGACAGACGCCGGTACTGCTCCATCACGCCGAACCGGGCCACCAGACCCGCCATCAGCAGGATCACCGCCAGACCGATCACCAAGGTCAGCATTTCGCCAGTGCGCTTTTCCCGCTTGTTCATATTGATGCCCGTCTTGCTGGGGCATTTGATCATTTTCCGGGGGGCAGCCCCGCTGGGGGCAGGCTCATAGGGGATGGCTTCCGCCGGCTGCTGCGCCGGGACGGAGACCTCCTCCCGCTCTTTTTCCAGAATCATTTCAATCCTCCCTCACAGACGCTGCCGATGGCCCGCAGATACAGCCACGGCTCCTCGGCCGGGCGCATCCCCTCGTCCAACAGCTCCTCGCCGCCCCGAACCGTCAGGTTCACCGTGTCGGCCACGGTCTCCCGCAGGGCCATGATGGCCGCGCCGCCGCCGCAGAGATACAGTTCCTTCAATTCCCGGTCCCGGTTGTTGTAGTGGTAGAAATTGACGGCCTTCATGATCTCCACCGCCAGACGGCTGTAAAATTCCCTGGCGTAGTCCGTTTCCAGTACACCGTTGAAATTGCTCTGCTTATACTCGTGAGCCACATGGATCTCCACGTCCAGCTTGTCGGCAATGATCCGGTCCAGATCCGCCAGACCCATGTCGATCTCCCGGACGCCCACGCACTCGCCGCCCTGCAGGAAGTGCATCCGGGTCACCCGATGGCCCAGATTCACCACGCAGCGGCCGATCTCCGGTGCGCCGGTGCGGCGGATGTGCTCCGCCATCAGCGCGCCGTAGGCGCATTCCAGAGGTGTCAGCACCTTCAGCTTGAAGCCAGCCCGGCGGAACATGGCCCGGTAGGCCTCCACCCGCTCCTTCAGCATGGCACAGGCGAACAGATCCATCTCCAAGGGATAGCCGTCCGGATCTCTGCGAACCTCCCGCACGGAATAGTCGAAGAAATACTTGCTCTTCTCCTCCGTCAGGAAATCATGGAATTCAAAGGGCAGATTGTAGGCCAACTGCTGCTCCGTCATGGCGGGCATGGTCACGTCCCGGGTATAGGCATCCGCCAAGGACAGGGACACCGCCGCCCCTGCCCGCGGAATGCCGTTGGCCCGGGCGGTATCCCGCAGGAAATCCGCCATAGCGTCCATGGACAGGATGCGCCCGTGGGACACCATGGCGTCCGGCAGCTCCGCGCACACCGACTTTTTCAATTCGTTGCCGGCAAAATATACCAGCTTGACACTGTGATCGCCAATTTCAAAGCCTACGATCTTCCCCATGTCATGTCCTCGCTTTCTCGATAAAAAGACTCAGGCAAAAAAACCCAGATACCAGTTGATAAACGGCTGTCCCGCCAGAGCGGTGATCCACGCGCCGACGGCGATGGACGGTCCCCACGGGATGGCCTCGCCCCGCC
>ERZ779840.1546-NODE-1546-length-21796-cov-17.741456_pt1 | contig 21796 bp, 18 predicted proteins | sample MGYA00511561_ERZ779840 | MGnify/ENA primary metagenome ERZ779840 (study PRJEB29588, sample SAMEA2162036) | human gut metagenome | biome: human gut; feature: human-associated habitat; material: faeces | place: Denmark | collected 2008/2010 ...
TGATTTTGTCTTGCTTAAACGCATAACAAAAAAGGCCTTACCAAAAGGTAAGGCCCAAATATAAGTCTTAATTATATTTTCATTTTTAGAGAAACTATTACATACCTGTTTAACAGGATAAATAACAATTGAAGTATTCAAGTACATATCTTTAAATTGTTCTTTAGTGATTTTAGTTATACTGCTTGATGGATCCATCACAATTATTGACTTCTTATTAATTTTATATATCACTATAAAATGTAAAAAATTATCTTTCTTACAATGACATATTATTGGTAATGTCACTTTACTATTTATAATGTCATCATAATTATAATGAGATGCAAAGCCATCAAATCCATATAACCTAGAACCATTAATGATATTAAAAGCATTTGTACCCTCTCTAGTAGTTTTTAGATTCATAGTTACTTCTTCATGCGAAGCTTCTAATCCATAATATTTCATTACAGATAATAAACATGAAGGACCACAATCTTTATAGCCATTTTGTCTTACAATATATTGTTTCATCTTATCCCCCTACTATTATTATTAGCGAAAACTTTATAAAACACTTCTTTTTTTTAAAACTTTTTTTCAAAAAAATAAAAAAGATTAGTAAAACTAATCTTTAATAATAAATCATATATTTTTAAGTATATCTATATTATGTTTTATGTCATTATGTATATACGAAGCAGATACTAATATATCAGCACCAGCATCTTTACACAACTTACCTGTTTCATTATTTATTCCGCCATCTACTGATATTTGTATTTTTAAATCATTTTCAGTAATATATTCTTTTAATTCTTTTATTTTACTTGGTGTTGTTTCTATAAATGTTTGACCACTCTTACCAGGATATACACTCATTACAAGTACTAAATCTATTCTATCTAAATAAGGAAATATATTTTTAATATCAGTATCAGGATTTACAGCAATACCTACTTTTAATCCATAGTCTTTTATTTCATTAATCATTTTATCAATATTTTCTACTGCTTCATAATGAAATGTTATGTTATTCGTATTAAGCATTGCATAGTCTTCTATATATTTAGTAGGATTATTAACCATCAAATGTACATCAAGAGGAAAACTTGAATATTTTGTTATTTTAGTTATCTCACCTATTGTCCAAGTTTTATTTTCTACGAATTTGCCATCCATTATATCAATATGTATAGCATCAGCATTTGTATTATCTAATTCTTTTACTATATCTTGAGGCTTTATTGTACTAGATAATATTGATACATTTATTTTCATTCCTTTGTTTCCTCCATAAATTTTAAATAATTTTGATAACGCCACTCTGGTATTTTGCCTTTATTAACTTCTTCAATTATAGAACATCCGTCTTCTTTTATATGAAGACAACTTCTATATTTACATGGTTTATTAAAATCATAATAATATTTTTTTATTTCTTTTTTAGGGATTGTTAATTCGAGTGAACTAAATCCAGGAGTATCAGCAATTAATCCATCATTTACTTCTAAAAGTTCAACTAGCCTAGTTGTATGTTTACCCCTACCAAGAGAAGTTGATACTTCACCTGTTTTAAGTGATAAAGATGCATCAATTTTATTTAATAATGTACTTTTTCCTGCTCCTGTTTGACCACAAAGTGCTACTACAGAATTAGCAAACTCTTTTTTTATTTTAGAAACACTAGTATTAACATATATTTTAATTTTCAATTTTCTATAATAATTGATATATTTTTTTATTTCACTTTTTTCTTTCATAGTTATCATATCAGTTTTTGTAATAACTATAATAGGCTCTATTTCATTTTTATAAGCAATAAGTAAAAATTTATCAATTAAATAAGAAGAAAAAGCTGGAATTGATGTACTCATTACTATTAAGAGTTTATCTATATTAGCAATGAGTGGTCTTTCCAGGTAGTTTTTTCTTGGCTCTACTTTCTCTATTGTTTTTGTATTAACATCAACTATAACATTATCACCAACTACTGGAACTACTTTCATATTTCTTAATTTTCCTCTAGTTCGTGTATCAATTATCGTATTATTTTCTAATAATACTCTATGTATAAATTTGTTAATACATATAATTTTACCTTTCATATTACTCCCCTGTATTGTCTCCTTCAGTTGGAACTTTTGTTGGCTCTGTAGTTGGTTCTTCTACTTCTGGTGCTCTTGCAATTGTTATTACAAGACTAGCTCCAGGTGTTACAAGTGAAGAAGCCGCTCTACTTTGCTTTAATATTGTACCTTCTGCAGCTGAAGTTGTTTCTTGATATTTTATCTCAAGTTTTAATTCATGCTTACTTACGAATTCTTCTATTTTAGCAATAGTATATCCTTTTGTAAAGTCTGGATATTTATATTCTACTTTTGGGATATATATCTTAACAGGACTACCAAGTTTACTTTTATCACCAGCAGCAGGTTCAGTCTTAAGTACTGTATCTTCTTTTGGCTTCTTAGATTCATCAACAGCCTCTGCAACTATTTCGACATTACACTGACATTTTGCTTCGATTTTGCCTTGAGCAATTAAATAATTTTCACCAGTGAAATCTTCCATTACATATGCAGCTTCACCACTAGATATATATAGAATTACTTCTTTTGGTAACTTATTATTACTACCAATTTCAGGACTAGTTTTAACTACATCTCCCTCTTTTACAACATCACTTGCAATATATTTATAATCTTTTGCTATATCAAATCCAGCATCATTTAACATCTTAGTAGCAACTTGAACGCTCCTATTCGCAACATCAGGTATAATTGCTTCTTTATTATCATCATGAAGAAGTATTGTAAGTCCAACAGTTAATAATAATACAAGCCCAACAAATATACTTAATATTATTATTAAAGTTCTATTTTGTTTTTTATCTTCAATTTCATCTTCATCGGTGTCATCTTTGACTTTTTCTACTTTTTTAGTTTTTGTTGCATCTTTGATTGCTTCTACTTCTTTATCAAGTGCTTTTGTTTCTTCTAAGTCGTTTTCTGGATATGGATAAACATATCTTTTTTCATCAACTCTGCTAGCATCAAGTGCAGTTTTTAAATCATCATGCATTTCTCTTGCATCTTTATATCTATTTTTAGGATTTTTTGCTGTTGCTTTTATTATTACATTTTCAATAGATTGTGGAATTGATGAGTCAAATTTTCTTACACTTGGAAGTGGTTCTCTCAAATGTTTAAGTGCTATTTCAACAGCATTATCTCCTTTATATGGAAGAAGACCTGTTAATAACTCATACATCATTATTCCCATTGAGTAGATATCACTTCTAATAGTTGATCCTTTACCATTTGCTTGTTCTGGAGGTATGTAGTGAACTGTTCCCATAACTGAATTTGTTTGTGTAAGTTGAGTAGAATTTAATGCTATTGCTACTCCAAAATCAGTTATCTTAATCATCCCATTTGATAAAATCATTATATTTTGAGGCTTTATATCCCTATGAATAATATAAGCATCATGTGCATGTGCCATACCATCTGTAACTTGTAGCATTATATCAATTACTTCTGTTACTGATAAATGTCCCCTTTGTTTTAACACTTGTTTTAATGTTTTACCATCAACATATTCCATTACTATATAATATTGACCATCGTCTTCACCAACATCATATATTTCAACTATATTTGGATGTGAAAGACTTGTAGCAGATAATGCTTCTCTTTGAAATCTTCTTACAAACTTTTCATCATTAGCAAGATCTCCACGAAGTACTTTAACTGCAACATTTCTATCCAAATAAGTATCATGAGCTAAATAAACATTAGCCATACCACCCTCACCAAGGGTTTTTATAATTTGGTATCTATCATTTATTTTAGTACCTTTAACTATCACACTATTCACCACTCATTCTCATATAAGCTATTGTAATATTATCATTGCCCCCACGAGTATTCGCTTTCATTATTAATTTATCCACTTTTTCTTCTATTTCAAGTTCTTTATCATTTAGAACTTTTTCTATTTGTTCAACTGTTAACATGTTAGTAAGTCCATCACTACATAGAAATATTCCATCAACAGTTCTCTCAACATCAAAAATGTCCATATCTATTATTTCAGCAGCACCAAGTGCTTTCATAAGAACATTCTTTTGAGGATGATTTTTTGCTTCTTCTTCAGTAAGTTCTCCATTTTCAAGTAATATATTTACAAGTGTATGATCTTTTGTTACTTTATAAAGCTTTCCTTTTTTCTCTACGAAGCCACTTGAATCGCCAACGTTACCAAATAGCAAGAAATCATCTGTTAGGATTGAACACACACAAGTTGTCCCTAGACCATTTGCATCAATGTGTTCTTCTGCATATTTAAGTATCTTTACATTTATTTCATCTATTATTTCTTTTAACCATATAACTGCATCTTCTTTAGTTCCTATACTAGATAGTTCACTAAAACGTTTTCCAAGTTCTGTTACTACAAGAGAACTAGCTATTTCACCAGCTTTATGTCCTCCCATACCATCAGCAACTACGAGTAAGTATTCACCTTTAAGATTTTTTACGATTGTAACTGAATCTTCATTATGACTTCTTACTTTTCCTGGATCAGTTTGATAACAAGTTTTCATTTTTCACCTTCTTTTTGTATTGATTACTAAGAGGTAGTATCTAATTACTACCTATCTCTTTCTTATTATTATATTTATTTTATTTGATTTAAGTATATCATAAAAACTTTTAATTTTAAAGTCATTACTTTTCTTCATTGTAAATTAGATGTTACATTAAAAGAAAATTATACTTAATAAAATCTTAATGCTCGTGTCTTTGCTTTTTCTACACTTTTCATATATTCTTCTTGTGTTTGCCTGCTACTTCTTCTAAAACAGGTTTTTGTTCTGTCGATTTACTATTTTTAGCAATCGTATTTAATTTTATTTGATTTTTAATTTTGTTTGGATCACTAGAAATTTTTTTAACTTCTTTAAACATTATAATCTTTTCTTTCTTAATTTTAATAAGGATATTTTCTTTGTAGTATTTTTATTCGTTCAATACTCTCTATATAATCATTTCTTGTTTGTCTACTTTTACCTCTAAAACAAGTTTCAGTTCTGTCAACTTTGGCATCCTCTGCCATCTTTCTTAATGCCAATTGATCTTTAATTTGATTTGGTTTACCAGCAATGCCTTTTATTTCTTTAAACATTATAATCTTTCCTTTCTTATATATTAAATGTTATTGCTTTCATGGCTCGCTTTTAATTGTCCACAGGCACCTTTAATACCTTTGCCCATCTCTCTTCTCATTTGAACATTTATTTTATTTTTTACTAGTTCATCATAAAAAGCATTTATTCTTTCTTTAGAACTTCTTTTAAAATTACTACTAGTACTATTATATGGTATTAAGTTCACATAAACTAGTTTTCCTTTTAAAAGACCAGCAAGTTCCTTAGCGTCTTCTATACTATCATTAATTCCTTCTAATAAAATATATTCCATTGTTACTTTTCTATTAGTTTTAGAAATATAATAGTCAACTGCATCCATTAATTCATTCATTTTATACGCTTTACTAATAGGCATTAAAGTTTCTCTAATTCTTTGATTTGGAGCGTGTAAACTTATTGCTAAATTTACTTGAGTATCTAAATCAGCAAATTCTTTGATTCTTGGTACTATTCCACAAGTACTTACTGTAATTCTCCTTGAACCTAAATCAATTCCTTTAGGACAATTTAATATCTTAATAGCCTTTACTAAATTTGTAAAATTATCAAATGGCTCTCCTATTCCCATTACAACTATATTATCTACTTTAATATTTTCTAACTTTTCTATGGTTAAAACTTCTAATATAATTTCAGCTGTAGTTAAATTTCTAACTCTTTTTAACTTTCCACTTTCACAAAAAGCACAAGCCATATTACAACCAATTTGAGTACTTATACATATACTATTTCCATAATCATGTTTCATAAGTACTACTTCAATACTAGAATCCTTCACTTCAAGTAAATATTTATTTGTGTCTTCACTCTTTAATTCATCTAAAACTTTTAAATATTTTATTTCAAAATTATTATTTAAAAATGCTTTTAATTCCTTACTAATATTAGTTATTTCATCAAAAGAAGAAACTCTTTTTTTATATATACCTTCAAATATTTGAGTAGCATTGTATTTTTTAAATCCATTATCTACTAAATAATTCTCAAGTTCATCTAATGTAAAATCATATATACTCATATTAAACACCCATTAAATTATATCATTAATATAAGTCACTTGTAAAATAAAAACTATACATAAAACGTATAGTTATTTAAGATATCCAAGCTGTTTAGCAAATTCAACAACACTATCTTTATATTGCTCATCAACATCTGCATATACTAAAGTGTTATCTATTTTACATAATAATTTATATTTACCTTTTGTTAATAATTTATATTCAGAATAATTATCAGTTTCAACTATTTCAGCTTTATCGTTATCATTTTTTTGTGATTCAAATCTCTTTTTATTTCTATCATACATCTTTTGAGCAACTTCACTATCATCTAAAGTATAATATTCTACTTGATATTTATTTTTAACTCTAGCAACTAAAGCCTTCATGATACCTTTATTATTATTTAAACTTTCAGTTACATCAGTAATTTCATAGTCATCACTTTCTCCAACTAATTTAAAAGAATCAGATGAAATGGGCTTTCTTACATCTTCTTCTTTTTTACACGCTGAAAATGTAAATAACATTAATACTCCAAGTATAGCTAATGATAATTTTTTACTCATATCTATCTCCTACCTTACTTAATAAATATATCATTTTTACTTTTATTTTTCAATAACAAAGAAAATAAAAAGCACTTTTTTAGTACTTCTTATTCTAATATTGCTTTAATTCTTCTTACACCAGCACTTGATGCTTCTTCTTTTACTATTTTAAAATGTCCTAGTTCACTAGTATTTTTAACATGAGGACCACCACAAAGTTCTTTTGAAACATTATCACCTATTGTATAAACAGTTACAATATCAGGATATTTTTCAATGAACATACATTCAGCACCAGATGCGATAGCTTCTTCTTTTTTCATTTCTTCTACTTTTACAGGAAGACCTTCATTTATCCATTTATTAACTAAATCTTCAGTTTGTTTCTTTTCTTCATCAGTAAGTTTATGATCACAGCTAAAATCAAATCTCATTCTTTCATCAGTAATATTACTTCCTTTTTGATGAACATCTTTACTTACTACTTGTTTTAAAGCAGCATTAAGTAAATGAGTTGCAGTATGATATTTAGTTTCTATTTCATTGTTACCAGAAAGTCCACCCTTAAATTGACCAGCAGAAGCAGTTCTTGATAATTCTTGATGTGCTTTAAATTTTTCTTTGAATCCTTCTTCATCGACATTTAGCCCTTTTTCATGAGCAAGTTCTATTGTAAGTTCAATTGGAAAGCCATAAGTATCATATAATCTAAATGAAGTAGAAGCATCTAAATCTTTATTATCTCTAGTTACTTTTTCAAATTCACGAAGTCCTTTTTCAAGAGTTCTATTGAATTTTTCTTTTTCATTCTTAAGTACTTCTAATACAATATTTCTGTTATCCTTAAGTTCACTATAATATATTTCATATTTATTCATTATAAGTGATGCGATTTGACTTTCCCAGTCACTATTAACATCAACATTTAATTTTTTAGCATGTCTAATTGCTCTTCTAATTAATCTTCTTAAAATATAGCCTTGTCCTACATTACTAGGCTTAATACCAGCAGGGTCAGCACTTATAAATACAGCTGTTCTTAAGTGATCAGCAATTATTCTCATACTTACTTCGTTGCCTTCATATGGAAGATTAGATATTTTAGAAATTAGTTCAATAACATCATTCCATATACTAGACATATAGTTATCGTTTACTCCTTCAAGTACTGCTGTTACTCTTTCCACTCCCATACCTGTGTCAACATTCTTTTTAGGTAGTTCTTCAATACTTCCATCACTATTCTTTTTGTATTGCATGAATACATCATTCCATATTTCTACCCATCTTACATCTTCTGGATCAAACTTCTCAGGAACAGGTTCATTACTTCTCCAATAAAACATTTCAGTATCAGGTCCACAAGGTCCAGTTTCTCCAGCAATCCAGAAATTATCATCAACAGTTCTTGCGATTCTTTCTTCTTTTATGCCAAGGCTTAACCATTTATCATGAGCAGTATTATCAAATGGAATATTATCTTTACCAGCATATACTGTTACTGCTAGTTTTTCTACTGGTATATTAAGTACTTTTGTTAGAAATTCAAAACTCCATTCAATTGCTTCATCTTTAAAATAATCTCCAAGTGACCAATTTCCTAACATTTCAAAAAATGTATGATGAAAAGTGTCTCCAATTACATCTAGATCATTTGTTCTAATACATTTTTGATAATCACATAGTCTTGTTCCATATGGATGTGGTTCTCCCATTAAATATGGTATTAATGGTTGCATACCTGCAGTATTAAATAATACACTTGGATCATTTTCAGGTACTACTGGCGCACTAGGTATTTGTTTGTGTCCTTTACTTACAAAAAAATCAATAAACAAATCTTTAATTTTCATATTTTTTCTTCTCCTTTTCTAAAATAAAAAAGAATAGTACATAAGGAGTCATTATGACGGTACCATCCTTTTATTTAACTTAATTAATGTAACGTATTTCCACGTGAGTGATTAACTCATAAATGAAAGTAGCTTCAAATAACAATATTATTAGTTTTCACCAACCACTAACTCTCTATAGAATATTAGTTTACTCTACTCGTCTTTCAATGAACATATTTTAACAAATATTTTTTAAGAAATCAATAAGTTTTCAAACTATTTTTGCTTTAATATTAATGATGATGGTACATTTATATCTTGACATCCAAAATCAATTTTATACAATCTATCCCAATACTTTTTAAATTCTTCACCTCTATTTGAAAACTTTTCTATTCCAAGTGCTACTAAACTTGCTGGTTCACCTGTTAATCCTCTTCTTTCGATTTCAAGATCAATTTTCCTAAATGAAGTGCCTTTATTAACTTCTTTTATCATATCGATAGCTGTTTCAACAATCGTAGCTTTATAACCAGGTTCAGTACAATTATCAGCATATTCTAACCATTCTTCTATCTTCTCTTTCTTCACTACTTCTAATCCATTTTTCATGAGTAAATATTTTTTCTTTTGAACTTCGAGTTCTTCTTCTCTTGCTCTTTTATCAGCTAATTCTCTATTTCTTTTATATTCACTTTCTTTCTTATCAACAATTCTATCTCCAAATACCTGTCTTTCAATTTCAAAAAATTCTAAAGCATTATGACATTTATGTGTTAAAGGTATATTTAAATTTGAATATAATTCTGTTCCATCCATCAATTTTATATATAATATTCCACCATTCCAATTAAGAAAAGGCATATCACCTGATCCAATAAAAACTCTAGAAAATGGAGATACTCCTCTTAACGTACCTTGAACAAGATATTGCTTTTCATTATCATAATATGTACATGACACTTCTTCACCAATATGACTTTTTAAATTATTGAACATCTCTATTGCAATTTTTTCTTTAGATTTTTGTTTTTTAGAAATATATTCTTCAAATGTTATATCAGTATCATTCATTAATAAAACTACACCACCTTTAGTAATACATACATATTCACATCCAGATACTTCAGCAGTAGAAATAACAGTACTATATTTAGGATCATTACCATAAATTCTCTTTAGTTCAGCAACACTCATTCTTCTCCCATAATAAATCCAATTAGTAACATTCTCTTTTTCACTAGAATAAGTTTTATCTTTATCAATAATATATTCAATATCATAAAAACGAATCGCTTGAACTATATTATCATTTAAAAATAATTCTGGCTCTTTTGACTTTACTTCTTCAATTTTAATATCACTTATTAATGATCTACTACATATTTTTTCAGCATAACTTTTTATTACTTTTTTCATATATTATCCCCACACAATCAAAAACCTTTTATTTATGAAAGGTATCATAACATAAAAGGTTCAATTTGTAAAGAATACGATAAGGCTATTAGCCTATCCTGAATGCAGGAGAAACACCACCATCACGATAGGCATATCCATTACCTCGCATACCATAAAATCCAATATTATTATCATATTTAGCTGAACGATGCCACCAAAAATATTGAGTTTTTCCATGTTTTTTTATAGCACTATTATAATTATTATAGGTTACACCTAAATTACTATAATAATCTAACTGTCTAGTCTGATTTTTAGCTCTATCTACTTCAGAACCATACATTCCAGTCCAATCTCCCCAAACTTCCATTGGCGATAATAAATACAATTTATCAGTAGACGTGAAATTAGCACTATCTGAACTACCATATCCTGATACAACTGTTGTTTCTACTATTCCGCTTCTTAAATCAGATGGTAATGAATTATATATATCATTATTTACAAATGTTCTCATTGCTGATGCTGGCCAACCATCTTTATTCCAGCCATATTCATATTCTACATTCTTATATGTTCCGGCTGGATTCATATTATATGTTGTTATTATATCTGCAAATTCAAGAACAAATCCGCATGCTGTTTGAGAATAACCAGACTTAGAACAAGAACTAGGCTTAGATTTATTTGCAATACGTAAAGTATGTGTTCCATATGTTCCCATATCTATTGTTCTAGTATCACCAACATTATATTTGCTTATGTTATTATTTCCAACTGCTTTAATTATTGTTTTCCATGAATCAGTCGCAAATGAATTAGGTGCTGGAATATCTTTATCAGCAATATCAGTAAAGTATCCTGGGTTACTTGTTCCACCATCTATATGAGCATATGTTTTATCAACATAGCTTGAATTATATTTAGTTCCTGCTCCGCCTATTAGTTTAGTACAACCATAAAACATATAAGTGCTGGATGTAACTTTATCAGTATTAAACTTATTACTTACATATATTGTTTTAAGATTTGTAGAACTAGAAAACATATAACTCATATTCGTTACTTTTGATGTATCAAAATTGTTTAAATCTAATGTAGTTGCTTTGCTACCAGAAAACATATAACTCATATTTGTTACATTGCTTGTATTAAAATTACTTACATCTAGCATTGTGGATTTACTATTCCAAAACATATAGCTCATATTTGTTACTTTGCTCGTATTAAAATTACTTACATCTAGCGTTGTGGCTTGACTATAATAAAACATATTACTCATATTTGTTACATTGCTTGTATTAAAATTACTTACATCTAGCATTGTGGATTTACTATTCCAAAACATATAGCTCATATTTGTTACTTTGCTCGTATTAAAATTACTTACATCTAGCGTTGTGGCTTGACTATTAGAAAACATATCACTCATATTTGTTACATTGCTCGTATTAAAATTACTTACATCTAGCGTTGTGGCTTGACTATTAGAAAACATATTACTCATATTTGTTACATTGCTTGTATCAAATTTACTTACATCTACGGTTGTGGATTTATTACCTTTAAACATCCAACCCATATCCGTTACTTTTGATGTATCAAAGTTACTTACATCTAAAGTTGTAGCTTGACTTCCTTCAAACATACTATACATATTGGTTACGTTTGATGTATCAAAATTACTTAAATCTAATGTTGTGGCTTGACTATCTATAAACATATATGACATATTTTTTACGATTGATGTATTAAGTTTGCTCGCATCTAAAGTTGTAGCTTGACTATAAGCAAACATAAAATCCATAAGAGTTACATTACTTGTGTCAAAACTACTTAAATCTAATGTTGTGGCTTGGCTTTTATAAAACATAGCACTCATATTTGTTACTTTGCTTGTATTAAAATTGCTTAAATTTATTGAAGTAGCTTGACTGTAAACAAACATATTTGACATTGAGGATATTGGTTTATTGTTAATATACGTACATAAACTACTTGTTACTGCATCAGTACTTGTTCTATCAGTAAGCTGTACTCCCCAACCATCAGTAGTTATATTTCTCCAAGATAAAGATGAACTATTTTTTCCTTCTTGTTTATAAGCATATGTATATTGTCCATTCACATATTTTAAACCTTGTGTTAAAGTATTTGTTGTTGTACAAAAATATGTGTTAGTACTAGGTGTTTCTACTAATGTTATCTCACTATAAGTGGATGGTGTTATTATATCTTGAATAGTGTTTGTTATATATCCACCTTTCATAGTGAGTGCTATATTTTGAGAAGAAGCACTATTGTTTGTAATTAATAGTTTTATTGTATTTGAATTACTACTTGTTATTGAATCATTTGGCTTATTATATGTAGTTACTACTTCGTCTGTATCTTTAGTTGTTTCATAATATTTAACAGTAATGTTTGTATTCTTTAAATAAAGTAACTTATAATATGTATCTACTGGATTTAAATTATTTACCTTAACATCTACAATTGTTTCTCCTGTTGGTACTGTTAAAGTGTTAGTACTACTTCCATCTATTTCCATTGAATATTTAAGTTCTCCAATATACATTTCTGCTGCTTTATGATTGTTTGATGTAACGATATAACTAGAAAAAGTAACACTTAAAAGAATACTTATTCCTATAAGTACTGAAATAACAGCAAAATATTTTTGTAAGAAATTAACTATTCTATTCATGACATTATTATAGCACGTTAATAATAATTAGTAAATGAATTAAATTTAAAAGATTTGATTTTTATTCAAAACTTATACTTGCAAATAAATAATAGTTCTAGATAATCTAGTGGGGAATAAAAATTAACTATTTAAATAATCACTTTTATACTAAACAAAAAAGCACTATTTCTAGTGCTATTATTATATCTATCTTTGATTTTTTTATTGAAGTGGTGTACCTGGTGTTGTTGGTGTTTCAGAAACAGGTGCAGCAGGTATACTAGGTGTTTCTCCTATTACTGGTGTTACTGGAGTTTCAGGAACACTTGAAGCAACAGGTGCTACTTCAGGAGTAACAGTTGAAGTTTCAACTTGAGGTGCTACTGGTGTTGTACCAATACTTGGAGTTTCACCTATACTTGGAGTTTCACCTATACTTGGAGTTTCGCCAATACTTGGTGTTTCTCCTATTGATGGAGTTTCACCAATTGGTGGAGCCATAACTTCAGGGCTTTGAACTGATGCCTCTGGTTGTACCATTGGTGCTGGTTCTTCAATCACTAAAGTTGGTTTCTCAGCTGTAGCTGACACTGGTGACTCCACAGCTGGAGTATTAAAAATACTTTCAACTGGTGCTTCAGTCGCAGGAGCTACTTGAGGTGTAACTGGTGTACTTGTATTTAAAGTAACATCGTTAGCAGTTGCTTCAAGACCACTTAAACTAGGCTCAACTGGTGCTGGTGCAGGAGCTACAGCAGGAGCTGGTGTAACAGTATCAGCTTGTGGTGCCACTCCAGGATTTACCATGGCTGGCGCTGGTTGTGGTGGAACAGACGCTCCAGGAACAACTTCTCCTCCTTTTTGTTTTTTCTTTTTACCATCAACAATAAATCCAATTAATGCAAATAGTAATATTACAGCAACAATCATAAAAATCAAATAATTATCTGCTAAAAAATTTAATATATTATCTTTCATATGAGTATCATATCCTCCTTATTCTCATAGTACTATTTTAACATTTAATATTTAATATTTCAATATAAAATTTTGATATTAAGAAATATTTAATTTTTTACCTTTTGGTTGTATATGAATCCAAGTATTTCCATCATTTACTTTAAGTTCACTTCCATCTTCTAAAGTATAAATAGTTTTACTTGCTCTATCTTTTTTACTCCATTTTATCTTTATTGCTTCACCATTTGAAATATAATATCCTTCTCCATTACCAACATTATATAAATCTTGTCTACCTTTTCTATCACTCTGTATACTAGAATTTTGCACTTGATAAGTTATTATATTTTTAACAGTATATTGTTTTTTAGTGATAAGATCAGTATGTTCTTTGCCTCCCATATACATTTTATAATTCATATTCTCAGGATCATAAACATATTTTGTTGTTTGATATGATGAATATACTATTTCAACTATATTTGCTTCTTTTTTATTTTCAGTTTTATATTCTATTTTAATAGGACTATATTTGAGTAACTGTTCTTCAGTGGTATTTCTATATTTTTTTGATTTTATTAACTTATTAATTCTATCCATTGATGTAAATGCAGTATGTTCATATGCTCTATGAAGTGAAGTATCTCTAAAAAATCCTTTAGCATCATACATACCATTTATATTGTTAATCTTTAAACTTTTTATATCACTTAATGCTTGTGGTGAATGCCCATAATGAACAAATATAGCATCATTTTCAAGAACATAATCTAAAAAATAATGTCTTGCGCTTCTAACAGAACCTATCTTTTTAGTTGTTTGGTCTTTAAAAAGTGCGATTATTCTTGTGATTCCACCTTCTGCGATAAGTTCGTATGCAAGATATGCGTCCTGTAGTCCAGCATGTGGATAAGCATCATGATTGTTATTAATTGATACTGCAATAGGTCTAGTTTTAGAATCTTCATCAATTATCTTAACCTTAGGTTTAACCACATAAATATTACCAATATTGATTCCGTTTTCCATAGTATATTCTAGTATCTTATCATACACATTAAAATAATTAAATGCTATTACTGAAATACCAGCAAATATCACAAAAAATAATAAATTTCTTAACATTTTACTTTTTTTCTTTTTCATATACATTCTCCATCTAAATTATATCATATTGTTTTATATTGAATATTATTTATAGTAATTATATGTAAATTTTACATTAAAAATACCTAATCATATGACTAGGTATTACATTATTTAATTTTTTCTAACATTTTAGATTTTGCTTCAACTGGATTTGCTTTTCCTTTTGATTTTTTCATTACTTGACCAACTAGGTAATCTAACATATTAGTTCTTCCGTTATGATAATCTATAATTGCTTTTTTATTTTCACTTATTACTTCATCTACAAGAGAATCTATAAATGATGAATCTTCTATTACTTCCATATCATATTTTTTAACTATTTCTTTTGGAGTTAGTTTTTCTTCTAGCATTTTTGTAAATACTTTTTTAGCTTGATCTGATGATATTTTTTTATCATTTACAAGTGTTATTAATTCTACTATCATGTTTGGTCTTATAAATATATTGTCTATTGTTATGTCTTCACTCTTATTTATTTCACCAAGTAATCTTGTTGTTATCCAGTTACATGCCATTTTAGGTTCACATTTATCTTTAATGCATTCTTCAAAGTAATCTGATACTTTTTTATTTTTAGTAAGTACGTTTGCATCATATTCTGAAAGTCCATACTCATTCATATATTTTTCTTTTCTTTCACTTGCAAGCATTGGTATTTGTGATTTAATTTCTTCTATTAATTCTTTTGATATTTTATATCTTGGAATATTTGGTTCTGTGAAGTATTTATAATCTATCGCATCAGCTTTACTTCTCATATGGATAGTAGTACCACTTTCGTCATCCCATCTTCTTGTTTCTTGTACTACTTCATCATAACGTCCTGCATCTTTTAGTTCTGATTGTCTTTTAATTTCATATTCTATTGTTTTTCTAATCGCATCAAAACTATTTACGTTTTTAACTTCAACTTTTGTACCAAAGCAAGTATCATTTTCATTCATTATTGATACATTTACATCGGCTCTTATTTGTCCTTTTTTAGTATCACATTCTGATATATTAGTATATTCATAAATACTTTTAACATGTTCTAAGAATGCTAGTGCTTCATCTGCACTATGTAAACATGGCTCTGTTACAAGTTCTAAAAGAGGTACACCTGCTCTATTATAATCTATTGTTGAAGTATTATAATAGTGATCAAGTGAAGCAGCATCTTCTTCTAAATGTATATCATGAATTAATACTTCTTTTTTAGTGCCTTTTACATCTATAGTTATTTTACCATTTACTCCAACTGGATTAAAGAATTGTGTTAGTTGATATCCCTTTGGAAGATCTGGATAATAATAGTTCTTTCTATCAAATTCCATATATTCAGGTATTTTACAATTCAATATTGAAGCCATCATTATTGCTTTTTTGACACATGTTTTATTAACAACTGGAAGTGTACCTGGAAATGCCATATCAAGTGGTGCTACATTTGAGTTAGCTCTTTTACTAAAACTATTGCTTGATGGTGAAAATACTTTTGTATTTGACTTCATTTCACAGTGAAATTCTAGTCCTATTACTGCCTTATATGACATTATAACACCTCCTTTGCAATTTGATTTTTATATTCCATATTACTTTCAAGAGCGTATGCAATATTTAAAACATTTATATCATCCTTAACTTTACCTGTTATATTTACTCCAACTGGAAGATTATTTATAAATCCATTTGGTATTGTTATTGATGGATATCCACCAAAGTTACCTATTTGTAAGTGATCTTCTAAAATATTATTTGAACTTGATAATTTATTTTTGGAGTCTTCTATAGGTTTAGCAGGACCACTACCTACAGGTAAAATAAGTCCATCATATTTACTAAATAATTCGTTCATTTTGTTAACAATAAGTCTTCTTACTCTTTTAGCATTTATGAAATATTTTTCTTGGTTTTCTTTTTGAAGTACATAAGAACCAATTACAAATCTTCTTTTAATAAGTGGACTAAATCCTTTAGTTCTGTGATCTTTCATTATTTCAAATGGAGTTTCACCTTCACCTCTTGGACCAAAACTAATTCCTGTTAAGTTAGACATATTACTTGTTGCTTCTGCACAAGATAACACTACATAAACTGATGGAACTGCATCTAATAACTTTTTATCAACACTTTCTTCATATACTTCCATACCAAGTTTTTTACAAAGTTCTATTGTTTTATTAAAATTTTCTAAATGATTTTTTAATTCTTCACTAGGATTTTTATAATTATCTATATCAGTTATTTCTTTAATATAGAATAATTTTTTACCTTTAACATCTTTATTTAAACTTTTATATAATTCAATATCACTTGAATCCCAAGATGTCATATCTTTAGGATCTTTTCCTTTCATAGCATCTACTGCGATAGCAGCATCTTCTACACTTCTTGATAATACACCAACTGTATCAAGAGAGCAAGCAAATGGGAAAAGTCCATATCTTGAAATCATTCCATATGTAGGTTTATATCCAACGATTCCACAGTATGCAGCTGGCTTACGTATTGAGTCACCTGTATCACTTCCAAGAGCGAATGGATAGCATCCACATGCGACAGATGCTGCACTTCCTGCTGAACTTCCTGCTGTCATTCTACTAGTATCCCAGGGATTATGTACAATGCCTGTATGTCCTGTAGTACCAGTTCCTCCCATTCCAAGTTCATCAAGAACAGTTTTTGTAACTGGAACAGCACCTTTATTTTTAAGATTTAGTACTGCTGTCGCATCAAAGAATGGAACATAATCTTTTAATGTATTAGAACTTCCTGTTGATAAAATATCTTTAGTAGAAAAGTTATCTTTAACTCCAAAAGGTATACCACTTACAAGTTCTTCTGTTACTTCTCTTTCTTTCGCATCATCAATTATAGTTACAAATGAATTAGTTGCTTCCTGTATACTATGACATTTTTTTAATGATTCGTCTACTAGTTCTTTTGAAGTAATTTTCTTATTTAATAAATCTTCATGTAATTCTTTAATATTTTTAGTTATCATTATCCCACCACCTTTGGTACTTCTACTTCTCTACCTTCATATTGGTCACAATTCTTAAGTAAATCTTCAATAGGTATTTCTTCCAGTACCTCATCATCACTTCTTAATTCTTCTACATAAGAATCATATGGATAACTAAGTGGTTCAGTGTCTTTAATATTTGGTATTTCATTTATTAAATCCATATTTTTTTCTATTTCATCAAATTCTTCTTGTATATTAGTTCTTTCTTCTTCTGTTAATCCTATAAGTAATTTATCAGCATAATCATCTATCATTTCTTTTGTGAAATTACTCATTATTATTCCTCCTTTATCTTAATACCGAGCTCCTCTAATTGCTTTGGTTCTAATGTACTAGGACTTCCCATCATAAGATCTTGACCACTAGTACTTACTGGAAATGCTTGTACTTCTCTTAAGTTTGATTCATCTTTTAATATCATAATAATTCTATCTATTCCAAGAGCCATACCTCCATGAGGTGGACATCCATATTTAAATGCAGTTATTAATGACTGAAATTTACGTTCAACTTCATCCCTTTTATAGCCTACTGCTTCAAACCCTTTTATAAGTGATTCAACATTACTATTTCTTATTGCTCCACTTGCCATCTCATTACCATTACATACAAAGTCATATTGATAAGCCAGTATTTCATCCATGTTATCTTTATTATACTCTATATCGCTTTCATGTGGAAGACTAAATGGGTTATGACAAAATTCATATTTTCTAAGTTTCTCATCATATTCAAACATTGGAAAGTCATTAATAATACATAATTCTATTCTATTTTCATCTATTAAATTAAGTTTGTTTCCAAGATATGTTCTTATTTGACCTGAGAACTTTTGAGCTACTTTTTTATTCTTATTAGCAATAAAGAATACTACTGAATTTTCTTTCATAGATAAAAATTCTATTAAATCTTTTCTTTCTGTATCATTTAAGAATTTATCTATAGGCCCTTTAAATGTTTTATCTTTAGTAAGTGTTAAATATCCTATACCTGGCATTCCAATAGATGACGCATAATCCACTATTTCATTGAACCATGAGTTTGATTTATCTCCTATATCATCTACAACTATTGCTTTTATAATCGAACTTTTAAATGGACCAAATGTAGTATTTTCAAGTATCTTACTTATATCTTTTATTATAAGTGGGTTTCTTAAATCTGGCTTATCTGTTCCATACATTTCCATTGAATCATTGTAACTTATTCTTCTAAATGGTTTAGGTGAAACTTTTTTATCACTATACTTTGTGAATACTGAATGAAATATTTCTTCTCCAAGTAGAAGAACATCTTCTTCAGTAACAAAGCTCATTTCAAGATCAAGTTGGTAAAACTCTAATGTTCTATCACTTCTAGCATCTTCATCTCTAAAGCAAGGTGCTACTTGAAAATATTTATCTATTCCACCTACCATTAATAATTCTTTATATATTTGTGGAGCTTGTGGTAAAGCATAGAATTTACCTTTAAAGTTTCGACTTGGAACAACAAAATCTCTTGCTCCTTCTGGACTAGATGCAGTAAGTATTGGTGTTTGTACTTCAGTAAAACTTAAATCATACATTTTATTTCTTAAGAAATGTAGTATTTCGCTTCTAAGTAATATATTATCTTTTACTTTATCATTTCTCATATCTAAATATCTATATTTAAGTCTAACATCTTCACTTACTTGCTTACTAGACATTATTTCAAATGGTAATTCATGAAGTGACTCTCCAAGTACATCAAGTTCACTTATTAATAATTCCACTTCTCCACTTTTAATTTTTTTATTTATAGTATCTTCATCTCTTTTACGAAGTATACCTTTTAATCTTATAACTGTTTCTTTAGCTAGGCCTTTAAATATAGAATCATCATTTGATACAGTTTGTAATACTCCACTTGTATCTCTTAAATCAAGGAATAAAACTCCACCATGATCTCTTATATTTTGTACCCAACCACTAACTATTATTTCTTTTCCTACCATATCGTTTTCTATATCACTAATCATGATTGTACGATATTTATTTGTTTTCACTGTTCCTCCCTTTAGTAGTCACAGTTATTAGGTGTTCTTGGATAAGGTATTACATCTCTTATGTTTTCAATACCTGTTAGATACATTATTAATCTTTCAAATCCAAGACCAAATCCTGCGTGATAGCAGCCTCCAAATCTTCTAAGATTTGTATACCAATCTAAGTTTTCTAGTGGTATATTCATTTCTTTCATTCTATTAATTAGTTTATCATAATCATCTTCTCTTTGACTTCCACCAATTAATTCTCCAGAACCTGGTACTTCTAAATCTACTGCAGCTACTGTTTCATTATCATCATTTAATTTCATATAAAACGCTTTAATATCTTTTGGCCAGTCTGTTATAAATACTGGACCATTAAAGTGTTCTGTAATATATTTTTCATGTTCTTTGGCAATATCTTCGCCATATTCTGGTTTAAATTCAAAGTCAACTTTTGCTTCTTTTAATAAAGTTATAGCATCATGATGAGTAATTCTTACGAATTTACTATTTAATACTTTATTTAATTTATCTTTAAGTCCTTTCTCTACAAATTTATCAAAGAAATCTATTTCAAGTGGACATCTTTCCATTACATACTTGATAATAAATTTCAACATTTCTTCTTCTATATCCATTATTCCATTCATATCACAAAATGCTATTTCAGGTTCAATCATCCAGAATTCATTAGCATGTGTTTTTGTATTTGAGTTTTCAGTTCTCATTGTTGGACCAAATGTATATATTTTTTTATATGCAAGAGCAAAAGTTTCTCCATGAAGTTGACCAGAGCCTGTTATATATGTTTGTTTACCAAACAAATCTTTCTTAAAATCAACTTTCTTATCTTCCCCTAAAGGAAGATTATTCATATCAAGAGTTGTTACTTTGAACATTTGTCCTGATCCTTCACAATCTGCTCCTGTTATAATTGGACTATGAAAATATACATAGTTATTACTTTGAAAATATTCATGTATAGCATGAGCAGCTACACTTCTTACTCTAAAAACTGCATTAAATAAGTTTGTTCTTGGTCTTAAGTATGCTAGTTCTCTTAAGAATTCTCTTGTATGTCTTTTTGGTTGAATTGGATAATCTTCAGGACAGTTTCCTAATACTTCAATATTTTTAACTTTCATTTCATGACTTTGTCCATTACCTTGTGATTTAATTATAGTTCCATTAACTCTTATAGCTGAACCTACTCTAATTTTACTAATCATATCAAAATTAGATAATTCTTTATCATATACAAGTTGTAAATTTTGAAAATATGTTCCATCATTAAAATCAATAAATCCAAAATTAGATTGATTTCTATTATTACGAACCCAACCTTCTAATACTACATCTTTATTTTCGTAGTCTTCTATTTTTTTAAATAAATCTTTAACATCCATATATTTCATCTTCCTTTCCTAAAATAAAAAGAGATGGTAAAAGGAGTCATAATGACGATTACCATCCCTTATTTAACTTAATTATTATAACGGTTTCCCGGGAATACTTACTACTAATTCAATATTCCACTCAGTGGTGTTATTCATATATATAGTTTATTAGTTTTCACCAATCACTAACTCTCTTTAAAACATCTATATATTACTTCTCCACATCAAAGATTTATGACCTAATTATACATTCATTAAATTAGTTTGTCAAATCTTATTTAATTATCATAAAATAATTAAATATATTCTATTCTAAAAGAAACACCATTTATTGAACGTGGCTCATTGTTTCAGTAATATATTTTTTGCTTCTATTAAAAATGTATCTTTCTTTGCTTGATTAAACATATTAAGTACATTTGAAAGTGCTATTCTCCACTAATGTAAATCCATTCTTTTTCATATCACACATCCTTATTATATTTATATATTATACAATATAAGAAGTACTATTTCTATTACCTTTCTTATTGTCACATCATAAATAAAAACATATTCTTTTTAGCTAAATAAAACATAACTTTAT
>ERZ779840.1548-NODE-1548-length-21788-cov-5.990107_pt1 | contig 21788 bp, 22 predicted proteins | sample MGYA00511561_ERZ779840 | MGnify/ENA primary metagenome ERZ779840 (study PRJEB29588, sample SAMEA2162036) | human gut metagenome | biome: human gut; feature: human-associated habitat; material: faeces | place: Denmark | collected 2008/2010 ...
GGAGCAGTACCGCGTCACGCAGGAGAGCGGCACGGAGCGCGCCTTCACAGGCGAGTTCTGGGACAAATTTGAAAAGGGTATCTATGTGGATGTCGTCACCGGCGAGCCGCTTTTTTCCTCCACGGATAAGTACGAGAGCGCCTGTGGCTGGCCATCCTTCACCAAACCTATCGAAGGCCCCGCCGTGGTGGAAAAAGAGGATTTGAGCCACGGGATGCGCCGCACGGAGGTGCGCAGCCGCGCTGGTGACTCCCACCTCGGTCATGTGTTTACCGAAGACCCGGAGTCGCCGAACGGCGTGCGTTACTGCATAAACAGCGCAGCCCTGCGCTTTGTCCCCTATGGAAAAATGGAAGCCGAGGGCTACGGATACCTCCTGTACCTGTTTAAGAATTGAGACGTTGCTGAGCCATGCTGAGATAGATGATGACCTGCAACAAATGATTGCCTGATGGCCGCCCTTTGTGCTCCAAACGGAAGTAATTTTGCAGAAGATCTGTGTAAAGCGGTATCGGAGCATAGCAGCAAATCGGACTGCCACTGTGCAGCCTGATTTGCTATGAATGGAATTCCTTGGTACCCTTAATAAGTCGGCTTCAAAAAAGGAGAAGCACCATGTATCTTTTTCAAATAAGCAACTACGATGATCCCGCTGTGGAAAGAGAAACCGCAGAACTGCTGCACCAGCGTTTGGAAGCTGAGAGCCGACGGTGTTGCCCGGCCATGTGGAATGTGATAGACCGCATCAGAACTCACGCCGCAAAAGGCCCGACGCACGAAAAGCGGACAGTGCGCTGCCGCGTTTATGGCGTGTTCCTGCTGGCACTGGGCCTTTTGACATTGATTCTTGGCTTGACGCCGCCAAGAACCACCGATGTGATCATTGTGGGCGGAGCCGTGATCATTGCAGGTCTGCTGGAGTTTGCCCTTGCTCCTGGAAGAACGCCGCCGCATATACCGGAATCCTGCAAAAGGGAAGCACGGAAAGTGCTGGGGCTGCGGCGCACCGTTGATTGGGAAAAGCTCAAAACCACTATCCGTTTCGAGGATGCCGGCATAACGATCTGCGCGGAGGAGAACGAAGAACATCTCCCGTACACACGAATAAAGAGCGCCTTTGAATCATTGCATTTGTGGCTTGTGGTCTGTGACGATGAACACGCCCTGCTGCTCCAGAAAAAGGACCTGATATTGGGGGAGACAGATAAATTCTTCTCTTACATCACCTCAAGAACGAATGGAGACGTAGTGGGCTGAGATATCTAATAAACTTATAGCTTATTAGATCTTTTCGTTGAAAAAATGCAATAGCGTTGAACAAAAATCAACAATTTGTTTGTGGATGAGTGTTGCCATTTTGCTGCGTATTCGATATAATCGCTTTATATCAGAGGCAAATACAAAACTGCAAGGAGAAGGCACTATGAATAAGACCGAATTGATCACCGTCATGGCTGAGACCAGCGGCCTTTCTAAGAAAGACTGTGATGCTGCTCTGGCTGCGTTCATCGCCACAATTGAGACTGCTTTGAAGTCTGGCGATAAGGTGCAGTTGATTGGCTTTGGTTCTTTTGAGGTCAAAGAGCGTGCCGCCCGCACTGGCCGCAATCCCCGCACCAAAGAGCCTGTGGAGATTCCTGCATCTAAGGCTCCTGCGTTCAAGGCAGGTCAGGCCTTTAAGGAAGCAATCCAGTAATTACAAAAGCAGAGCTTGAGCGAAAAGCCAAGCTGCCAGAGTAGTGCCGGAGCGCATACCAAATTCGGTATGCGCTCCGGCACTGTTTTACACTTCATCAGCGTTTTGCTTTTCCTGATAGCTACATCACTTTTGCACGATATAGATCGCCAAAGACTTTTAAATAGTTTTTTAATTTGCAAAATGAATTGTGATCGGGCAAATCTCCGCCATTGTTCCTACACGCATATCAGGGCCGAACAACCCAACGCCGGAGGTGACGATATTGTGCATCTGCCCCTTTTGAAGATAACCGCAGGCATTTTCCCACATCAGTTTGATTATGAGATTTCCCGGGAACATCTGCCCATTATGCGTGTGGCCGCAAAGATCTAAATCGACACCTGCATCTGCAAGTGCCTGCAGCTCTTTCGGCTGGTGGTCGAGAACGATGATGGGCTTATCCTTATCCATGCCCGCCGTGATCTCGTCTGGAGTTTTTCGCTTTTCAATACCACGGCCGGGGCGATGTGCATCTGCACGGCCATAGAGGTAGAACTTCCCGTCAATGAGCGTTCCCTCGTCATGCAGGAGCGTGATGTTTGCGTTCTTCAGGAATTCATCCATGCACGGGTCGCTCTCTTTCTTCTCGTTCTGGCGGAATGTGAAGCCCACAAGCACCGGCTCTTCGATGTCATGGTTGCCGTAGCAGGCGTAAACGCCATATTTCGACCGGATTCCGTGCAGCGTACCGGCAAGGGCCGCGGGCTCATTTACTGCCTCCCATTCGTTGTCAAAAATATCGCCCGCAATGACAACAAGATCTGCATCCTGCTCATTGATCCTCTCCACCATTTGCCGCATCTGTTTTTCACCGATGTTATAGCCAAGATGGAGATCGGCTACAAGCACAATCTTCATCTTGGCTATACCTTCGACAGCTTTGTTGACCGTCACTTCATACGGCGTCACATGGATGATTCGCGCATTGATAACCCCCCAGACGGACGCAATCAGAATGACGAGCACACACACGCAGCCCGCAAGGCGGTGCATCCGAGTTGTGATGAAAATATGTTTGAACGGCAGCACGTGACAAAACAACAGCCGTAAAAGATCTGCTATGACGACTGCAAGCAGCACATACAGCAGTACGCCGAGCCAGTAATTTCCGATGAGTTTCATTACACGCCGGAATTCTCCCTCCGGCAGGAAAAACGCAATAACAACGGAGCAGGATAGAAATGACTGCACAGCTACAGGCAGCGCCCAGTGGCGCACCGTGCGGAAAAATGGGAACCATGCCTTCACCCAGCCCATCACGCGGCGCAGCAGATAGTAATTTGCCAGCAAATAAACTGGCGCAAGCAAAATTGCAATCATATAAATGCGAGCGCATCATGCGCCCCCACGATCGTCCTTTCCACTTAAATATTTTCCATCATAGCATGCTCTTCTTGCCATTGCAACATAACTGAAAGGCTGTTTTTTATGAAGGCGCATGATGACATGGTCTTGCTCGATATGAAGCAAATAGAAACGATATTGCAGAGGAATATCAAGTATATACTAACATGACAACTAAGGCTAACTCATCTAACTGCGTGACTTTTAAAGTTACCTGTTCAACTAAAAGCAACTTTTGAATGGAAAAATTCCAACTATACAGGGACAAAAGGAAATGCTAAACTGAGGGTGTATTTCAGGGCGAAGTAAGTTAGGGCGGAGTAAGTTAGGGAGAAACGGCGACGGAAAGGGGGTATTGCGCCCTCCGTCAGACAAAAACGAACTGGAATTCAATAAGGACAAGAAGGAAACCGTAATTGCTCATAGGAGCGATTGCGGTCTTTTTTTGCCTCAAAACGAAAGGAGCTAGCATTTATGAGTGAATTGAACGGTACAAGCGCATGGCCATTTGCGGAGATCCCCGCTGAGGAAGGACTGGACATCAACGCGATTTTTGGAGAAAACGCAGGCACGGACAATCAGAGCAATCCCTTCGAGACGCAGACGACTGCCGCGGAACCCGCGCCGGCACCTGCGGTGCAGGAAACGCTGGCGGTTCCGAATGCGGAAGCAGCTGCGCCAAAGCCCATTACTGCCCCGCCGAAAGAAGATCCCGCTCCCGCACAGCCGGAGACGAATGCGGCCGCAGAAAACCCCATCGCCGCGGCTTTTGAGCAGAAAACGGCAGAAAACACCAAGAAGGGACTTTTGGAGAAGCCGCCGGTATTCTATCACAAGGGCGTGAAGGAGGACATCGAGGACGCCTCTATGACCTTTGAAGAACTCCGTATCCGCAAGTCTGAGGACTTTGCTGATCTGGAGGAGGGCAAGCGTGTTTCCTGGAGTGTGGAATATTGCGGTATCCGCAAGGAGATCAAGGACCCCAAGGGTACCACGATCATCTCCATGAAAGAGACCATCGAGCGGTCCCGTGAATTTCTGGAGGCCCTCAAAAAATCGAAAGAGAAGGACCCCTGCTGCTATGTAAAGCCCAAGGTGGAGATGAAGACCAAGGGCAACGCCGCCTACAAGGGCAGATTCGGCACCTTGGAGGAGGCGCGGGAATCGGACAAGGTCATCTGCATGATCCCCTCCCGTGATGGCAGGATCTATGAGCTTCGCAAAATGGAGCAGGGCGAGTTCATCGCCCCCAAAAACAATGTAGTGGAATTTTCGGAGATCAGAGCCGGGTTTATCCCGGCTCTGCCGAAGATCCCCGCCCGGTTAATGGGTGAGATCATCGCCTTTTTTCGCTCTTTCATGACGGAGAACGAGGAAAATGAGGCGTTGGCACTGATCTATTGGGACAAGGCGGAAAAATGCTTTTTTGCCTATGTTCCCAAGCAGAGCGTATGTAAAGAAGAGGTGGAGGCCAATCTTCGCGACTGCCCATACGACGATGAGGAGCGATATATCTGCTATGCTGACATTCACTCCCATAACAGCATGGACGCCTTTTTCTCCGGAAAGGATGATCGGGACGAACGTTCCACGGGGCTCTATTTTGTTCTCGGAAAGCTCGATCATTTCTACCCGGAGATCAAGGCCCGCATCTTCTGCGGTGACAGCTTCGTTCCCGTTGACCCTGATACGGTCATCGAAGGATTGGAACACCAGTTTCCGAAGGAGTGGCTGGAGCAGGTCAGCGTCCGCAGAAAAGAGAGCGTAAGAGTGGAAAAGAAGCGCGGCTTCATGGACCGTCTCGCGGAGGTGAAGTGGTGAAATTTCCAATGGATCGTCCGGTCAAGATCGTGATGCTTGGCGCAGGAGGAACCGGCGGCTATGTCGCACCCTACCTCTTTCGCCTGCTGCACATGCTTGATAGACCGGCACGCTTCGTCATCTGCGACGGGGACATTGTGGAACTGAAAAACCTTGACCGGCAGAATTTTGTTCAGGCGGATCTCGGTGAAAACAAAGCCCGTATTCTGGCAGAACGCTATTCCACTGTGCTTGGCATGGAGACGGAATATGTCCCTGATTTCATTGAAACGCTTCCGGAACTGATGGCGCTGATCGAGCCAAAGGAATGGGAGACAGAAACCTATCCTAAAAAGCGGGTCAAGGAAATGGTGGTCCTGCTGGGCTGTGTGGACAACAACCGGACGCGCCAGCTTTGCCATGAGGCGTTCCGCCAGAGCGAGGACCTCATCTACATCGACAGCGGCAACGGCAGCTATACCGGTCAGGTTGTCTGCGGCGTGCGGAAAAACAGCTATACCATGCGAAAGCCCATTGGCAGCGTCCATCCGGAAATGCTGAAGATTACGGATAAGTTTCCGTCGGAGCTGAGCTGCGCTGAAGCGGCGCAGGCGGACCCGCAGAGCATCGTCGCCAATGTCACAGCGGCAACGGCTGTTTTGACGATGGTTTATAACATTCTGACCCACGGAGAGAATATTGCCCTTCAAACGGACTTTTCGACGAGGACGATCCGTATGCAGACGGTGCTCGAAAAACAGCCGAGGAGGAAAGCGGCATGAAGAAGGCAGCAGTAGACGCCCATGCGTTCGCGGATGCCATGAGCAAGGTCAGCAAGGTGCTGAGAAAAAGTGTCATCCCCATTTTGGGGGAAATTGCTGTCAGTATCGAGGATGATCGCTGCACACTGACGGCCACGGATCTTGGAACATGGCTTGTGGCAGAGCTTCCGGCTCAGGGCGATGATATGTCTTTCGTTTTTCACAGAACAAAGGACATTTTGAAAGCCTGCGCCTGCTTGGAAGGTGAAATGGAGATCACCCTGCGGGGTGAGGAAGAAACGCACGCGAAGAATTGGAAACTGGAGCTCTGCTGCGGACGGCGAAGGGCTGAGTTCGCAGTCACCTCCCGCGAGGATTACCCGGACTGTCCCAGCGTTGAGGGAAATGCCCCTGTGCGTGTCAATGCCGCGGAGCTTTCCAGACGCATCGAGCGTGTACGCTACGCCGCGGAAAAGGGAGATCCCGATAAAAGGCCGAGAGTCACCTGCGTTCAGTTTCAAGGAGACCGGGTCTTTTCACTTGATGGGTACCGCATGGCCTGCGATACGCAGCCGGATGTGACCTTTCCCGTGCCGTTTCTCGCGCATGAGGAGGCTCTCACGCACCTGAAGGCGTTTGGCGACAGCGAGATCACCGTGGAGATCGACACTTACAAGGTGTCTTTTTCAAGTGACGCCTTGAAGCTGATTGTCCGTCGGTATGGCGCGGACACCTTCGATCTCGATGCGGTGCTTCCCAAGATCTATCAGGAAGTGATCACCGTGCGAACGGATGAGCTGATACGGGAAGTTACCTATCTGAAGGGCTGTGCCGGTAACGCGGCAGCACCTTATGTGCGCTTTGCGGGAGAGGAACTTTCCGTGAACTTACCTGCCGGACATTTCGCGACCAACGTATCCCTGTCCGGGCGAGGGGAGCTTACCATCGGCTTTGACCTTCACTATATGCTGGAGGCTCTGAAGCAGTTTCGAAAAGAACCGGAGGTGCGGCTCAAGCTCAGCGGCCGCTATTCTCCCATCATGATCGAGGCGGAGGGACGCAGTGATTTTGCACTGGTGCTGCCCGTCCGACTGCGTGAGGAATCGGCTGCATAGAAAAGGATAAAGGGCGCTATTCACCCACAGAAAAGAAAAGGAGAAATACAGTATGAAAACCGTTTACATTCCCAAGGGAAAAACCGTCCGTTACGAGTCACTTGCGACGGAGCATCTGGTCGTTCACGGCTGCCTTCAGGTGAACTGCGGCATCAAAGCCAAAACGATCACGGGCCATGGGACGATCAACGCCGGGACCATCGACGCGGATGTGATCCGTGTCGATGATGTGGAAGCCGGCAGCGTTGTCTGCAAGCGCCTGCTTGCCAAGCGTGTGCAGGCCCCGGAGATTTTTGCCTCGGAGAGCGCCGCCGTGTCCTGTTTCCTCTCCGCAGCTTATGTGGAGACTGGAAAGCTGACGGTGACACTCAGCGAGATCGATACGGTAAATGCCGCGGAGGTCATCAATCTGACGCCGAAAAAGCGAACGCTGTTCGGTACGCTCCTTGCCTCCATGCTCCGCTCAATCTGGACGGTACTGACCGTTGGCGGCAGTGAGCCGGAGATCCTGGACGCTGACTATGAGCCTGCGCAGGAGCCTCCTGCGGAGCCTGTACGGGAAGAAACGCGGCAGAATGAGACAGACCAGGACGCTTTGCACGAAACGAGAGGCGCTGCTGAGCAGGAACCCGCAGATGAGGAGCTTAATCGCATCATCGGCCTCTTCAAGCTGGCACGGGAGCAGGGATACACCCTTAAGCTCATTCCCGGCACACCGGAGGAAAACGCGCCCGTATTCGCTTTTGAAAACGAGCGTATCATCCGTCCGGCGGCGTAAGTGCCTATGAGGGAGATCAGTTTTGAGAGCAGAGTGCAGATCAGCGAAAACGGCAGCGTCATTCTTTATGAAAAACGCTATCATGGCGTTTTGATGGAGGACGGCGGTATCCGGTTGACGGCATATTGCGCCAAGCGTATTCCACTTGGTATGGCAGCCATGGCCAAAGCATCTGCGCCGGCTGAAAGAAATTGGAGGGGTGCGGCATAACCCGCACGAAAAGGAGGCAAGGAATGTACGCGTTCCTTGCCTTCAGTTTATCTTTAAGAATGGGAGGAATCGCTATGTCTATGAAATCACAGGGGAGCAATATGTGGCGCTTGTCCGTACTGCTCAGTCATGAACTCGGCTACGCCTATGGTGATAAGGAGCGCGGACCAAACGGCAGAAAAAAGATCTTTCTCAATACTGGAAAGGCTTTTTTGCGTGCTCTTGCAAAGGATCTTGGACTCCGCGACGCGCTCGTCAGCGCAAACGAAGGGGGCATTGCCGTATCGGGAGAGTGTACCCTGATTGGAATGTGGGAAGAAGGCGGTATCTATATCTGCCTTTCCCAGCCTGTCGGCGGCGGAGACAAGGTGCTGCTTTATCGTACAGTACGCAATGGCAGGGACTATAAGGGCGGCTATAATCGCTACCTTACCTGCGGCGATCTCAAAAAGTGGACTTATGAGGATCTGCTGGAGACGCTGAGCAAGCTGAGAAAGGATCGGGTGGAGCATGAGCAGGCCGCTTGAATTGCAGGCGCAAAAGCCTTACGCCATCGACCAGCTCGCTTTGCTCCAGTCGCAGATCATGCAGTCGATACAGGGGATGGTCGTGCTGCGAGCGAGGATCGAAAAGCATCGCCAGAGCGACATGGCAGCAGCACGGGACACCTATACGGAGCTTGACCGCACCCGCGGGCATTTGACTGAACAGCTTTCCAAATCCGAGCTGTTCCTGCTGGAGATGGAGGAGTATCCGCTTGCAAGGGCTGCCGATCAACTCCGGCGAGGACTTGCCGGTTTTAATCTTATGAGCATGGGCTATAAGCCGATCTATGAGGCACTTGGTAAATTCACCGCGTCATTTCCCACAGGACAGAAAACCAGCGCCGCGATCGTTGGCCGGCTCATGAACAACATCAAGCTGGGCTATTATCCCACCGATCCCGATAACATCTCGCTGATCCTGCGGGGCATTCAGTTTCCGGAGGGTGTCACAACTAATCTTTTCGACCCATGCTGTGGCTGCGGCAAGGCTCTGCGTCAACTGGCACAGGGAAATAACTGCTACGCCTATGGCGTGGAGTTGGATGAAAGCCGTGCGGAGGAAGCGCAGACGCGGCTCCACCGTGTGGGTTTTGGCAGCTTCTTTTACAGCCATATCAGCCACGAAGCGTTTCACCTGCTTTTTTTGAATCCGCCGTATCTGTCGGTTATCAACGAAGGCGGCGGGCGCTCCCGGCACGAGAAGCGTTTTCTGATCGAAAGCATCCCCACTTTGATGTACGGCGGACTGTTGATCTATGTTATTCCCTACTACCGGCTGACACCGGACATCTGCCGCATCCTCGCTGACAATTTTGATGAACTCACTATCTGGCGCTTTACAGACAGTGAATTCAAAAAATTCAAGCAGGTGGCGGTGCTGGGTATTCGGAAAAGGCGGAGTATGGAATCGCAGGATGCGTTTTGGCTGGAACAGTATGCGTATGAGCCTGCCTCAATACCGCTTCTGTCACAGCTCCCGGAGAGCCGCTACACGCTCCCCGCGCAGCCGTTGACAGTAGGTGTCTTTAAGGGAGAGCGGTTCAATCAAAAGGAGCTGGAACAGCAGCTTAAAAAATCTGACAGCTTTGCTCAGATGATGGCACGCAGCGAATTGGATAGCGGCGTCAAGCGTCCGCTGCTCCCGCTGTCCATCAGTCAAATCGGGCTGATCGGCGGTTCCGGTATGATCAACGGCCTCATCGCGTGCGATACGCCGCATATCATCAAGGGCCGTATTGTCAAGGTCGTGCGCACGGAGAGCGAAGAGAAATTCAATTATCGCGGTGACCACATGGGCAGCGAGATCAAAGAGACCATCTCAAATAAAATGATCTTCAATGTCCTGACACCCAACGGATTCAAGGCATTGACATGAAGAAAGGAGACAAATACGCCATGGATAACAGTCCTATCCGATTTATGCCGGGACTCGTGTGTGCCACGCCAGCCGTTTTGGAGGTGCTCTCCCAAGAGCGTCTGCTTCGGCTGTTGGAGCGGCACCTGCGCGGGGACTGGGGCGATACCTGCAAAAATGATCAGACAGCCAATGAACGCGCGATTTGCAACGGAGATCGTATCCTGTCATGGTATCAGCTCAGCGGCAAGACCCGCGTTCTGATCATCACGGAGGCTGACCGTTCAGTTACCACGATCATGCTGGCCGAAGAATATTGATAAAGGAGGAAAGCAACATGAGATCCTGCGATATGGTGATCGTTGTTCCCGTGGACAAGCTCAAAGGAAATGACGAGGCCCTGCGCCTGCAGGTGTGGGGGGCGGTTTCGGTGCTGCTGCAACCCGACCTCGGGAAGCTATACCGTCAATTTAGTCCGTCGGATGGCGTTTGGGAGCATAGGCTCTCCCGCCCCTTTGGCATCATACTTGGAAAGCGGGAGCCGGAGGTATTCCGAAAACTGATTAAAGCCGGAGAAGAAGCACAGCATGAGGCTGCCGCCTATCACATGGAGGCGATGCTCCGCAAGACGGACCTCAACAGCACGCAGAAGATCGGTGATATGCTGTTTTGCTCTACGGTTGTGGATGGCAGAGATCCCGAACTGCTGGCGCACACGGTATGGAATATCCTGATCCAAGAGGGAGCGCCAGTTCCCGATTGCGGCATTTACTATGCCGCGCTGCACCGTGCGTCTGCAACTGAGGAGGAGCGGCGTGAAGTTATAGACCATGCCGACAAATACGCGGCATGCATGGTCGTGCTGAGTCAGGGGGGGTAGGAAGAGTGCTTGAGTTTGATAAGGAGCGTTTTGTGCAATTCCTGCGGGAAGCGCCGGAAAAGGACACGCTGTTTCCCAAGCCACAGTACAGTCCCTACATTCAATCGCTGTTAGATCAGTTAAAGGAGGAGGAAATTCTTGACCTTGCATCGATCGATTGGGCAGCCTTTGAGATGGCGGATGTTACCATTTCCTTCTTTCAAAACAACGCTGATGAGACTTCAATAGGCTGGATCAAAGGGATTGTAGGAAAGGCGCAAAAGGCTCCCGCCTTTCAGTCCCGACGCCGTATATTCTTTTGAGGTGGCAGAATGTACAATTACGAATACGAGGATGACATCCTCCTGTTCCTGCGCCTTATGAAGTTTCTGCACATGGAACAGCCACGGACAGTTGAACAGATCATCAAGGATTATCCGACGGCAGATGAGGAAGATATTGGGATGATCCTCGACGAATTGTTGATGACCGTTTTCGATGAAGGCGCTCCGGACAATGAGGACGATCTGATGACCGTGCGCTTTTCTGATACACAAATCGACCGGCTCTATTCGCAGGGCTGCAAGCATAATGAAATGCTGCCCTATCAGATCAATGCGTGGCAGGAAAAGATCAAGGATGTCTTTCTTTTCTATGTAGCGGAGACTTCCTATTCCGTCTTTGATGTTTGCTATCATTTCTCTGATAGCGGGGTAAAGTTCGATATCACGCTCTCACCCGACTGCTACGAGCCGAATATCTTCATGAATTCTCTCATCAATATGATCCTTTATTGTCAAAGAGCGCTTGCTCGCATAGAGGCTACCGAAATAGAAGAACAGGCGAATTATGCCAGTATCGGAAAGGAGGCCGCGTAATGGCGGAGTATAGACGACAGGATATGCCGGAGGATATGATCGTTCGCATTTCACCCGGCCGGAATACGATCACCGTTCAGGAATGCATCGCAAACGGCGTGGTGAGATACCGGGAGATCGATCCGGTCGAGTTCTATTTTGCACTCAACGGGAGCTGTATCAGCAATGTGTATCAGCGCAGCGGATTCCTGCCGGAGCATTGCCTTCACATCTCCATGAATGCGGCGGAGCGCCGCTATGTCATCTGGAATCCAGAACTGCGGGCGGATGTTATTTACCGAGAGACGGAATACCAGAACTTCCCGCTGCCGCGGCTGGTGTTTGGCCTTCGTGTCATAGGTAATGGAAAGGTTGCGGATTGCTCAATGGGCGTCGTTGCTGACGAAATACCTACCGAGGATACGCCGATGTTTTTTTATCCGTTCTCCAATGTCTATGAGGATGACCGGGTGTGTACGGGAAATAATGTGCTGCCCTGTTATAAAAAGCTTTCGGCGCTGAAAAACTTCCCCCGGTATCTGCTGGGCCTGCCGGACAACGATGATATGTTTGTCCGCAGGCACAACCGGAAGGACCTGGAACACAAGGAACTCATGGAACATTTAAAGGACAAGGACCCTGCGTATTACTATACGGATATTCTTGTTCCGAATGGACGCACACTGGGCGACTTCATCATCGGGAGGTAAAGATGGAAGGAAAAATGACAAGGGAAGTACAAGCGGCTCTCGCAAAGCCCTTTGCACCGGAAGATCTGGAATGGCGGCTGCAAAACACGAACAAGGAAAAAACGCGCGGTATGGCGGTCCCTTATGTGACCAACCGTGCCATTCAGAACCGTCTCGATGAGGTTTGCGGCCCGGAAAACTGGTACAACGAGTTTAAGTCATGGCACTCCAACGGAACGAAAGGCGCGCAGCTTTGCGGCATTGCTATTTACTTTGAAGGAAAAGGGTTCATTACCAAATGGGACGGCGCCGAGGACTCGGACATTGAGCCGATCAAGGGCGGTCTTTCCGACAGTATGAAGCGTGCGGCGAACCAGTGGGGGATCGGACGCGTTCTATACAGTCTCGATACTGTGTGGGTAGACATCGAAGGGAACGGCAAGAGCTTTTTCATTAAGAATAGCGAGAGGGAGAAACTGGATCGCGCCTATTTGAACACCCTCAAAAAGCTGGGATTGGAGCCTGCCAAGGCGTGCGGCATCCAATCTCTGCTGACGCCCAAGACCGTGCCGGAGCAGAAAAACACAAAGAATAAGACGCCGATGGGCGCGCCCGGTCAGGAACCGCGGCAGACTGCGGCCAAGCCACTGGAGCAGCCTGCACAGCGCACGCCGGTACATAACGAGAGTAAGGACCCCGGCGAGTACGGCGGTAAGACTGTCCTGTTCGGGAACGCGGCGCAGACAGCACCCGCAATCGAACTTTACACAGTGCTGAGCGCTAAGGCACAGGTCGGTATGAGCGGCAGCAACACACTGGTCAATCTGGAAACGCCGGAAAAGAAGCAGCTTTATGCCTATGCGCGCGGTACGCGGCCTGAACTGACGCCGGGTGTGCGGCTTTCCCACGTGAAGCTCACGACCCGTAAGCAGGACACCGTGGTTTTCTATGTGCTGGAATCCTATGAGGTTTACCAGCTCAGGCGGCAGGCGGCGTAAATGGATTGGCTTGAGCGAAAGGAAGAAGTAGACAGTTGAACAAGATCGAACAATTCCGAATTACCGGCATGACGATTTCCGGCTTCAAATCCTATGAAGCTCCCACGGAACTGACCTTCGGCGATCCCACCGTCATCACCGGCGGAAACGGGCGCGGCAAGACCAGCATTGCGGACGCCATCGCCTTTGCGGTGACTGGTCTCCCCTTCTTCGGGGAGCGAGGGATCGACCGGCTCCACAACGAGAAAAATCCCGATGTTTCCGTTCAGATGCGCCTTGTGGATGAAAAAGGCGCGGTACATGAAGTGACGCGCACACGAAGAAAAAACCGTATGACCATCTCTTATGATGGATATGAGATCCGCCAGCTTGATCTCACCGATCTTTTTGGCGAGCGGGACGTGTTTCTCTCCATCCTCAATCCCCTGTACTTCATCGAGGAATTGGGTGAGGACGGCAAGAACCTGCTGGAGCGGTATCTGCCGCATATCCCGCAGGAAACGATCCTCGCGCAGCTTTCCGAGTCAGTGCGGGGTGCTTTGAAGGACGAGATTCTTCTTTCCCCGGACGCTTATCTCAAGCGCCGGCGTGAGGAGATCCGTGATTTGGAGGAACGCATTACCTATCTCGGAGGGCAAAAGGACTTGGTGGAAACGCAAAAAAAGCAGCATGAAACAATGCGGATCGAATTTTCAGAGGGTGTGACTGCTCTTCAAAATGAAATCGCGGCATTGGAGGAAAAACAGTTTTCCGGCCTCGACACCGCTAAAATGCAGGAACGGCTCGTAGAGCTGAGCGAACGCTATGATGAACTGGCCCGTGATGAACGCGGTGATGCGGTTCAGGAGCAAAAAGAGCTCCGTGCTCTGCACGAAAAGATCATCCGCAGGCAGGCTGAGCAATATCAGTCCAAATTTACAGAGCCATTGGCGGAGATCACAGCCAAGGTCAATGACCTAGGGGTACAGTATCGGCGGGAGACTATGGCATACAAGGCGTTTCATGCTGGTATGGACTGCCCAACCTGTCACCGCCGCGTGACGGAGGAAACACTGCCGGAGGTGCAGACTGCGCTCAAAAAAGCGATTTCTGAATTATATGCCGCCGGAACAGAGCAAAAGGGGCAGCTTACAGAACTCCAAGAATTGGATAAAAAGGCGAGAGAGGCATTTGAGGCCTTCAAAGAAGATGATCTTCGCAAATGGACGGAAACCGCTGCCGAATTGGAGCGGCACCACGCGGAGCGATCCAGCGGCGGTGCCTCGGAGAGTGAGTCGGTCCGCAATGAGATCCAAAGCCTCACGGCGGAGCTGGAATACGGCAATCTTACGCAGGCGGAGTATGGCCGTTTGCGTGAGTGCAGAGAACAATGCCGTGAGTTGGAGTCCAAGCTCTCCGCACTCAATGAGATGACATCCGTGCAGACATGCGATTATGACAGTGAGATCTGCCAAGTGCGGGAGACCATCAGCAAGATCAAGCGCACGATGTCGGATGTGATTTTGTATGTCAGCAAGCGGGCGGAGATGACCTTCTCACAGCTCAGGATGAACCGTGTGGAGATTTCTCTTTACGATGTGGTGAAATCCACCGGCGAGGCCAGAGATACCTTCAAATTCACCTACAACGGCCGCCGTTATGACCGGCTCTCTCTTTCGGAAAAGATCCGGGCTGGCATGGAGGTGTCAGAACTGGTGAAGCGTCTGACTGGTCGGAATTATCCCGTCTTTGTGGATAATATGGAGTCGGTGGATGACCTTGCCAATGTGCGTCCCACAGGGCAGCTCATTATGGCGAAGTGCGTAAACAACGCGCCCCTGCAGGTACGGGCGGTAAAACCCATTGTCTGTATGGAACAGCAGGCTGCCTGATAGGAAGGTGATCCCGTTTGGCCGCCCGACAATTCGATAAAATTCCCATCGTGGAAACGGCCAGACGGTGCGGGCTTGCCCTCGACTCCCGGACGCTGCGGCGGACGGAGGTCGAGGCAAGCTGCCCCTTCTGCGGTGACCACGGCATGGGGAAGTATCATTTAAGCCTCAATACGGATACAGACCAATACCGCTGCAATCTCTGCGGCGCGCATGGCAACAGTGTGAGTCTATACGCAAGGCTCAAAGGGATGAGCAACAAGGAGGCTTATCTGGAGCTGGTGGAGGAGACAAAGGTATATCCCATGCCTCAGACACCATCTCCCCAAACACAGGAGCGGCAGCCTGTTCCGCTGGAACAGCGCCATGCCGCGTATTCGGATATGCTGGAGCACTTAACGCTCCTTGACCGGCACGGTGAAAACCTGTTGGAACGCGGCTTATCCGAGGAGCGTATCCGGGAAAACGGATATAAGAGTATGCCGGAAACGGAACAGGGCCGCCGGCTTTTGGCCGAGCTGCTCCGCTCCCATGGGCATGAACTGCGCGGACTCCCCGGTTTTCGCACTTATTACGGCACGTGGACGATCTCCGGGCCAAACGGCTTTCTTATTCCGGTTCGGAATAAGGAGGGACTCATACAAGGGCTGAAGATACGGCTGGATGACGCGGATTCTCCGAACCGTAAGTACCGCTGGCTTTCCAGCCGCAGCCTGCCAAACGGCACACGCAGCTATTCGTGGGTCCATGTGACCGGAGACAGATCCCGAAAACGAGCCTTTTTGACAGAGGGACCGCTCAAGGGCGATGTGGCCAGCTTCCTCACGGGGGATGAACTGTTTGTATGTATCGGCGGCGTCAACGCACTGCATGGACTGAATGATACCATTCGGGAGCTTGGCGTCCGTGAGGTCGTAGAGGCGATGGATATGGACCAGATGACGAACCCCAATGTGCGAAAGGCTGTCCTCGCTATGCGGAAGGAAGTGCAGAAGATACCGGGCGTCCGCTATGCAAAGTACACATGGAATCCCGCCTACAAGGGAGTGGATGATTACCTCCTGAGCCGGGCGTCAACAATGTAACAGAAAGGAAAATGATATGGATAACGTTATAAGCATGGATCGATTCATCGGCGCGGCAAAAGGTGATGAACAGCAGATGCTTGGAAAATTCCTGTATTTTTCTCTTGCAAACCTCTTGGTGGATAGGGAAGAACTGTCCACTCTGTGCGAAAGCGTAGGCGTTCCCTATGCCGGATGCAACCGGCTTTCGGTGGGTGATGCCTTCCGCTCTGCCACGGGCGATATTCGAGAGCGTGTACCGGTAATGGAAAATGGGGAGACGAACATCTATCTTGCCTACTGCCGGGATAATAAGCATACGGCAGATGTTTTCTCCCGGGAACTGGTGAAGGAAACCTTGAATCGCCACACCAACCAGTACGAAAAGCTGGCGAATATCAGCTATAATAAGGCGGATGGTACCTTTCGCTGTGATAACATGGTTTGTGATGATGCCGTAGATGTGCCGGAGTGCTGCCGCCGCGCAGAGGAACTATTTGAGCTGTATCAATGCTGCGCGAACCGCAGACAGATCGAGACCATCTGCGGAAACTTCCTGCGATCCCTTGAGGCAACGAAGCTGAGCGTTACCGGCCACATGTATTTTGTTCCCCGTACCTATATGGAGCAGGTGGATATTTTCGAGGATTTCATCACGCTCCTCAGCGGACTCAACAAGAAGGCAACGCCGCTGGTGGTCAACAGCTTCTATATTATCGACGATGCCAAACAGCGTGAGAAGATGACGGAGGAATTTTATCTGGCCGTCAAGAAGGAGATCGCGGCCTATCAGGAAAAATGCGATTACCTCATCAAGAGCGGCAGCCAAAGCGCGGCGGTCATGGACCGCTGGGTGCTGAAGGTGCGGGCATTGGAGGAAAAGAAACGGCATTATGAGGGGGTGCTGCAAAGGGAACTGGATGGGTTGGATGATGAGTTTTCCGTTCTGAAGTTTCTCTCGCAGGAACTTCAGATCCGGGCGAACAGCATCCGGAGCCAGCGCTTCCAGCAAAGAGCGGCATAAATGTAATCAGCGAGGGTATCGGCATAAAAGCCGATACCCTCGCTTGCTCGCTTGATTCCGATGCCATACAATATTGCCTTTGGCAACAGACGAACGGATGCTTACACATAAATAAACCGAAGATTATAACATACAATTTGAACAATGCGGCAATATTTGACGAATTTGATTGGCTAAGATAAAGTATGACGCCAATATTAGCGTGCTAACAGTTGAAATAATGTGCGGAATATCCTAAAATAAAAAACTGCAACTGTTTAGTGACGAACTACTATGGCTGCGGTTATAATCTGTGCCTCGATAACACTATCAAAATAATCCAAAAGAAATATTAAAAATGTCATGCAATGGAATGAGAACTCCAGCCTGTTGCTTTCCAAAGTGCAGACTGTTATCCCGCTTGCGGTTATGACGCCGCAAGAAAAACGTAAGGAGTAGAAATTCAGTGTACCATACCAAAGGGGCGGCTAAATGCCGTATTTGACAGAACGTTCTGCCTCCTGCTGCTTGCAATTGTGCGTTGCTGCGTGCACTTATGGTTGGAATAACTCCATATTTCAGTAAGGCGTTTTCCTGGATTATAATATGTATCTGTGAGAGCATTTTCCTTTGCAATTATGCAATGTGACCGACAGATCCGCTGCCGTTCTCCTCCACCAGCGCTCACGGCATTCAAAAATCTATTATCTGTATAGAAAGGAAATTGCCATGGGTATTGGTATGGAACAAAGAGTTTTGGAACTGCTGGAGAGCTATGCCGAGCGTGAACGTAAGATTGCGGTGCTGCGGTATAATTTGGAGCATCCGACCAAAGTGAGCCGGGTGGAGCAGATTGAAGCTATGAATTATGAGCGCAGAGGTGAGACCGGCGGTATAAAGGGACATGTGTCTGACAAGACCCTGTACATTGCGCTCAATTATGAAGAGCGGGCTGAACACTTGGATACGGTGGTCACCAAGGAGCTCACTGATGAACTTTTTGAACTAGAACGGCAGCAGAAGAGACTGGTGTATTATGTGGGACTCCTCGAAAAGCGCCAGGCGGATATTGTGCGGCTTATCTACATGGAAGGACTTTCTACAAAGGATGTTGCAGACCGATATGCGTTGACTTATCGTACCATTGACCGGATCAAAAGTGCTGCCGTTAGGAGCCTTGCGGAAATGTATGCCTATTCCGATCATTTTGGAATCTGATTTTTGAAATGTCCGTGAAATGTCTTAAGAAAAGTACTTGCGGTGTCATGTGACCCCGTGGTATGATTATACTGACAAAAAGGAACGGCTCTCACGGAGGGCCGTTCCTTTTGATGTGTCTATATGAAATGCCGTCCGATGAGACCACAGCGTTTTGAAGGAGGAGTGTATGTTCAAAGAGTACCCCGATATTCTGACAGTTTCGCAAGCTGCACAAGCACTGGGCATTGGACGGAATACTGTGTATCAGCTCGTCCATACGCACCAGGTAGGCTGTAAGCGCATTGGCACAAAAATCATTATACCAAAGGCTTGTTTGATTGACTTTGTAATGTCAGCACGTTATACTGTTTCCAAACCATAACAGCAGACAATTCTTCGCTGTCGAAAGGAGTTATTATGACAGGCAGTCTGCAAGTGAAAAACGGCAAATACTACATGGTGCTCAACAGCACCGAAAACGGAAAAAGAAAACAAAAATGGCTCTCCACCGGCCTGACTGAAAAAGGCAACAAGCGGAGAGCGGAACAAATGCTTCGAGAAGCGCTGCAACAGCATGAAGTTCAAAGTGGTATCGTAAAAAGTGGGGTGCTGTTCTCTGACTATATTCGGATCTGGCTGACCGATGCGAAACGTAAAGTTGACCTTGTGACGTATCAAGGCTATGAGGTTCTGGTAAACAGTCAGGTGTTTCCATATTTTTCAAAGAGCGGCGTGAAACTGCAAGATGTCACTGTCGATGTTTTGCAAAATTATATTGACGAAAAGCGGGCACATGGAAGAACGGACGGAAAAGGAGGGCTTTCGCCTGCTTCTATCCGCCGTCATAAGAATATCCTGAACCAGACCTTGAACAAAGCGGTCAAGGAAAGGCTGCTCTCATCAAACCCATGTCAGTTTCTAGAACTCCCCAAAGCGGAACGATATCAGTCCAACTATTACAGTGCTGCGCAGTTGCAGACCCTCTTTAAGGCCATTCGGGATGAACCTCTTTACCCGTTGGTACGAATTGCTGCCTTGTATGGTTTGCGTCGCAGCGAACTTTTAGGGTTGAAGTGGGACAGTATTAACTTTGATGAAAAGCGCCTCACGATTCAACACACAGTTTCAAAGGTCGCAAGCATAGTTGAAAAGGACAAGACGAAAACAGCCAGCAGTTTCCGATCCTTTCCACTGACTGCGGAAGCACAGAGCATCTTTTTGGATGAAAAGGTGAAAGAACTGGAAAATCTGAATCTGTTCGGAAAATCATACCAGAAAAATGACTACGTTTTTAAATGGGACGATGGGCATCCTTATTCTCCGGACTATGTGTCACAGGCCTTTGCAAAGCTGCTGAAAAAATATGACTTGCCGCATATTCGCTTTCATGAACTGCGCCATAGCTGCGCAAGTCTGCTTTTGAATGAGGGCTTTACGCTAAAGGATGTGCAGGAATGGATGGGGCACGCCAATATTAAAATGACGGCTGACATTTATGGCCATTTGGACGTTGCACGGAAGAAGGGAATGGCCGATAAACTATCTGGTAGCCTTTTCGGTGCCCGTTAGAAAAGTGTTAGAAAAGGGAAGATGTTTTTGATGAAAAACAAAAAGAAAAAACCTCAAAACCATTATGGTTTCAAGGTTTTTCTTGGTGGAGAATAGCGGGATCGAACCGCTGACCTCTTGACTGCCAGTCAAGCGCTCTCCCAGCTGAGCTAATCCCCCAGGTCAGTTCGTTTTGAACTTGTTTCGTTCGCTCGGAACAATAGCTAGTATATCAGGGCACCCCCTCTTTGTCAACACTTTTTTTATTTTTTTCAAAAAACTTTTTTCGCCCACTCAGAGGGGGAAAATCGGAGCCTGGAGGGATGGCAATCGGGGGAGCGGCTCATAGGAGTTTCCGGCGGGTGACAGAGGCTACCGCACTTCCTCAGTTCGCTATCTTACGGAAAGGATAACGAATGATAGAAAGAACCGTTGCGAAACCAGACAGCCTATTATATAATGAACTCAAGAAATAAAAGGTTGACCTTTTGAGAGGGGGACCCAACATGGCTGTTTTTACGGTAAACGGCAAAACGGTAACCGCTGAGAAAAATCAAAAGCTGCTGCGGTTCCTGCGAGACGAGCTGCGCCTGACCTCTGTGAAGGACGGATGCAGCGAGGGCGCCTGCGGCACCTGCACGGTGCTGATCGACGGCAAGCCCACCAAGGCCTGTGTTCCGCAGACAGATAAGCTGGAGGGAAAAACCATCCTGACGGTGGAGGGCTTGTCCGATTGGGAGAAGGAGGTCTACACCTGGGCCTTCGGCGAGGCGGGGGCCGTTCAGTGCGGCTTCTGCATCCCCGGCATGGTGATCTCCGCCAAGGCGCTGCTGGACACGAACCCGGATCCCAGCCGGGAGGAGGCGGCCTTTGCCATCCGCAACAACATCTGCCGCTGCACCGGCTATGTGAAGATCATCGACGCAATATTGCTGGCGGCGAAGTGCTTCCGAAAGGGCAAGCTGCCGGAGGCCCCGGCGGACTGGAAGGTAGGCAGCCGGGTCCACCGGGTAGACGTGGAGGAAAAGGTCACCGGCACCGGTATTTATCCCGATGATGTGTACCTGGACGGCATGATCTATGCCAGCGCCGTCCGCAGTGCCTATCCCCGTGCCCGGGTGCTGGCCATCCACGCAGAGGAAGCCCGGGCCCTGCCCGGCGTGGTGGGGGTCTACACCACGGAGGATATTCCGGGGCAGAACAAGGTGGGCCACCTGAAAAAGGACTGGGACACCATGATCGCCGTGGGGGACATCACCCATTACTTGGGTGACGCCATCTGCATCGTGGCGGCGGAAACCCAGGAGATCCTGGCCCAGGCCAAGGCCCTGGTGAAGGTGGACTATGAGGAGCTGCCCATGGTCCGCAGTCCCCGGGAAGCCATGCTGCCGGACGCACCTCTGGTACACCGGGAGGGGAACCTCCTGGCCCACAAGCACATCCAGCGGGGCAACCCGGCGGAGGCCATCGCCAAGTCCAAGCATGTTTTGACCCAGCATTTCTCCACGCCCTGGACGGAGCACGCCTTTCTGGAGCCGGAGTGTGCCGTGGCCTATCCCGACGGGGACGGCGTCATGGTCCTCTCCACGGACCAGGGTGCCTACGATACCCAGCATGAGATCATGGGGATGCTGGGGCTTCCGGCGGAACTGGTGAAGGTGCGCAACTGCCTGGTAGGCGGCGGCTTCGGCGGCAAGGAGGATGTGACCGTCCAGCACCACGCGGCGCTGGTGGCATACCTTGCCAAGCGCCCGGTCAAGGTGAAGCTCACCCGGGCGGAGAGCATTTTGATCCATCCCAAGCGCCACCCCATGGAGATGGAGTTCTCCATCGGTTGTGACGAAAACGGCATCATCCAGGGCGTGGCGGCGGAGGTCATCGCCGACACCGGCGCTTACGCCTCTTTGGGCGGCCCTGTGCTGGAGCGTGCCTGCACCCACGCCGCGGGACCCTATAACTACCAGAATTTCGAGATCGACGGCTGGGCTTATTACACCAACAATCCCCCCGCCGGTGCCTTCCGGGGTTTCGGCGTCACCCAGACCTGCTTCTGC
>ERZ779840.1558-NODE-1558-length-21662-cov-13.639561_pt1 | contig 21662 bp, 23 predicted proteins | sample MGYA00511561_ERZ779840 | MGnify/ENA primary metagenome ERZ779840 (study PRJEB29588, sample SAMEA2162036) | human gut metagenome | biome: human gut; feature: human-associated habitat; material: faeces | place: Denmark | collected 2008/2010 ...
TAAATCCTATTTTAGTATCCATTATTCTTTCTATTAAACTAAAGAATTTAAATTTATATATATATTTTCCTAATATTTCATCTTCATAAACAGCTGGGTCTTCACTTATATTTTGTATACCTTTAGTATAGAATATATTTTTTCCATTTTCTAGTTTAATTCCAACTATTTCATGTGTAACTATCTTTCCTTTTAAGTCTCCGCTCGTTCCTTTAAATGTAATTATATCTCCTACTTTATATGAACTTGTATTTCTTTCTTGAACGAGTATTACATCTCCTTTTTTTAGAACTGGTTCCATACTTTTAGTAATAATAGAATAAGTTCTAAATCCAAAAGCACTAGGATTATTAGGAAATACTTTTTGATATACTGTGAATAGTGCAAATAGTATTAGTAATATTAATATAATTATTTTGAGTATGTTTAATATTTTCTTTATTACTTTTTTCATATGAATCCTTTCTAAATTATGATGGTTTTATAAACATAATTTTGTTAATCTTTAAATTTGTATTTTGTAATGAATTTGGAGCATCTATATCTATTTCTAGATTCCAATAATAATTAAGTGTTGAATCTGCTGGGATAGTAACACTATTTGCAAAATCAAAGAAGTATCTATCATCCTCTTCATTATGTTCTAATCTGTCTGATAATTTAAAGTTATCAATTATTGGATTAGTAATACCTATCTTTAAATAATTTTTAAGTAAATTTATATTTCCAGTTATTTCTGTAAATACTATCTTTACTCTTGCTGGTGTTGGATTAATATTAGTAAGTTCAAATCTATATCTTTGTGTTTTACCTGGATACATTAAGTCTAAATTTAATAATTCATCGTCTGAATATTGTCCTTGTAAAACATATTTATTATCAATAAGTGCATATAGTTTAACTTGTATATCACTATCAGTTACATAGAAATTTCTATTATATTCTATATTTTCTCCTAGTGATGGTTCTGTTTGCATCCATGCATATGCGCTTACTGTAAGTAAGATTATAACTAATATACTTAATAATATTGATATCTTTTTCATATGCTACCTCACTGGAATGTTACAAGAGTAGCATAACTTTCTGGTGAAACACCTACTACTTCTTTAATTCTAACATATACTGATTGATAACCGGTAAATTGCATATTACTATTTGTTACAGGTGTCCATACTGTTGTTGCTGTATTTGTTGTGGCCCATTCCATTGTAGTATCAAGGCCAGTTATTGTATAGTTAGAATTTCCTGTTAATGTTGGAGCTGCTAGTAATTCATTAGCACTACCAAATTTAAATAATACATTTAGAAATGTTGATGCAAGTGCATTGGTGCAATCTATATCTCCGCCTTCTAACCATATTTTCAAATTTATAGCCATTCTACTATTAGCTGGTATTGTAAATAATACTTTATTAGTATCAATCGTATCACTATCGCTATTACTTCTTCCACCATCTTTATAACTAAAATTACGAACAAGTTGTGTTGTATAGAAGCTACTAGGTATGTTACCAAATTTAAACTTACCTGCTGTTATAATTGCATTTGTAGTATATTCATCTGTAATACCATTTTCAGGTGTTTTTCCAAATATAATTGTTGATGTTGTATTATCTGTGGTTGGATAAGTAAGTGCTATTCTAAGGGCATCATAAGCAGGACCTGTAACAGATGTATCTCTATGTACATATACATGTTTTGGATAATCTTCAGTTTGTAAATAGAAAGTAAAATCAATATAACCATTTTCAATCATTTGAGATACACTACCATTTACTTCAGGAAGTTTTATAAATTCTGGGTCAGTTAAAGTTAAACCTTCGTTAAAGTCTATCGTATAGAAATTAACTGCATCAACACTTGACACTTGTTTAAGTTCAAATTCATTAAAATTTTCAAGAACACTATTTAAACTAACAGTATTTCTTGCTGCACTATCCGGTTGTAATTTAATAACAAGACCTTCTGCTGCTGAAACTTGAATATTAGATAAACTTATAGATGGATTAGATCTATCTTGAAACCATGCATAAGAACTTATTATAAGAATAACTGTAAATCCAATTAACAATATAATTTTAAAAAATGACTTATTACTCATAATACACCTCTTAAAAATCTAGTTCCACATAATTAGATACAAAGTAATCACTAGTTTCACTATATCTAACTAATACATGAGTACCACTTTCAAATGATAAATCATCACTACCATTATATCTTATCCATTTATTTCCATTATCTATTGAATATTCCATGGTATTATTGATACCACTTATTGAATTACCATTTTTACTTACATTTGGAATATTAGTGTTATCTTTCTTTTGTAATCCTATGAATGATAAATCGAATTTAAATATGCCACCTTTTAAAGCACCATTAGCATCTCTATCATTTCCTTCTACCCATACTCTTATTTTTAATCCAGCTTTTTTTTCTACTCCATCTGTAGTTTCAATATTAACAAGTGGCGTATCTCCATTAGCCATTTTACTACTATATTTAGCATGAATAGTATCTATTAAATTAGGAATATCACTTTCTACAAAATTACTTCCACTATTTACTTTTAAATATTTATAACTTTGTTTATTAGTTGATGTAATTGATGCTGTAAGTAAATCTTCTCCATTTGATATAATTTCATAATTAGGATTAGGTGCCCATACAAGACTAGGTGTATTGTCTAAAATATATTCATCATTTTCTTCATCATAATTATATTTTATAAATGCAACTCTAACTGCTCCTGCGATTAAATCTCTACTAAAGTTACCATAGGCACTAACTCTTGTTATAGAATCTAAACTACCAGTAACTTCATCCCATATCAAATCTGATTCATCAGTACCACATTCTGGATAAACTCTTGAATTATCGTCTAAAAATAATTTAACACTTGTATCATTTTTAAACCATAAATCAAAATCTAAATAATCTTTATTAACAGTAGCATTTATAAAATGAAGAGGATAGCCATCATCATTTTTAAGATTAGCTTTATAAAAATTAATACCATCACTTGTAACTTCATTATCAAATCTAAACCCTTCTCCAACATCTATACTAAGAGAAGTACCCCAATTATCACCACCATCCTCACTAACTTGAATATTGTTAGTTTTAGCGGTTCCAATCTCAATTGCATTAATGTGAGTATTTTCATTATGAACAAACCATGCATAAGAAAAAACAAAGATAGAAACAATTATAGCTATCATTTTAATAATTGTACTACTAATTTTCTTATTCATATCCTTATCCATCTTATTACCTCAAATATGCAAATGCATCTTGTTTATTTTTTCTATAATGTTTTAATAAATTTTTAAATCTCTTAATAATTTCTTTATCTGTTTTTTCTTCTTTTTCTAATGCGAGTTTAAATTCTTCTTGTAATATTTTCTTAAATTCTTTCATAGAATGATTTCTATTATTAGCGATAAAGTCTTCCATTAATTTCTTAAGAGCATATCTATTTATTTGATCTTTTTTATATGTTTTATTATTATCAAGTTCATTTAGAATAACATAATCTAAGAAGAATGCTCCATCCATTCTATTTTTAGTTTTTTCTTCATCAACACTTTCTTTAGAGTCATTTGTTTCTTTTTTATCTTTAACGTCATATTGTTCAATAAATTCCCATAATTCTAATGCTTTTTGAAAGTTAGGATTCTTAAGTATAGTGTTTGTTTTTCTTATTGGTGATTTAACAGGTGCTGCGTTAGCTAATTCTTTTACAAATGGTGTTTTTAAGAAATCTCCTACTACTAATTCTATTTTAGCAATTCTTTGTTCGATTGATTCACCACTGCTTGAAACACCACCTAAATCTTCAGAGAAGTTTGTTTGCATATTTAAACTTATATTTACTTCTTCATTACCAAGTTTAGTTTTACCTGTGTAAGTCATTACTTTTTTCTTTTTAGCATAACTGCCACTTGCTGTAACTTGTTTTCTTAAAGTAAAGAAGTAATTTAGATTATTTAAGAGTGAAATTATAAATCTATTCTCATAAATATCAAAACTTTCTTCTTTATGTACGTTAAGTACTTTACTTGGTGTAATAGTACCATCTTCGTCTACATCTTGTATTAAATCTGTATGTTGAGCTAAATGTTTAATTGTTTCTTGACTTATTTTTTTAGCTTTTTCAACAGGAACAACTTCTTCTTCCTGCATGATAAATCTTTTAGGATTTCTAATGATATTATCTAGATATACAAGTGTTTCTTCTATCTTATCTATCCATGAATAATCATATTCAACACTTTGAAAAGATGAATTAATAACAACATGTGAATCATTCGAACCACAAAATTGTTCTATAGCTTTACTATCAGTGTCATCTAATAAATTTAATAATTCATTCTTATTCATACAAATCCTTTCTTATTACATTGCTTTCTTAAGTCTTGCTAAATATTCTTTACATTCACTCATATTTTCTTTGCCAAATGTCTTATCTAAAAATTTAACATATCCATCTATTTCATCACGAATGAATGATAAGTTTAATTGTTCAAATTTTCTTAAGACTTTTTTACAAAGAATATAATCAAATCCATCAAGTTCAGTACCACCGCACGCTACATAAACTGGAACGAATTCTTTGATATGTTTAACGATACGATTACCAAAGGCAAGTCTAAAATGTTCAATAACATAATTATCCATGTCTTCAAGTTTATTTAATGTATCTTGTGATACTGGATGTTCTGCTTTTGCTTTATTAAATAAGCTTTCTAAGTAACTACTGTTAATTCTAATACCAGGTGTATCAGGAGCATCAAATGCTTGACCTTTATCATTTATGTCTATTGGCATAGCACGGTCGTAAACTTTATCAGTAACCATGAATGTTGAATCATCGTTATTGATTGTACCAATGTACCACATGTTATCTGGTATTTTAAGTTTTCCATCAGGTAAATGTTTTGGATCGTTTGGCCATACATTAGGTACTAAGTCAATTACCCATTCATCACGAGAAGGCATTTCTAATATTGATAGCATTTCCGCAAAATAGTATTCAACACGAGCGATATTCATTTCATCTAGTATTGTTAAATACATTTCATCATTATAGCTTGCTTCATACATTGCTTTTAAAACTTCTGTTTCATTAAACTTCTTAGTAAATTCGTTGAAGTATCCAAAAAGTTCAGTTCTATCTCTCCATGATGGTTGTACTGATGCGATAGTTGCATCTCTACTTATGAATTTACCCCACGCATATGGTAGTGATGTTTTACCTGTACCAGAGATACCTTGTAAAATTACAAGTCTTGTTGCTCCAAGAGCTGCTACAAATAATCTAATAATTTTAATTTTATAATATAGTTTCATTCTTGATGCTGCAAAATTTCTAAATGTTTCACATAATTCTTCAAGTGTAAATGTATTGCCAAAGTTTTCAGGTGTCTTATTAGCATACTCCTCATCTATTTGAGTTAATTTAAAGAATCTGCTTCCATTAGCTGCTTCAGTTGGAACTTCTTCAGCTTTTTCACCTTCAGCACTTTCTTCACCATTTTCTTCTTTAATTTCTTTTGGCATATCCATTTCTATATTGCTTCCACTAACTTGTGGAGTAAGTCCTATTTGAGAAACTTTTAAAGCATATAATTCTTCTTTTTCTTGATTAAGTCTTATAACATCTCTATCAAGTTTAGCTACTTCTTCAAGCAAACTTTCTTGTTCAACAAGTGTTTTTCTAAATCTTAAATATTTTCTTATAAGTAGATATATTAAGAAACATATTCCTGCTAAAAAAGCGAATACTAAAAGTACTGCTACTCCTACTAATATCCATTGACCAACCGAAAATTCTGAAGAATATTCTTTAAGTATTGATAAGTATGCTTTAAAGTTAAACATCTTTCCAAATCCTCTAACAACACCCATAAAAATATTTATAACTCCAGAAAAGAATTGTTCCATAAAGTCATATAAAAATCTCATATATGTTGACAATTCTCTTCACCTCTATTCTTAATTCTATATTCATATTAATTTTATCATATTTGAATATAGAATTACAAGAAAAATACAATATTTTACTACAATAAAAAAGACTACTTTCGTAGTCAATTTATATAACAAATCATTTAACTTTTTTATAATCAAGTAATAGCATTATAAATTTATATAATTGATATATAAAGAATGCTGCAAGTGGTAATATTATACATACAAAGAATCCAACTTTAGTCTTTAAGAATGTAAGAACAGCTCCTAATTTAGGAATTCTTGTTCCATTCCATACAGAAATAATATCACCAGGAGCTACTTGTTGAGGATCTTCACCGGTATTATTATCACCTTGAGTAACATATGAAGTCATACCATTAACAGTTAAAACAGACTTAATACGGTGTGTTTTAATGATATAAGTATCTTGTTCTGTTGCTCTAAATGAGATAACATCTCCCTCTTTAAGTTCACTCTTACCATCATATTGTTTTGTGATGATTAAATCATCAGTCATAATTGTAGGTTCCATTGATCCTGTTTGAATATTTAATGGCACATATCCAAATACTTGAGAAACTCCTTTTTCACGAGAAGTTAGTGTAATCAAAGTAACACTAGCAGCAAGGATAATAATTATCCACACTAACACATCTAAAATAACCTTAAATATTTTTTTCCCTTTCATTCTACACCTCTTTCTCTATTATGGATTAGCGTTCTTAGATATTTGAATATTAAATTTGATATTAGTACCAGATGCGTTGTTTTCACAGTCGTAATCTTGTCCTTCTACCCATCCATATATTCTTACTTTATTAATACCAGCTGCTAAATTAAATAGTGTTTTATATTCTCCATTAGCATTATTATCTTCTGGAGTTGTTATATCAGGTGTAACAGTATCAAAATATGTAGCACTATTAGATTGATAATCAAGTGCTGTTTCTGCAGTAATATCAGCCTTAATACCTAAATAATTTGGAACTACTGTATTAGTTGTAAAACTAGTTTGTCCGTAGTTTTGTGCTTGAGCAACTCCTCCTGGTTTATGTATATTGTTATTTGGTTCCCAGAACATATTTGTATTTCCATTTCCGTGAGATGTAGCACCTTTAAGTGCGATAGCATCAGCACTAGCACCAGTAGCAGCACTACCTTCATATAGGAATGCAACTCTAGCTGCATTTTTTAGTCCAGTGTCAGCTCCACTAGCAATAACATCTGAAGTTGTTGTTAAATATACAGTTGTTGGTTGTGTAGCAAGTAGGAATAAGTCAAATGCTATAAAGTCTCCAAGTGTGCCTGCTTGTTCAGTTGAACGTGAAGCAACTATTTTATAACCATGAGCAGTACCAGCATCAGCTTCAATACTTCCTTTAAACATTTTCATAAATCCTGTAGTTGTATCAACTTCTCCGATTGTTGAAACTGGTACAATTTGACTAGGTAATTGATTAGTATTACCTTGATATGCAGAACCAGTTATTTCTGCAGTAGTAATATTAGCTTTCCAGTTAACAGCATCAACAGAAACTTGGATACCATTTGCTGCACTAACATTAACATCAATACTATCAACAGTTACAGTTGTATTTTCTGTGAACCATGCATATGATGCTGTTGTTAATGAAATAGCTGTTACTATTAACATTAAGAAAGCTGTAAGAATCTTTTTTCTACCATCATTAGATTCTTCTTTTTTTTCTTTTTTAGTTTCTTCTACAACTTTATTTTCAACAGGAGTAACTACTTCTGCTTGTTGAAAAGTATTATTTGTAGAATTATCATTTTGATTTTCCATATACATTTCCTTTCTCTAAATTATTCACTTTTTTCAGTGATTACCATTGACATTTTCATTTCTCCGCCAATAATGTCATCGATGCATTCCGGGTCTTTTCCTTCTAACCAAACAAGAATTGTATACCTGTCTATTTGTCCAGGTTCTAACCCATTTCTTTCTTGTTCCATAATTAAATGATTTGATAAAAACGCAATTGTATTTGGCTCCTCTTTACCATTTTTTGCCTTTTTGGCATAAACTTTTTTTTCGCCATTAGTAAATACCGCAACCCTAACAGCATCATCTACATTCTTTATAACTGATTCGACAACAATCTTACTTTTATAATCGGTTTTTTGTTCTCCATCGTTTTTTATAAAGTATGTATAAGCAATATAGTTATCACCACTATTATCGCCCTCTTTTTTTATTACTTCATCCATTGGTATCCATGATTCAGTAATATTATCCATATACTCTAATCCTTTTACTTTAATTTCCACAGTTTCAGCAGAAAATTCTGAGTCAGAAGATAAAAGTATATGTCTTTCAGCTTTCAAATTCTTGTCTAATTTAATAGTAAAATATCCATTACTATTGACAACATATAGTACTAAATATAATAATGAAAAAAATAGTAATAAAATAAGTAATCCCATCTTGATAACTCTTGATAAAAGTTTTCCTCTATATATTTTTTCTGCTTTAACTTTTATTACATTATTATTCATGATTCACCTATTTGTACACTTTATAAGCATTACCATCATTTTCTATTATTGTTGCTCCTATATTGTGTGAAAATTCAACAATACTATTATAATTAGATACCTTATTATGCTTAAAATAAACATAATCAATTACGTTCTTTAATTTAAGACTTTTACTTTCAACTGTGTTAAAATCATATACACCTAATTTAAATCCATAATTTTTTAGTTCTTTTACTTTAACATCTCTATTCATAAATTCCTTATATGGAACTAAGAATACAAAATTACGTATTGTTTTAGGTTCTACAATATTATACATTTTAGTAATATTAGTTTTAAGCTTAAAGAAATCATTTGGAAGCTTTACGAAATATAATGTATTAGGTTTATTATCAAAAACATTTTTAATAACTTCAAAAGATATATGTTCTGCTTCAATATACTTAAAATCAAGAGCAAATCCATATTTAACAAAAGCATCAAAAGCATGAGATTCATCTATTCCTTCAAAGTATTTTTTATCAAAATTAACTTTAGAAATAAATAAATTATATCCATCTATATTACCCATGTAATCGTAATATACTTTTAATGGACTTTTTGATAGCATGTTTAAACATTTCTTACTAGAACTAACACTTTTAGTGATATTCTTAATTATCTTTAAATAATTATCATTAAATAGTTTTTTAGATTCATCATCAAATAAATAACTATTCTTTTTTTCTAATAATTTAATCGCAGTATAATAGTCTACCTTAGGAACTGTAAGCGAATTAGTTAGTTCTTCTAACATAATACATAAAAGCATCATTTTAGCAACTAAATAGTACCATTCAAATTCCACTGGATTATTGATAATATCTAAATAATCAACAACATTTTCAAATATAAGTAAAAGCATTCTTTTTATTACAATATTATCAACATCATACTTATTAAAAATATCTTCATACTCATTTAAAGTATTAGTAATATCTCTTCTCCCAAATATAAAATATTCATAAAACTTATCAACACAAATTTCAAAACATTCTATATCTTTTGGATAAGGTTTTAGTTCTTTAGAAACAAGTATATCAACATTTCTAAGAATGCATTTAGCTTTTTGTTTTAAAAAAACATTTGCTAAGCACCTCATTACATCCTCCTTACCTTCACATTATACAAACTAATTATATAATGATAAATAAAAAAATTCAATATATAAATAACAAATTTATTATATTTGAATATATTAAATATGAAAGTGAGGATATATGAAAAAAATATTTTTAACTATCTTTTCATTAATCGCAATAATAGTTTTAACTGTAATAATTGGTATAAGAGAAAAAGAATCTAAAAATAAAAAGTTAGTTGTTGCAGAAGTAACACATTCTGTATTTTATACTCCATGGTATGTATCTATAGAAAATGGATACTTTAAAGATGAGAATATTGATATTGAAGTAGTGCTTACTCCTGGTGCTGATAAAGTTGGAACAGCTGTATTAAGTAAAGATGTTAATATTGGATTTTCTGGACCTGAAGCAACTGTTTACATTTATAATAATTCTAAAGAAAAACTACTTACATTCGCATCTTTAACTAAAAGAGATGGACAATTTATAGTTGGAGACTGTAAACTAAAAGACAATTTTACACTTAATGATTTAAAAGGTAAAAAGATACTTGCTGGTAGAAATGGTGGTATGCCATTATTAATGTTTAAATATGCTCTTCATGAAAATGGTATTAATGAAAGTGATATTAATATTGATACAAGTATAGAGTTTAGTGCTCTTACAGGTTCTTATATAAGTGGTCAAGGAGACTTTGTAAATCTATTTGAACCAAATGCTTTAAATATAGAAAAGCAAGGATATGGTTGCCCTCTTACATCACTTGGTAACTTATCAGGAATAGTTCCATATACAGCATTTTATGCTCGTGAAGAATTTATAAATAACAATAAAGACTTGATACAAAGATTTAATAATGCTCTTAATAAAGGTATAAAATTCACTAAAGAAAATGACAGTGAAACTATCGCAAAAGTAATAATAAATCAATTTCCTGATACAAGTTTAAAAGATTTAGCAATACTAATAGATAGATATAAAAATGCAGACTCATGGTATGATAATACATATGTTAATAGTAAAGATTATGACAAATTAATAGATATACTTTACTATGGTAAATTTATAAATAATAAACTAGATTCTAATATATTAATAACAAATGAATTCAACAAATAAATTACTATCACTAAATAATATAAGTAAAACTTATCACTCAATACATGGTGAAACTAAAGCACTTGATAATATATCCTTTGACTTATATAAAAATGAATTTATAGGTATAATTGGTCCATCCGGATGTGGTAAAAGTTCAATATTAAATATTATTTCATCACTTGAAACTGAATACTCTGGAAATATATCTATAAAAGATAATATTACTATTGGATATATGCTTCAAGATGCATGCTTATTTCCATGGTTAACAATATATGATAATGCAATATTAGGTCTTAAAATATCTAAAAAGTTAAATGATAATACAAAAGATTTTACAATAAATTTACTTATAAAATATGGACTTTATAGTTTTAAAGATAAATATCCAAATGAACTATCTGGTGGTATGAAACAAAGACTAGCTCTTATTAGAACTCTTGCTTGTAATCCTGATATATTACTTTTAGATGAACCATTTGGTGCTTTAGATTATCAAACAAGATTAAAAGTTAGTAATGATGTTTACAATATAATAAAAGAAGAACAAAAAACAGTATTAATCGTAACACATGATATTAGTGAAGCAATTTCTATGTGTGATAAAATAATAGTTCTTTCAAATAGACCTGCTGTTATTAAAAATATACATATAATTACTTTACAAGATAAAAAAGGTCCAATTGAAAATAGAAAAGACCCATTATTTAGAGAATATTATGACCTAATATGGAAGGAAATTGATAATAATGAGTAAAGAACAAAAAGACTTTTTAAAAAAGATTAAAAGAAATAAAATAATTATTCTTATGACTCAAATATCAATATTCATACTATTTATACTTATATGGCAAATATTATCAAATAAAAACATAATTAATACATTTATAACTAGCTCACCTAAAAAAATACTTATTACTATTAAGAATTTATATATTCAAAATAATTTATTTACTCACATATTTGTTACTGTAAAAGAAACATTAATATCATTTGTAATAACAAGTATACTATCATTATTAATATCAATTATACTTTATAATCATAGTTTTATTGCTAAAGTATTAGATCCATATCTTACAATATTAAATAGTCTTCCAAAAGTAGCACTTGGCCCTATTATAATAATATGGATAGGTGCTAATATAAAAAGTATTATATTAATGGCTATACTTATCTCATTAATAGTAAGTATACAAACAATATATAATGGATTTGTAAGTACAGATAAATTAAAAATAAAATTATTAAAAACATTTGGTGCATCTAAAAAAGATATATTATTAAATGTAGTATTACAAGAAAATAAAAAGACAATACTAAATACATTTAAGATAAATATATCAATGTGTTTAATCGGCGTAATTATGGGAGAGTTCTTAACTTCTAAAGCAGGAATTGGTTATTTAATATTATATGGTTCACAAGTATTTAATTTAGACTTAGTAATGACAGGTGTATTCTTATTAACAATAATTTCAATAATAATGTATAAAGTCATATCAAAAAATACAGATAAATGATTCTGTATTTTATTTTTAATTATATTAGTTTTTATTTTCTAATTCTTCTAGTTGATAAGTATTATAGCCTTCATAATAATAACTAGCATCAATGCCTTTCATATAAACATCTCTATTATTTACATCATCTGTTAATACTGACTTTAGTAGTAATTTTATTTCTGTATCTCTAACTGGACTTCTTTCCATTGCAAGTAAATAGTCTTCTTTATTTATTTTACTCCAATCAATAACTTTATTTAATTCTTTTTTCAATATCATATCTAGCCAAATTCTAGTACTTCTTCCATTGCCTTCACGAAAAGGATGGGCAACATTCATTTCAACATATTTTTCAATTATTTCATCATAAGTATTTTGAGGCATTTCATTTATTCTTCTTAAAATATCTTTTAAATATAAAACAGATGCAAATCTAAAATTACCTTTAGCAATATTGTCAGTTCTAATTTTTCCGGCAAATTCATAAATATCTTTAAATAAAAAATTATGTATTTTTGAAAGTCCTTCAAATGTACCAACTTCAATTTCATTTATTTTGTTAGAATCAAATAATTCCAATGCTTTCAATTTTGTAATTCGTTCTTCTTCTTTAGATAATTCAACTTCATTAGTAATGCCAAGTATATTTTTAAGCATTATATCACCTCTTTAACTATAATTATTGTACCATAATATAAGATATTTTTCTATTGTTTATGAATAACTTATGTCTTAATAATTTATTTTATATTTTTTAATAAAGAACAAAAATGTAATGAAATATTAGAAAAACAAAAAGTAATGCTTGAATTTCTAATTAATTTCTAATTAAATATGCAAATGAAAAAAATATTCAATATAAATTATTAACTAAAGATGATGTAAAAGATTATGATGATTTAGATAATATAATGATTTATATGCATAATATTGAAGAATTAATTGGAATATTATTAAATATCTAATCATTTAAAAACTCTATAATTAGAGTTTTTTTATTGCAAAATCAGATTATAATTCAATGTTATTTTCTAAATCAAATTTAACTTTTTCAATAATACCAGAAGCATTAATAACATTATTAACAGAAGTTTCACGAGCTATTTGTGCAAAATCTTCAAAAGTTAATTTAGGATTTACTTCAAGTGCTAAAGCAAACATTCCTGATACTTTAGGAATAGACCAACTAAAAGAAGTGTTACCATGATACATGTAATCTTTATCACTTCCCCAGAGTGGAACCATCTCACTACTTGGAACCATTACTTTTGATTCATGTAAGGCATGATTATCTTGTTGCCAATCACTTAAGTAATATGTTTCATTATTTAAATCAGTATTTACAGTTGTAAAATATTTAGAAAATTCATCACTATCTATGACATAGCATCCTGTCTCTTTAAGCTTCTCTTTGATAAAAGCAAATTCTTTTTCAAGATTAGACGCTTTAGCATATCCACTTGAGATATTTACGATTTGTGTATTTTCACCACTTAAATTTTTATTATATATTTCTACTAATCTATCATAAATGAGTTTTCCATAAAGTGCTCTTGGATTATCACCTACTAATTCTGGATGACTTTCAAAATAATCAGGATTAATGTCGTAAAAACTAACATTAGCATCAGGAACAACTCCTATATTTTTACCAACTAAATATGATAAAACTATTTCCCCATGATAATGATCTCCACGAGAACCATAACTTTCATAATAATTTTTAATTTTACCATCAATTTCAGTAGGAGTATTAATAAATCCATTATCAATGACTGCAATATTTATTTCTTTTCCAGTTATTCCATTTTTATGTACTGAATCTATATCAGGTGTCGTTTTATAATAATTAGTATTAAATTTAAATGGATTCTTTTCTGGAAATCTAGTAAGTGTAGAATAATTAACTTGTCTTACTACTTCATCACTAAAGTCTCCAGCAAATCTTTTGTTACTTAAATTACTGAAAGAAAATCCCCATCTTCTAAATATTTCGTTTTTTAAAGCATACTTAAGCCATTCTTCATTAATGATATCTGGAATCATATCATCTGTTAAGTTTCCCATGGCCAATTTTTTATATTTATCAATATTGTACATAACTTTACCTCTATTTAATTACATTATAATATACTAAATGGACTAAATCAATTATCTTATCATACACTAATTAATATAATAATATAGGAGGAAAAATAAAGAATGAGAAATAATTGTAATTTAATGCCACCAACATATACTTGCTACGGACCTACTGGGCCAACAGGGCCTACCGGACCAAGCGGTGGAGCAACTGGACCTACTGGACCTACTGGTGCTACTGGACCTCAAGGACTTCAGGGTATAACTGGACCTACTGGACCTACTGGTGCTACTGGACCTCAAGGACTTCAGGGTATAACTGGGCCTACTGGACCTACTGGTGCTACTGGACCTCAAGGACTTCAAGGTATAACTGGACCTACTGGACCTACTGGTGCTACTGGACCTGCTGGTACTACTGGATCTCAAGGACTTCAAGGTATAGCTGGGCCTACTGGTGCTACTGGACCTCAAGGTGAAATTGGACCAACAGGACCAACAGGGCCTCAAGGACTTCAAGGTATAGCTGGAGCGACTGGACCTACTGGACCTCAAGGAGAAACAGGAGCTGCTGGCGAAACACCTACTCTTTCAATTGGAACAATTACAACTGGTGCACCTGGTACAGAAGCATCAGCTTCAATAACAGGAACAGCGCCTAACTATGTTTTAAACTTAACCATACCACAAGGACCTACTGGACCAACTGGACCTCAAGGACTTCAAGGTGAAATTGGACCAACTGGGCCTACTGGACCTCAAGGACTTCAAGGTGAAATTGGACCTACTGGGCCTACTGGACCAACTGGACCAGCAGCATAATGAATAACTATAAAGTTTGTGTATATGCCATATGTAAAAATGAAGAAAAGTTTATTGAAAAATGGTATAACAGTATAAAAGAAGCTGACTATATATGTGTGTTAGATACAGGTTCAAATGATAACTCAGTTAAAAAATTTAAAGAACTAGGAATTGAAGTAAAAAAGAAAATAATTAATCCATGGAGATTTGATATAGCAAGAAACGAATCGTTAAAAATTATACCTAAAGATACTGATATATGTATATGTTTAGACTTAGATGAGGTAATGTTACCTGGATGGAAAGATGAATTATTAAAAATATGGAATAAGAATATAACAAGAATAAAATATTTATATAATTGGAAATTAGATAAAAATAATAAACCATTAATAAGTTTTTATGCTGATAAAATACATGCATATAATAAATATATATGGACTCATCCAGTACATGAAGTACTAAAACCAATATCTTTTGAGAATATAATACAAACTGATAAGATAATTATCAATCACTATCCTGATCAAACTAAATCAAGAAGTTCATATCTAAAATTATTAGAATTATCTGTAAAAGAAGATCCTAATGATGATAGAAACTTACACTATTTAGGTAGAGAATATATGTACTATCACAAATGGAATAAGTGTATAGATACATTAATTAAACATCTAAATCTTAAAACATCAACTTGGAAAGATGAAAGAGCTGCTTCAATGAGATTTATCGCAAGAAGTTATATAGCACTTAAAAGATATAATGAAGCTATAATGTGGTATAAAAAAGCTATACTTGAAGCTCCATATTTAAAAGAAGCATATATTATTGATGAAGTAAAGCCATATTCTTCAAAGACTAAATCAGAATTAAAGTATTATTATAAAATATATAATGCTGATGTATCATTTAATTCAATTAGATGTATTGATAATAGATATGACTTAACTCATAATTTAGAAAATATTGTTTATAATGAGTTAATATATATGGGATATAATGTCAATGTTTATTATAATGGCAATTATGAAATTGACTTTTTAGCTCAAAATGATGGTAAAAAGTATTATATACAAGTTGCATATAGTGTTGAAAATGATAAAGCTTATGATAGGGAATTTAGAGCATTTTCTAACTTAGATTATTCTTGTAAAAAAATATTAATAACTAATGATGATCTTGATTATAGTACTAGTACAGTTATTCATTTAAAATTTAAAGATTTTATATTGATGAAAGATTTAAGTCAAATATAGAATCTTTTTCTTTAAAAATATTGTATCGTGTGATACAATATCAATAGATACAGAAAGGAGATGATAATATACCTACTGTTACTAAAATAAGTAAAGATATGATACTTAATACTGCTTTTGATATCGCAAGAATATCTGGACTTGATAAAGTAAGTAATAGAGAGATTGCCAAAAGATTAAATTGTTCTATAAGACCAATATATTATCAGTTTAGGGATGTTCAAGAAATGAATAGTGAACTTATTAAAAAGATATGGCAATACTTTTATGATTATATTTTTACAAAAAGAGATGAAAATATACCTGAATATAAAAAGACAGGTATAAATTATATTGATTTTGCTTGTAATGAGAAAGAATTATTTAAAATATTATTTATGACTAATGATAAATATTTACCTGACGATGATGAGAATTTTAAAAAGATTTCTATGCTTATAAAAGAGAGTGGTAGAGTTAAAGATAATGAAATTAAGACATTTCATTACAAGATGTGGATATTTACTCATGGTCTTGCATCTTTGATAGCGACTAATGCGATTAAAATATCTAAAAAAGAAATAAGTGATTTATTAACAGAAGAATTTAATGCGTTAATAGAAATGGAAAAGAAAGAAGGAAATATAAATGAATAAGAAAGACATTTTGTGGGGCTCAGCTTTAATACTAGTTGGAGTAGCCCTAATATTAAAATTAACTGGAATATTAACAGTAAATATATTTTTTAAAGGCTGGTGGACATTATTTATAATAATACCAAGTATATCAGGAATAATTAGTGAGAAAGATAAGACATGGTCTGTTATAATGCTTAGTGTAGGAGTTCTTTTATTACTTTGTAGTAGAGGTATAATGGATTATAATTTATTCTGGAAATTATTATTACCAATAGTGTTAATAGTATTTGGATTTTCAATTATATTTAGAAATAAGATTAGTGAAAAAGTAAGTAAGAATACTGAAGGTGAACATGTAGCAGTTTTCAGTGGACAAAAGGTATCATTTGATAAAGATGAATTTAAAGGAACAACTTTAACTGCTGTATTTGGTGGTGTTGACTGTGATTTAAGAAATGTTAAAATTAAAGATGATGTTCTTATTAATTGTAATGCAGTATTTGGAGGTATAGATATAATTGTACCAGAGGACGTTAAAGTAGTAATAAGTTCTGCTTCATTCTTTGGTGGTGCTGAAAACAAGAGAAAAAATAATGATGGCAAACATACAATATATGTAAATTGTAATTGCGTTTTCGGCGGAGTTGACATTAAGTAGAAAGGAATATATGGAAAAAGTAATTGAAATTAAAAATTTAACAAAGTCATATAAGAACTTAAAAGCAGTAGATAATTTATCATTTGATGTATATAAAGGTGAAATATTAGGACTTTTAGGACCAAATGGAAGTGGCAAATCAACTACAATTAACTCAATATTATCTCTTTTGAAATATGAAAGTGGAACTATTAAGATATTTAATAAAGAAATGAAACCTGATTCATATGATTTAAAAAGAGATATAGGTGTTATATTTCAAGAAGTTGCTGTTTTTAATGAATTAACAGTACTAGAAAATATAGATTATTTTTGTGGGCTTTATATAACTGATAAGAATAAGAGAAATAAATGTGTAGAAGATGCGATAAAGCTAGTAGGACTAGAAAACTATAAAAAATTCTATCCTAAACAATTATCAGGTGGACTTTTAAGACGTCTTAATATAGCATGTGGTATTGCTCATAAACCTAAATTAATATTTTTAGATGAACCAACTGTTGCAGTAGATCCACAAAGTAGAAATAATATACTTGATGGAATTAAAATGTTAAGAGATAAAGGAGCAACTATAGTATATACAACTCATTATATGGAAGAAGTAGAAATATTATGTGATAGAATTATTATACTTGATAAAGGTAAAATTATTGCTGAAGGTACTAAAGAAGAACTTAAAGAAATGACTAAAATAGAAGAAAAAATAACATTAGAAATAGATTCATTAAATGAAGAAATAATTAATGAGATAAGAGAATTTAAGAATGTTGATGATGTTACATATGATAGAAATAATTTAGTAGTGATATATAAGAAAGGCAAAAATAACATTAACGAACTTATTGATTATTTAAAAAGTAAAAAAGTTAATTATAATAAAATATTTGTAGAAAGACCTACTTTAAATGATGTATTCTTAGAGTTAACTGGAAAGGATTTAAGAGATTAATGTTCTTACATAATTTAAAATATTCACTTAAGACATTATTTAGAAGCAAAGCATTAATATTTTGGACATTTGCCTTTCCAATAATATTAGGTACATTTTTTAAGATGGCTTTTAGTGATATAGAAAATAGTGAAAAATTAGATATTATTGATATAGCTATTGTTGATAATGATAATTTTAATAATGATATAGTTTTCAAGAATACTTTTCAAGAATTAAGTGATAAAAATAGTGAAAACTATATGTTTAATACTAGATATACTTCTCTTAATGAATGTAAAAAATTACTTGAAGAAGAAAAAGTAAGTGCATGTATTTTGTTTAATGATGATGATATAAGTGTTAATGTAAATAAGAGTGGTATTAATGAAACTATTACTAAATATGTGATAAATGAAGTACAAAGTAAGAAAGTAATACTTACGAATATAATAACTAAAGAACTTGAAAATAATAATTATATGGTTAATTATGAAGAAATAGTTTCTTTAGCAAACAATATCATGAATAATTCTAAAGCAAAGTTTAAAGATATATCACGTACTAATTTAAGTTATACTATGATAGAATTTTATACATTAATTGCTATGTCATGTTTATATGGTTCTATGTTATCTATGTATATTATTAATTATATTCTTCCTAATATGAATGGTGTTGGTAAGAGAATATCAGTATCTGGTATAAAGAAATCATCATTACTTATAAGTAGTTTAATATCAAGTTATATAGTTCAAGTAGTTGGTATATTTATATTATTTATATATACAATATTTGTATTAAAAGTAGATTATGGTAATAATATTGATAAAGTAATATTATTAATGCTTACTGGTTCTTTTGCTGGATTATCATTAGGCGTTCTTGTTTCTTCGTTAATTAAAACAAATGAGAATGCTAAAACTGGTATACTTGTTGGTATAACTATGCTTATGTGTTTTATGTCTGGTATGATGGGTATAACAATGAAATATATTATTGATAAAAATGTAAGAGTGTTAAATCTTATTAATCCAGCGAGTATGATAACAGATGGATTCTATTCATTATATTATTATGATACATTTAATAGATATTATTTTAATGTTATAAGTTTATTAGTGTTTAGTGTGATAATGTTATTAATTTCTTATAGTAGTTTAAGGAGACAGAGATATGACAGTATTTAGTACATTTTGGAAAGTAATTAATAAGTATAAAGGAACAATTATATTATATACGGTCATGTTAATAGTATTTGGTGGAGTTAATATGACTACTAATGATACAGGAGTAGACTTTACTTCAACTAAACCAGACATATTAATTGTAAATAATGATAAAGACAGTGAGATAACAAAGAATCTTGTTAAATATATGAGTGATAATGCTAATATAGTTAGTGTAAAAGATAATGAAGAAGCAAGAGATGATGCATTATTCTATAGAGATATTAGTTATATAATATATATACCAAAGGATTATGGAATTGATACTCTAAATGATAAAGATGTTGAACTTGAAATTAAGAAAGTAGATACATATGATGCAGCCTTAGCAGAAATGATGTTAAGTAGATATATTGAAACACAAAATATATATTTGAAAACTAATATAAGTGAAAGTGAACTTATAAATAATATAAATGAAAGTTTGAAAGATAAAACTAATGTTGAAATTGTTTCAAAGTTAAATACTGATAAATTAACAAAAGTATCAAGATATTTCAATTTTGCAAGTTATAGTATAATGGCAGTAACTATATATATTATTTGTTTAGTAATAACTAGTTTTCATGAACAATCTGTTAACAAGAGAATTATCATAAGTAGTATGAATTATAAAGAACATAATAAACTATTATTGCTCGCTAGTTCAGTGTATGCTTTAGTAGTATGGCTTCTTTATACGATACTTGGATTTATAATACTTGGTAGTGAGTTATTCACATTAAGAGGATTATTGTTTATTGGAAATGAATTTATATTTACTTTTTGTTGTTTAACTTTATCGCTTTTAATAAGTTCTCTATGTTATAGTAAAGTTGCAGTAAGTGGAATAGTTAATGTAGTCGCACTTGGTTCTGCATTCTTATGTGGAGCATTTATACCACCTGAAATGTTACCAAGTTCAGTAATAAAAATTGCTCACATTTTACCAACATATTATTTTATAAATAGTAACGAAATATTAAAAAGTTTAGAAGTTATTAACATAAGTAATCTTCATGGGATATTTATTAATACGATTATAATGTTATTATTTTCAATATTGTTTATCATAATAAATAATATTGTTACTAAAAAGAAAAGAATTATTGCTTAATATTTGACAAACATATTTATAAATAGTATTATACATCACACAAAGGAAGGTATAATATGTCATATAGTGATGAAATAATGAGAGCTCTTACTATTGCTTTAAAGAATACAGATGGACTTAAATATGCATTGAAAGAGTTTAATGAAAATGCTAAAATACTTGAAAGATTAACACTAGCAATAGAGAAACAAAATGAGCTTAAAGAAAGAGAATTAAGACTTTTAGAAGAGGGAAATGGATTGACACTAATGAAAAGAAATTAGTGTCTTTTTATTTTACATGTGTTATTATTAAGGTGGGAAGGTGTGTATGAAAAATAATAAAAAAGAAAGTAGAGAAAGAAAAAATAATAATAAAACTATTAAAAAAATAGAAAAGAATAATAAAACAACAGAAAATGAAGAAAACAAAAATGAAAATCATGTCTCTGCTGCTTAGTATGGTATTATTTTTATTCGTACCATTTCTGAATATTCAGGCAGCATCGAATCATCCGGCAAGACTTGTTGACCAGGCAGAGCTGCTCACGGCAGAAGAACAGCAGCAGATCCAGGCAAAACTGGATGAAGTCAGTGAATTGCATCATTGTGATGCAGTGGTAATGACCGTTAATTCCCTGGAGGGAAAAACGGCAACCGAATACGCCGATGATGCATTTGATTACGATGGCTATGGACTTGGCGAAGACAAAGCGGGGATACTTTTCCTGGTGGATATGGGCGACCGCAACTGGGCAACAAGCACACATGGTTATGCGATCACGGCATTTACGGATGCCGGT
>ERZ779840.1561-NODE-1561-length-21633-cov-5.054129_pt1 | contig 21633 bp, 21 predicted proteins | sample MGYA00511561_ERZ779840 | MGnify/ENA primary metagenome ERZ779840 (study PRJEB29588, sample SAMEA2162036) | human gut metagenome | biome: human gut; feature: human-associated habitat; material: faeces | place: Denmark | collected 2008/2010 ...
AAAACGCACCGTCCGCAACATTTTCTGGTCGGCGAACAATTATACTCTGCCGACGAAGCCGGCTGAAATGGGCTGCCAAATCACATATTGGTACGGCGAAGAGGAAAAGCAGGCGCGACACAGCAATATCTGCTTTATAAAGCAATATTTTCCACGGGCGCAACTGCATGAAATTCCGAAGATGGATCACGCGGAGCTTGTGATGATGTATCCGCAGGATTTTTATCGGAGAATCATGGAGTTCCTGACACACACATCGGCAGCTCAAAACAAAAGAAGCTGAAAGAAAGGAAAAATCAGAATGCTCTATCCGCAGCTTTTTGGATTCAACGGAGATATAGGCTGATGAAAATCATCGTTGCAATTGCTTTTTATTTTCTGTATTGGGGCGTATGTTTTCTTGGAACAGGCACGGACAAGAAAAATCTCATGGGGCTGCGTTCTTATCCCGAAGAAGTTCAAAACCGTGTGCGAAGCGACCATCAGCTTGGAAAGGCTGTTCCGAAGGGGAAATCCACCGCTGCCGTTTGGCTCAGCAATCTTTTGCTTTTCACAGTCGTGTTTTCCGCTTTAGGACTTGCGCTGAGAGGCGTGCTGAACTTGGACGGTTATCTGTCGGCATTTTGGTACTTTCTTGCGTTCAGCGAGGGGCTTGGGTTGTTCGATCTTTTGGTGATCGATCTTCTCTGGTGGCGCAACACAAAACGTACCCGCTTCTCTTTCCTGCCGGAGAAGAAATACTATCAAAATCCGAAAAAGCATATCGAATCGTTTTGGCGCGGTATCCCGTTGTTTGCCGCAGTCGCTGCACTGTCAGCCTTGATCGTCACGGCGTTTTGAACCATACATCGTAGAGGGATGGCTGTAAGTGTGATTACACCATCTGCGGCGATCAGGATCTATACTTAAAGGAACATCCCGAATACCGGGACGAAAACGGATACAGGAGGAACAAGTAATGCTTTTACAGGTAATTCTGGAAGGTCTTGGGCTGGGGGCTCTGCTGGTTCTCGTCTGCGCAGTGGGCATCCGAAAGGGCGCGGTGGGCATGGCGCATACACATGACATCACGGTAGCTTCAAAATTGATACGATCTGATGACGAAGTTGTTTACGGAGACTCTGGGTTTGTAGGCATTCAAAAGCGTCCTGAAATCAAGGAAAACGAACACTTGGCTTCTATCGATTACCGTATCGTTCGCCGACCGGGAAGCCTGCCGAAAGTATCCGACAATGCAATTGATTGGGAGCGGTTTATCGATCATCGCAAGGCGTCTATTCGCTGTAAAGTGGAACACGTCTTCAGGATCGTGAAGCGTCAGTTTGGATACGCCAAAACGGCATATCGCGGATTGCAGAAGAACGCAAATCGGCCATATGCGTTGTTCCTCAGCTCCAATCTCTACATGCTGGCACGTGCAGGACGGTCTTTCAAAAAACTCGAGATCGCCTGATAAGGGGGGGGATTATGCCCTTTTGGGCCTCCGGGAGCGGATTATAGGGAATCCGAATCCCGAAAAGGCTCTGGAAAGGCTGCTTTCGCGTACAGATTTGTCAATTATAATGAAATATCTGTGATTAATCAGCGGTTCCCTAGAAACGTGCGCCGCCGGGCGCACTCATAAGAATGGCTGCCGCATGAAAGCCAATTTTTGGCCTTCTACGGCAGCCCTTTGCAATACATTCGCTTCCCCGCGTTAAAACGAAAGCGTTTCCAGCACGCCCAACACGTCGAGCACTTGCTCGCGCCGCACCCGTTCGCTCGGCACATTCCGCTCGGCGCATTGAACGAAATGCGTCAACTCGCGCAAAAACCATCCGCTCGGCGGCAGATTGATTCCGCAGGGCACCTTGATCTCATCTTCCACGTCGAATCGGGTCACCTGCCCATCCGCGCCGTAGCCGGTCAGCCCCTTGTCGTCGCAGACGACCATGCCGCGTTCAAAATACACGCGCCATCTGGCGGTAAACGGTATGCAGGCGTTGAACCATGCCGCCTCCGCGCTGACCGTCATGCCGTTTTGATACCCGTAGCGCATCCGATACTGATCGCAGATCTCGCTGCCCTTTCGGCGGCAGGCCGTGTAATCCACGCTGTCCGGTTTCCCGAATACGCTGACAATCACATCCAGATCATGCACGTGCAGATCGAACGGCAAAAGGCCGCTCTTGTCCCGGTCGAACAGCCAATTTCCCTCGCTCCATGCCGGCCGCTGGGACAGCCGCTCAAAGCAGGCGTCCAGCGGCTGTCCGTAAAGCCGCTCGTCCACGATGCGGTGGAGCTGCTCCACCTCGCGCGTAAACTGCAAAACCTGCGCCACATAGAGCTGCACGCCGTTCGCCTGCGCGGCGTCAAACATCTCCTGCGCATCCTTCACGTGCAGCGCAATCGGCTTTTCGCAGATCACCGGCTTTTTGCAGGCCAGCGCCTCCAGCACAATCGCCTTGTGCAGGTAGGTCGGCACGCACACGTCAAACAGATCGATCTGTTCCCGGCGATTCGCCTCGTCCACGCATGTATACAACGGCAAGCCCCACTGCTCCGCGTGCGCGCGGTCTCTCTCGCCCCGGCCGACAAGCGCGACGACCTGCGCCCCTTCGATGTGCCGGTAGTTCATATAGTGGCACGTTCCCATTCCGCCTGCGCCAACCAACGCAATTCTCACCTTGTATCTCCTTTACAGTTCAAATCCGTTCGCCGTCAAATACGCCGCGCTGTCCGCCACAGCCTGATCGACCGCGGCCAGACTGCCCGCGCCTTCCGGCGTAAACTCGATTTCGATGCTCAGCGGGCTGTCGTTTCCGGCCGCCTTCAATTCCTCAAAAATCGCCGGGAAATCAATATGCCCCTTGCCCAGCGCCGGGAAATCCCACACGTCGTCCCGGCCGCCCTTATCCTTGATGTGGATATACGCCGTTTCCGCCAGGCAGGTTTTCAAATCCTGCACGGGGTTCACGCCGCCGTAAAAAATCACGTTTGCCGTATCGTAGTTCAGCTTCACGCGGGTGCTTCCGATTTTGCGGACAATGCGCGCCAGCTTTTCTCCCGTGCCATGTTCCTTGCCGTGCGTTTCCAGCACGAGAATCAGGTTGTTTTCCTCCAGCATCGGAATCAGCGACGCGACGCGGCGAGCCACCTCGTCGTCGTCCGCCACGGCCTTGTTGGCCAGATGCGCCTCCCCGACGGAGGAAACGATATACTGACACCCGAAAAACGCCGCCAGCCGAATGTTCTTCTCAAAATCGGGGATGCGTTCCGGGTCCATCAAATTGCAGTGGCCGCTCATGGCGAACGGAATCAACTCGTTTTGGCGAAGCAGATCCTGAATGGCGAGCAGCCGTTCAAAGGGCATATCCGGAAAAACATGCTCCGTCCAGCCCTTCGTCGCTGTCAGCTCGATATAGCGGAAGCCCGCCTTGCGAATGCCCGCGACCGCCTCCTCGATGGTGTAGCCATGGTAGCAGTTGGAATTCACAGCGATGATGCGCTTCATGCCGCATCCCTCCTCGATCAAATTTCGCTCGTTTTCACCCTGCGCCCCGTTTCGGAGGATTCAATCGCCGCGAAAACCGCGCGCATCGCCGTCAATACGCTCTGCGCGTCGATGCCCTGCACGGCGGGATTCTTCAGGCTTTCCACAAACAGGTCGATCACGCCGGATTTGGTCTGGTTGTCGTTGGTCTGGATGGCGTCCACATCATAGCAGACGCGAGCGCCGTCCTTCTTTTCCAAAATGAGCGTGTGTGCCGGATCGTCATAGATGCGCAGCACGCCCTTCGTGCCGTTGATGACCGTGGAATTATCCTCCGGGCCGTAATTCGTCCACGAAGCGGTCATCGTGCCGACCGCGCCGCCGTCCATGCGATAGATGCAGAAGGCGTTGTCGTCCACCGTGATGGGGCTGCCGTCTGAAAATTTCTTATCGAGCGTGCAGAGCTGCGCTTCCACCTCTTCAACCGTCTGCCCGATCAAATACTGGATGAGATCCGTTTTATGCACGCCCAGATCCGCCATCGCGCCCATCGCGGCACGCTTCTTGTCAAAGAACCACGTGCTCTGACCCGGATCAATGCTCCACGTTTCGGGGCCGCCGTGGCGGAAGGCCGTCGCAAACGTGATGACGCTGCCGATTTCTCCCTGCTCGATCAATTCGCGCGCCTTGACGTGCGCGCCGGCCAGGCGCTGATTCTGGTCGATCATCAGCTTTTTGCCGCTCTTCTTCGCCGCCTCGACCATGCGCTCGCAATCCGCCAGCGTCGTCGCCATCGGCTTTTCGCACAGCACATGCTTGCCCGCCTCCAGCGCCGCAACCGCAATCTGCGCGTGGCTGGCGTTCGCCGAGCAGACGCTCACCGCGTCCACGTTCGGGTCGGCCAGCAGGGCTTCCACACTGTCGTAGGCCTTTCCGCCGTAACGCTCCGCCAGCTCCTGCGCGCGCGCCGCATTCAAATCATAAAACGCGGTGAGCTGCGCGTCGGGGTTGTCGGCATATTCGGGAATGTGACGAACCTGCGCAATTTTGCCGCAGCCAATGATACCGATATGAAACATGTCTTTTTCCTCCCTTAGCTCGCCTTTTCCTTCTTTTGCAGCAGCACGGCGCCAATGACGATGATGCCCTTGAACGCCTCGCGCAGGAACGGAGGCACGCCGATGAGGTTCAGCAGGTTGTTCATCACGGCCAGAATCAGCATGCCCAGCACGGAACCGATCACCGAGCCGCGTCCGCCGCTCATGCTCGTGCCGCCGATGATGACCGCCGCAATCGCGTCCATTTCGTATCCGCTGCCCGCGTTGGCGTAGTCCATGCTGCCGATACGGGCAATCTGAATGGCCGCCGTCACCGCGACCAGCGCGCCCATCAGCGCGTAGACGCGGCGCTTGACCGCGCGCACGTTCACGCCGCTGAGTTTGCTGGTGCGTTCGTTCGAGCCGATGGCGAACACCTGACGGCCAAACGCCGTATGCTTGCTGACCACGTGCAGGATCACCGCCAGCGCGAGCCAGTACAGGATGATCTCGCCGCCGATGCGCGCGTTGGCAATCTTCAAAAACGCCTTGGGCACGGTGGGCGACGCTTTCTGCATGCACTGCTGCGTCACGCTGCGGCAGATCTTCATCATGCCGAGCGTCGCGATGAACGGCGGCATGCCGAAATGCGCAACCAGAACGCCCGTGCATTCGCCCAGCAGCACGCCGAGCAGAATACCGATGGCGATGGCGATGATATACGCCGGAATACCGGTGATACCCAGACCGGCCAGCAGACCGGCGGGGCCGCCGTCAATCAGCGACATGACGACCGCCGATCGCCACCATCGTCGAGCCGACCGCCAGATCAATGCCGCCCGAAATGATGACGAACGTCATTCCCAGCGCGATGATGCCCACGCCCGCGTTGTTGCGCAGGATGTTGATCCAGTTTCGGGAAAACGCCGCAAACCACTCGCCGAAGGACGCATAATCGAACCCCAGCGCGAGAATTTGCAAAATCACCATCACCAGAAGCGCGATTCCCGTAGAAAACAGCGGTTTCCGCTTCCAGTTATCGGTGAACCACGCCAGAAAACCTTTTTTGTTGGCCTTTTCCATAGTCGTTTTTTCTCCTTTATCCGCATCAGCCGCCGGTTGCCAGCCGCATGATTTCATGCTCCGTCATCATTTCTCCGCGCACTTCGCCGACGATTGCGCCGTGATACATCACCAGCGCGCGGTCGCAGACGCGGATCACTTCCTGCGCTTCGGAGGAAAGCACGATCACCGCGACCCCCTCCTTCGCCAGCTTGAGAATGATGTCGTAGATTTCTTCCTTCGCGCCCACGTCAACGCCCTGCGTCGGGTTATCCAAAATGAGCACCTTCGGCTTGCAGCTCAGCCATTTGGCCAGCACGACCTTCTGCTGGTTGCCGCCGGACAGGCTGGTGATCGAGTCGCTCTCTTTGCCCATCTTGATGTGCAGCGCCGCTTTCTCCCGCTCAAACTGCGCCCGCTGCCGCGCGTGGTCGAGCAGGCCATGGCGCATCAGCTCGCGCCATGAAACGATCGTTCCGTTTTCAAGGATCGACATATCCTTGATGATGCCGTTCTCCTTGCGGTTGCGCGGCACATACGCGAGGCCAAGCTGCTTGGCCTGCCAGGTGGACGTGATGCGCACGGGGTTTCCGCAGAGCCTGATTTCCCCCGCGCTGATGGTTTCCGCGCCGAAAACCGCGGAAAACAGCTCGCTTCTGCCGTCTCCGAGCAGACCCGTAACGCCCAAAACCTCGCCCGCATACGCCGTCAGATCCACATTCCGGAAATACGGCTCCTGCGTCACGCCGTGCAGGCTCAGCCGCTCCTCGCCCCGCTGCGCGCCGGTGCCGAGCTTTTCCGTGCGAACGTCATGGCCGACCATGAAGCGCGCCAAATCGGACGTGGTCACATCCTTCACGCTTCCGCTGGCAACCATCACGCCGTCGCGCAGAACCGTGTAGCTGTCGCAGATTTCCATAACCTCCCGCAGCTTATGCGAGATAAAGACGATGCCCACCTTCTGTTCCCGCAGCTGACGCAGGATGGCGAACACCTTTTCGATTTCCGGATCGGTCAGCGACGTCGTCGGCTCGTCCATGATGATCATCTTCGCGTTCATCAGCAGCGCGCGGCTGATTTCCACAATCTGCTTGTACGACGCGTCCAGATTGCGCACCATCTCTTTGGGATCGAGCGTCAGCCCCATGCGTTCAAAAACGCGGCGCGTCTCCTCGATCATCCGTTTGTGATCCAGAAGACCGTTCTTCTTTTTCAGTTCACGCCCGATAAACATGTTTTCGTAAATCGGCAGATCATTGATGAGGTTCAGCTCCTGATGGATAAACGCGATGCCCGCATCCAGCGACTGCGCCGGCGAATCGAATTTCCTTTTCTGCCCATCCAGCAGAATCTCGCCCGAGTCCGGCTGCAAAACGCCGCCCAGAATATTCATCAGCGTCGATTTTCCCGCGCCGTTTTCGCCAAGCAGCGCGCAGATTTCGCCCTCGCTCAGCTGAAAGCCCACGGATTTGAGCACTTCGTTGGAACCGAACGATTTGCAGATTCCGTCCATTTTCAGTTTCATGGTTGTCCCCCCGCTTTTGGATATAAAAATGGGCTATGGCTCACGCCATAGCCCCGTTCCCCGCTGCCGCCGCAGGGCGGTCACGGCGAAGAAATTCCATCAATACACGGTGTTGTTCGGATCGATGTATTCGTCCACGTTGCTGCGATCCACGATCGTCGTCGGGATAACCAGAACCGGATCAACCTTTTCGCCCTTCAGCACGGAAACCGCCATATCCACGGCCTCGCGCACCATCAGCGGGCTGTACAGCGCGGAGCAGATGTTGATGTCTTCGTGCTCCTTGATGATCTTGAAGTATTCCTGGCATCCGCCGCCGCCGGTGATGACCTTGATATCGGTGCGGCCGGCGTCTTCGATCGCCTGAAGCACGCCGATGGAGGTTTCGTCATCCAGGCTGTAAACCGCGTCGATCTGCTTGTTCGCCGCGAGGATATCGGTGAAATCCTTCAGGCCGTCTTCACGGGTGAAAGCGGTCGCGTACTCGATCACGTTCATTTCCGGCGCGATCTCCTTGATCGTGTCGGTGAAGCCCTTCATGCGCAGCTCGGAAACGCTGCCGCTGGTCGGAACCGGAAGCGCCACGACGGTGCCGGTGGTGCCGATCTTCTCGACGATGTACTTGGCGGACTCAACGCCCATGCCCTCGTTATCGCCGGTCACGCGATACACGCCGTCCGCGTCGATGACGATATCGAAGTTCACGACCGTGATACCGGAATCAATCGCGTTCTGAATCGGCACTTCCATGCCTTCCCACTGCGGGAACGCAACGATCGCCTGAGCGCCCCAGGTCATGAGGTCGTCCAGTTGGGTGGTCATTTCCTCGGCGTTGTTCGAGGTATAGAGCTTGTAGTCCACTTCGTCCGCCAGGGCGAGGCATTCCTGCTCGGCGTTATAGGCGACGCCCGCAACCCAGCCGTGCGTAACGGCAGGCGCGAGAATGCCGACCTTGTACTTGTCCGCCGCAGAACCCACGGCGCACAGCGCCATGCACAGCACCAGCGCAAGAACCACAGCCAAAATCTTTTTCATACCGTTCTTCCTCCTCAAGAAAGATCTTTCATTTTAGGCGCGGGGTGGATTTCGTTCTCTCCGCGTCCTGTTGTCCATATTTTAGCACGGGCTGATTTCCATGTCAATTCAAACTGCTTCATTTTCACAGATTTGCATAGTTTTTTTACGTTTCCGGTTCCCCCCTTCGTTTTGTTTTTGTACACATTCCAATTATATTCAGTCAAATTTCGTGCGTTCTTTTCATTATCTGTTTCATTTTACGCATCCGCATGCTATAATATTCGCAGCATCGGCGCGCAAAAAAGCGTTCGCCATTTAGAAAAACAAGGAGGAATCATGCAATGAAACTGGGTTTTGTCAGCGCCATTCTGGATGGCTGGACCTTTGAAGAAATGATCGATACGGCAAGCGAAATGGGCTTTTCCTGCGTGGAGGTCGCCTGCTGGCCGCAGGGCAGGGCGGAGCGCCGCTACGCGGGCGTCAGCCACATCGACGTAGACAGCCTGAGCGACGAAAAGGCGGCCTACATCCTGAATTACTGCAAGGAAAGAAAGGTTGAAATTTCCTCTCTCGCCTACTATCCCAACACGCTGGACGGCAACCTTGAAAAACGTGCCTGCGTCGTTGAGCATCTGAAAAATGTGATCCGCGCCAGCCACAAGCTGGGCGTCAACATGGTCACGACGTTCATCGGCCGCGACCAGACGAAGTCCGTCGAGCAGAATCTGGCGCTCGTCAAGGAAGTGTGGCCGCCGATCATCGCGCTGGCCGAGGAGCTGGGCGTAAAAATCGCCATCGAAAACTGCCCCATGCTGTTCGGCGAGGATCAGTGGCCGGGCGGCCAGAATCTCATGACCACGCCGCCGATCTGGCGCAGGGTTTTTGAGCTTCTGCCTTCCAAAAACCTCGGCATCAACTATGATCCCTCCCACTTCGTCTGGCAGCAGATCGACTATCTGAAGCCGCTCTATGAATTTAAAGATCGGATCTATCACGTCCACTTCAAGGATATCAAGCTCTTCCCCGAAAAGCTGCGCGAGGTCGGCGTGATGGCCTACCCGCTCGATTTCATGAGCCCGAAACTGCCCGGTCTCGGCGACGTGGATTGGGGCAAGTACGTCTCCGCGCTGACCGATATCGGCTATGACGGATACGCCTGCATCGAGGTGGAGGATCGCGCGTTTGAGGGAAGCCAGGAGCGGATTCTCGATTCCCTGCGCCTGAGCAAGCGCTATATGGAGCAGTTTGTCATCTGACGCATTTGCTCCGCCCATTTTTCGATTCGCCCGCTGAAGTCCGCAACGCACCAAAGGGCATGACGCCGCGGCCACTGTAAAACAATCAGGCTCCCGGTACCGACCGCTCGGTATCGGGAGCCTGATTGTTTGGCGGGAACGCCTGTCCCGCGCGGGGATTTCATTCGGACGGGCTGTCGCTCAGCCCATCTTTTGGGCTGCCCTGAGATGTTCCTGCGTTGCAGCGACTTATTGAATTTCACGCTTTTTATAAAAGACGACGGACATATACTGTTGCAGTAAAGCGCATCCGGGCACAGATCCTGTCCTTTCGGCCACTCCACGGTATAGCCGTTGACATTTTGGGGCTGGGGTGGTACGGCAATCAAGTATGGCGATTCATGTGTTTGGAAAGTAATGACAAGATCGGCGCTTTTCAGGCGGGTTCATTTCAAAACGCAGTCTCCCGACCAAATGGAAAATAGGATTTGTAATCTGGCCAAAGTATGATAAAATATAGGCAAGGGGCTGTGCCGTAAGCTGTGTTTGGACCGGAACAATGGATACGGATTTGCGGGCAGACGAATGCGCGCTTCCTTTTTGAAAGGGAGCCCGCGCATGTACGTTATACTAATTCGCAGTTAAAATGCTTAACAGAGCACATCAGATTTTTTGTTCTGACGAAGCCAAGTGAAGTGAGGCGTACTGGAGGTACGTTGAACGGAACGAGGCAAAGTCAGAGCGAAAAAGATGGTGCGCGGATTAAGCCATTTTAACAAGAATTAGTATTAAAACGGGAGGGCGAACAGGATGATGTTGCCGCTGGTGATCGCGGTCATACCGGAGGGAACGGACCGGGATTATATGGAGTGGCTCTTTGTGGAGCATCATAGGCTGATGATGGTGACGGCCTTTGGCATCGTGCCGCAAAGCGCGGACGCAGACGAGATCGTCTCGGATAGCCTCATCGCCTTATACAAAAAGATCGATAAACTGCGCGGCATGGAGAAAAATGCGCTGCGTCTGTACATCGTTTCGACAGTTCGAAACACGTCGCTCAACTACCTGAAAAAGCATCAGCGAATGAACAGCCAGTTCCTGCACATGCCGGACGCGGTCATCTGCCAGGTACCCGGCAGGGACAACACGGAAGGAAAGATCGTCCTGTCCGAGGAACTGGATCGGGTGCGCATGGCCATCCGCGAATTACCCGAGCGCGAGTGCATGGCGATTCAGCTCAAGTTTGACCTGGACAGGACGGATGCGGAGATTGCGCAGCTGATGGGCATCAGCGTGGACAGCGTCCGGCGGTACATCCATCGGGGGCGGGAGCGAATCCGGCAGAAGGTCTATCAGGAGGAGAAGGACGATGAATGAGAATCGTTTGAATTTTCCGGAGATTCAGGACGCGCACCTGGATCAGATGATCCGCCTGGCCTTCGCGCAGGAGGCCGCGCTGTGGGCACAGGAATGGATGGCGCAGAGCGAAACGCCAGAGACGCCGCAGGAACAGGAGCGGGCAGAGCGGCTTTTGAGGCGGATGCGGGCGCAGATTGACAGGGAGGAACGCGCTGCGCGGCGCAGAAGCCGGAGCGTCCGCCTGCGGCGGATCGTGCCGCGGGTTGTAGAAATTGCGGCCTGCGTGGTGCTGGCTGTCGCTGTGGCCACACCCTTTGCGATAGCGAACGTGGAATTCATCCGCTCAGCGGTGATGAAGATGCTCATCCGTATCGACTGGGATGAGGGCGTCATGCAGATGAATCTGGTGGAAGACGAGGGCGCCGCGTTTAACGTGCCGGCGGACTGGCCGGGTGAGTACTTCCCGTCGTACCTGCCGGAGGGCCTTGAGGTGACGTGGAGAAGCACTTCCGTTGTAAATCCATGTATTGAGTACACGTCTGAATCCGGTATGCAGGTGGTCAGTTTTGATGAAGCCAGTTCGAATACCACAGGAGTTTATGGCATTGAAGGCGCGGTCATCTCGTATATGGACATCAACGGGCAGACCGCTGTCGTGATTGAGACCGAGCATCCGGAAAATGAAGCGGATTATTACGTCGGTATCACGTGGGACAACGGGGAAAAGTGGTTCAGCGTGGATACCAGTGGGATACCCAAGGAGGAAACGATCAAAATCGCCCGCAGCGTCAAAAAAATACTCAAAAATTGAAAAAAGTTTGTCCGGTTTTGGCCGCCTCAGTTGTCTTATATAGATAGTGAGAAGCAATTGAGGAGGTTTTTCCCATGAAAATGCATCAAGTCGCAGCAAGTATTCTGTGCATGGCTTTGCTCCTGGCGCTCTGCCTGTCTGCTGCCTACTCTGAAGAAATCATCCCCTTTGCGGAAAGTGGAAACAATGTTCAAGCTATACTGAGATTTTCAAATGGCAAGGCTATTAGTGACGGTAGAGTAGCCAAACTCGAAGCAGGGTGTACCGCAAGTACAACCGTCTATGTGCAGGCCAAGAGCGGGAGCGGATGGACGACCAAGGCTTCGGGAAGCGGTGGCCGGGAAGCAAGCGCTTCCTGCACAGCGCAAAAGGGTACGGAATACCGCGCTTATGCCGTTGCAACGATTTATGACAGCGAAGGGAACAAGGTCGATACGGTCAAGAGCTACAGCAGCTCCAGCGTGTATTGATGAATTTACCGGCAGAATAGAACTGTCATCAAGATATCGGAAAGAAAAGGCCGGTAATTACCATAATTCAAGAAAGGAGATGGTACCATTGGTTGGAAATGATAGTCATTTGCTACAGAAGAATTGGAAATAGGAAAAATGGAAGCTTTACAAATGAGACGAAGAACAAAAGGAGGATCATCTACTATGAAGAAAATCGTGCTGAGTCTTGCTCTTGTTGCTCTGATGCTTTTTGGCTTGGTAGCAGCCGCTGAAGGAATCGTCCCATATGGCAATCCGGATACTACATTGGATAATCCGCAGTCTCTTCCGTACAGTTCTTCCTTCAGTTTTAAGGAAGGTTCGACAACCAATGCATTCAAGACTTCTTCTGGTTCCATTACGGTGAAGCTGGAAGATGCTTATTTGACGACGAACAGGACGGCTAAAATCAGTATCAAAGCGTATTACTGGAATGGAAGTACGTGGAAATCGTCGGATTCTAGCAGTGTTACAATCAATAATACCAAGGCTGATTATTCCGTTACGCTGAGTGTTTCTGCAAACAAGCCGCTCTACGTAAGACTTTCCAAAACGGATTATACCGGATATTATGCTAAGGGAACGCTGACGATCGAATGACAGATCAAGTGAAAGTTCTTTTGCGTTAGGTGAGAAGAACTTCTCATTTTCCCACGACAAAGGAAGGTAAAAAAGATGAAACGACTTGTACTTGTGGCGCTGCTGTGTGTGCTGTTGGGCGCTGTGGCGTTTGCCGAAACGGAAGATGAAGCGCGCGCGGCGCTCCAAAACACGTTGATGGAATTGGAGGAGACGTACGGCGCCGAACTGTTGCCCGAAGAACAGATGCAGCTCAGCTTCCTGATCGATTGGGCGGATCGTTACGTGGAAAGCGAGCAATGGGCGCAGTTTGCCGAAGACTTCGGGCAATGCCAGGACGCCCAAAAGCTTTCGGAGCTGCTCAATACGGACTACATGGGCATCAACCAGGCCGAAGAAGGGCTGATGCAGCGCGAGGAAGCCCGGCAAAGAAGCATCGAGATTGTGCAGGCGGCGGGATTTGACCTCGAGCAAATGCCTTACGTATCCCTGGGCAGCAAGGGCGGTTGGAACGGCTGGGAAGTCAGGGTCTCCCAGATCCCGGGGGATGAGCAGCGCACACCGGGCGTCATGCTGGACCTGGCCAACGATGGAGCCGTCCGGTACATGGAGTACCTGGGCGAGCCCACCGAGGCGGCCATCGGCGCGGCCATCAGCGAGCAGCGAGCGCAGGAGATTGCCCTTGCGTTCATGACACAGTATGTGGACGCGGAGGGCGAAGCGGCCTGCACCGCGCAAGCAGAGGATTCGCACTGGAAGGTCACGTTCGAAGGGCAGGCGGACCAGCAGCCGTGTGAGGTATGGATTGACAACCAGACGGGCGCTGTCCTTCTTGTTGAAACGTTCACGAGGTAAAATCCAAATCACCTCGTTGCTGCCGCCTCTGTGAGGGGCAACTGGAATCCGTAACACAAGGACGGAGCAGGACAAGCCGTCCTGCTCCGTCTTGCACAGGAAAGGGGGCGCGATTTCATGACATTCATGGCGAAAGGGCTGATGCTGAGCCTGCTCCTGCTGGCAGGGTCCGCCTGTGGCTTGGCGCAATCATGCATTCCTTTGGAGGTTCAGCCCTTTGACTACACGCTGGATGTGCACGGCACGCGCTACGCGGGCACGGCCGTGGTCTCCCCGGTTCCCGGGGAGCCGGTGTATGAGCTGACCGCCGAAGGATACATCGGCGTGCGCGAGGACGCCGAACGGATCTATGCCCTGTTGGACCACGCGGGCGAGGCGATGGAGGAAAAACACATCAACAGGGAGTACACCCATTCGTACATCATTGGCACAAAACACGTGCATTTTTCGCCTGCGTGCTTGTACTATGGGGCGGATCTGGAGAAGCTGGATCAGTTCAACCGGGCGGGCGCGTGGATATCCGGGCTCCATGATACATATACAGACGTATATCGCGGATATCAGCTCCCCTGGCGGGAAATCCCCTTGATTGCGCAGACGGACTTTGGGGCACGGGTAGAGGAGGCGTTTGCCATCCTGGAGAACATGGGCATTGCGTTCGGGGAGCCGGAGACAGTTGCTTACTGGGACGTCTTTGCGATGCAAAGTGAGTACGACCGGTTACAGTTCGACCAAGAACCCCATACGTTTGAGGAAGCGGACGCGATACTGGAAATTCAAATGCCCACGTATCTGAACGGCATGCGCTTAAAGGTGGCCAACATGGGAACCAGCGACGCCAGCCTCAACGATTGCCGGACATCCATCCGCGTGCGCATGACGCAGCAGCAGATCATGGAGATCGACACGGGCGATTGCCGGTTTAAGGCGCCGCAACAGCAGCGGGGCGGCGAACCCATCCCGCCGGAGCAGGCGCTGGCGCAGTATGAGCAACACCTCAATCAGATGCTGGTTCTCGAAGAGAGGATGACGGAAATCACCGGCATACTGCTCGAGTACGATGTCTGGCATCGCTACACGGCAGGCATGTTTTCCCCGACGTATCATTTTTACCCCGTCTGGAGCATCTACACAGCGAGGAGCTGCGATCAACCGGCGATGATGATTCACGCGCTGGATGGAACGGAAGTGATCTGGTGAACCGAAGTGAAAAGGCCAAAACAGCGGCCGCGCCGGCACGGCGGAATGTTCTGCATCGAATCTGCGTGTTTTTGAAAGAGACCTTCCTGACGCTGCGCTTTGCCGAGGGGGCGCTCCTGTGCTGCGGGATCTATGTTCTCGGCGATCTGGTCTGGTGGGGCGCGAGAAGCTTTCTCTATGTGTTCGGCGCGTCCACGCTTTTCAGCTCCTTCATTTATCTGTTCCCGGTTTGCGCCGCGTTTCCCTACGCCCTGCGATACCGGGAAAACAGAAAGAACCATTTGGACTACATGATTTTGCAGCGGTGCTCGGTTTCAAGGTACCTGAACACCCTGTTTGTCCGCACCGCCGTCTCCGGTTTTGCCGTCATGGCGGTGGGCACGCTCCTGTTTCTTGGCCTGATTCCCGTGTGTTTCCCTCACGCCGTCCTTTCCTATGAGCTGGAAGAGATCGGCGGCCTCATCATGCCGTTCCTGGAAACTGTCGCCCAGGCGGAAAACTGGTTTGCGTACTTCGGATTTTATACGCTGCTCATCGGGATTTCCGGCGTTTTTTGGGGCGTTCTGGCCCTGACTGTCTCCGCATGGGTGGACAACACGTATGCGATTTACATTTTTCCCATTCTCTTTTTGTACGCGATGGACTATGCTGCCCCCAACCTTCACCTGTATTCGCTTTCAGGGCAAATGTTTGCCATGTATTACTATGAAACGTGGCAGCAGGCGCTGCTTTATCCGCTGGTGACCTTCGGGTCGATGAGCGTTTTGTGCTACCTGGCATTCATCTATCGGGGAAGGAGGAACTGCCGTGAGTCTTAACAGGCGTTCCAATCATCTGCTCAGGGACATGGTCATGAAAATGCGGTCCGTGTTCATTCTGCTGTTGATTGTCGCGTACGCAGGTCCCTATCTGAGTCAGGGATATGTGTACACAAGCCGATACGGGGCCGTTTTGAATGCGTGGGGCACGTTTGCCTGCGCCATGAGCAATGCGAAAATCCTGCTCGTCTGTTTTGTGGGCTATATCCTGTTGATCAGCGATGTCCCCTACTTTTCCGCAGCCAACATCTATGAGGTTGTGCGTTCCAAACGGTGGACGATCATGCCCGTGCGCGTCATTGCGCTGTTGAAGGTCACGCTGCTTTATTTTGCCGTGCTCTTTGTGCTTTTCTGCATTTTAGGCGGCTGTACGGATTTCAATCCCAACGTCTGGGACCGAATCCATTATTCCTACGCGCACGGGCAGTACATTGAGGACCTGTATATGGATGTTCCGGGGAATGTGATTGCAAACTACACGCCGTTTTCAGCCTTCGCGGTCAATCTGTGCCTGCTGTTGCTCGTCTTTACCAGCATGGGCCTGCTCTTGCTGTTTGCGGCCATGCTGTTGCCCGCAAAAAAAGTGCTGCTCGTGAGCCTGTGCGCCTGGGGCGGGTTTGACATGGCGATTGACGAGATGGGCTTCGGCTACAAAATGTATCTGTATTCGCCATTGTCCTATACGCGCCTGAACATCATTGACGCGCATCACACCAACCTGTATTACCCCTCAAAAGGACGAATCGTTGCGGCTGCGCTTTTCATTTGTGCTGCGGTCACCGCCGGATGCCTGCTTTTCCCCGTAGAACGCCGGTTGGGCTATCTGAATAAGAAGGAGTAATCATCATGAACCAAATCATTCTTCATGAAATGAGCAAGTCCTTTGGCAAGAAGAATGTGATCAAAGCGCAGAATGCCTGCTTTTCTCCGGGCCAGATCTACGGGATTGTCGGGCAAAACGGTTGTGGGAAAACCGTGCTGTTCAAATGCATGAGCGGCCTGATGCCCACGACGTCCGGGCGTATTGAAATCCAGCTAGACGACCCGGCCCAAAAGGCGCGCCCGTACTGCGGCGTTGTGATTGACGGCGCGGGATTCAATGATTCACTCAGCGGTCTGAGCAATCTCGTCGCCCTGGCGGACATCACAAAAAAAGCCGACAAAAAAGCAATCGCCAGCCTCATGACGTCCGTAGGTCTTTCGCCAGACAACCGAAAAAAAGTGCGGTATTATTCCCTTGGCATGCGCCAGCGGCTGGCGATTGCCCAAGCGATTATGGAAGATCCCGCGATTTTGCTCCTCGATGAACCGCTGAATGGACTGGATTACGAAGGCGTAAAAACGGTTTACGACATCCTCAAGGTGCAAAAGGAGAGGGGGAAAATCATCCTCGTCGCCAGCCACCACGAGGAGGACATCCGCCTGCTCTGCGACGAGGTGTATTGGCTCAAGGATGGCATTCTGGAGCGGATTGAGGACATATCCGAATACACGCGGTTTAAAGAGACATGGGTCAAAAACGAAAAAACGGATTGAGGAACTGCAAGCGTTTTCAAACAGTACAAAGCTCGCGCTTTACGACCTGCATGTTTGATTTCAATTCATCACAGGGCATACAGTGCGGGCTTGTCGTGTATTCGTGGGGAGCAGAGGCGCTTTGCCTGCGCGCTTGCCATGCTCAAACCATTTTACCGAGTTTCCCGCATCCGGCTTTTCCGTATGCGGTTGCTCCGCTTCCGATGTCTCCATCTCCGGTTCTTCCGTGCCGGATTGTCCATCATCCGATTCTTCCAGCTGTTCTTCCGTCTGCTGGATGGGTTCTTCGTAAAAGTTGTATTCGGTATCATTCATGCGTCCGTCCGCGCCGCGCACACGTTTGCGCACCAGATAGCCGCCCTTTTCCAGTTCTTTAAGCGCCGTTCCGATGCTTTCCACCCCTTCTTTACAGATGGCAGACAGCCCGCGAATCGTGAAATTCCAATCCTCCGGCAGTGCCAGAATCATTGTCAACAATCCCTTTGCCTTGAGCGACAACCCCTTATCCCTCAAATGATAATTGCTGATCGTCGTGTAATCCTTGACCTTCTCTACGCGAAATATGCCCACATGAAAACCCTCCATTCCATTTGTAAATTCAAGACGCGCTGACCCCATGGTCAAGCGCCGTTCTGTCATCGTTCCTGATTTTTCTGCCGCTGTTTCTGCCACACATCCAGCAGCTTGATGATGGTCTGCTCCATCTGCTTGGGCGTATACGACTTCGGAAAATACTTGCGCAGCGTGTCGCTCCTGAGCGTCACCTTATCCATGTAACAGAAATCCCTTGTCCGTCAAGGGCATATGAACAGCGGCTGCGCAGCTGCCTTTGACAGGTTGTAGGATTTCTGCTTCATGGCAATCAAGGCGGCGAACAGGATACCCTGCCCGTCGCCTCGTTCCACTTTAGTTTTTGCACCGGATTTTGACGTTTACACAAAACATGGGATAGCCCCTAACAATCATTAATACTGATTAAAAAGGTTAACTTTCCACTTTTGGCTGCGTGCAAATGATTCTGCGAGACTATTTGAAAAACAATGAATGGTCAGTTCAGCATCAGATAGCCTTGCTTCACTTTTTGAAAACGCATCTTCCTCAATAGTCGTATTCATTGATAAAATCACAACATCTTTCAAGCAACGACAATCATAGAACGCTTTTGATGGAATTGATGAACATGCTTGGCTAACAGTAAAACTAGTTAATGCCGTTGCACTAAACGCTTCTTCTCCTATACTCTCTAATTTCTCCATTCCTTGTATTTCTTCCAGCAAGACAGAGCCCTCAAATGCGCCCTGTCCAACGGATATTACACCATCACATCCTTCCACTCTACAAAGTTTTGTAAACCAAAAAGCATAATCATCAATCACAGATACTGTTTCTGGAATAATCACATATTCCAAACTTTCTTCGGATGCAAATGCAAAACTACCGATATATTCAACACCCGAAGGGATCTTAAATATGCTTTTTCCACTAGCTGACGGATAACATAGCAATTTCTTCATATCTTTAGAATATAGAACACCATCTTTCGATGCATATCGAACGTTTTGATCATGAACATCTATTTCTTGAATTTCAGCAAAGCTCCCATTTCGTTCAATTTCATCATCGCCCGAAATCAATGTTGAAGGAATGATAAGACGTTTCACCTTTCCCTGCAAGGAATTTGTTGCTAGGTTGATTACCCCTTCCTTTATTTTCAAAATATCAACCTTTTGACCGAAAGGCTGCAAAAGAAAGGTTTTTCCGTCTTTTGAGTAAAGACAACCATCGTACGAAGATAGTTGAGGGTGAGTGGCAGACACATCAAAATCTGTAGTATTAAGTCTGTTATAAAGCACATCAATTTGAGAAAATGAATCCGGTACATAAATAATCGCTTCCTCATATTGATCCATTTCAAGCAAATCAGATTTAGACAGTTCTGTACAGCCTTCCTTTATTCTTATATATACCTGACATAAATTTATGGATTCAATTGAAATATTTTCTACCGCAATAGCTTCTTGCTCCCACACTATGAACAGATGTATCAACATAAAAAATATTGCAAATCTCTTCTTCAAAGCATCCGTCTCCTTTTAGTAATTCGGCTCATGTCAAGCTCATCCAAGGAAACAACATACTTCGGGAAGTTGTCTCGAATACGATCATACGTACCAAACTCACGGCTGACCGTTTCCTCAGACGCCAGCAGATAAGCGACCTGCCATACCATTCTTTCTTTTTATCTCTCACCGATGATCCCGCGCAGCGCTTTTTTGGCCATCATCAAATCGGCCGGGTCGCGCTTAATCCAACTGGAAATCATCGAGCCGTGGATCAGTGCAAAAATCGCCTGCGCCTTAGGAACACTTTCCTCTTCAGAAAAGCCAAATCGCACCAGATGATCCGCATAGAGTTTCTGCCAGTCATCGTAGAGTCGGCGGCAGGTTTGGTTGACGCTTTCATCCAGATAGACAGATTCAATCGAGATCATCGTAAGGAACAGCGACGCAAAATATTTACCCGAAGCCACGCGCTGAGCGAGGCGATCCGCCATATGTTCAAAAGAAGCCAGCGCCGTTTCTTCCACGAGGATATGACCATTGATGCCGCGCTCCATCCTGCGATAGCTGAATTCGAGCGCTTCCTGAAGAAGCTGCTTCTTTCCACCCGGGAAGTAATAATAAAAACTCCCCTTCGGCACATCGCAGCTTTTCAGCAATTCCGACAGTCCCAGCCCATAGTAGCCCTTTTCCGCAAAAATGCGTTCTGCCTCCGCAAGAATCAGCGTTTTTTTGTCCAACGCCTGATCCGTTTCGTTTGCCATGTTCCTCACTCCCATGACATCATTATACAAAAAAATACCGGAATCGGCAACCGACTCCGGCATTTTTTACGTTAAACCGTACAAATCATGTAGGCTCTGCTTACTGCGCGATCACGACGTTCACCGCGTTCGCCGCATCATAACCGGAAGCGATTGCCCATCCAAACAGCGTTGCGCCCATATAAACGTCGCCCTCCAAACCGCCGACGACTTCGCCTGCCGCGTACAGACCCGGAATGGCTTCCTGCTTCGTGTTCAGCACCTGCATGCTGTCGTTGATATGCAGACCGCCGAGGGACGCATAGTAACGGATGTGCATCTGAAGCGCGTAGAATGGGCCTTCCTCGCTCTGCGCCGCGGCAGGCGTGCGTCCGAACGCATCCGCAGTCTGAGCCGCCGCACAGTCGTTGAATGCCTTCGCGGAGGCTTCCACCGCGTCCGCCGGAAGATTCAGCTTCTCGCAAAGCTCGGTCAGCGTCGCGCCCTGCTTCATGACCGGCTGACCGTCATAATCGTCGCTCAGCCACTTCTCCACGTCTTCCATCGTGTAAATCTTGGAATTGGTCATGCCCGCGTTGAAGTTGTCAAACGCCGTCTGATCCATAATCAGGTACTGCGCTTCGTTCTGCTTCATCGCCTGCATCAGATCCCATGCGTTCGCGCTCTCGTTGAAGAAGCGCTCGCCGTTCTGGTTAACCATGTAAGCGCCCGCCTTATATGCGCCCGCAACGCCGGGGTTGCAGTACTGGCCGAGGCCGCTCGGCAGGATCATGGAGTTCGGCTGGGTGTTCACCAGATCCATGTTGATGAGGTCGGCATCCAGTCCTTCAACCATCTTGATCGCATCGCCCGTCGCGCCAGCATGACCGGCATAGACGAACTTCTTGTATTCATCCGGCACAAGCGCATCGTTCGCGCCATAGCCGCCGCTGGCCAGAATGACTGCCTTCGCGCGGATGGTGTATTCGCCGTTCTCGCTCTTGACCTTCACGCCCACGGCCTTGCCGTCTTCCATGACGATCTCGGTCGCGGCGGTGTTGGTGCGCAGGTCGATCTTATCCTCGGCCTCCACGTCGGCGGTGAGCACCTTGACGAGGTAAGCGCCGACCGGGGTGGTCTTGCCGTCCTCGGTGGTGGCGCGATGGATGCGCTTGACGCTCGCGCCGCCGAAGGAGCCGACGTTGGTCAGGTGCGCGTTCTTGGTGGCCAGCCAGTCGATGGCCTCGGCGGAGTTGCCCGTCAGGGTCATAACCAGATCGAAGTTGTTGAGACCCTTACCGCCGATGATGGTATCGAGGGCAAACAGCTCGACGGAATCAAAGTAGCCTTCCGGATTGGCCTTGTAGGCCTCGAACTGCTCCTTGACCGTCGCGGTCAGGTTGCTGATCTTGTCGCCGTCGGCATACTTTTCCTCGGCGGTCGCGATGGCCTTTTCCACGGCCGTCGTGGTCGCGTCGGACCATTCGTTTTCATCCTGATAGACGGTCTTCGCGGCATTCATGCCGCCGGTCGCGCGGCTGGTGTTGCCGCCGGTGGAGCCGCCCTTTTCCACGATGATGACGCTGTTCACGCCGGAATCCACGGCCTGAAGCGCCGCGGTCATGCCCGCGCCGCCCGCGCCGACTATACCTGCCTCATAAACTATTTTTTGAAGCTCTTCCAGAGTCATTGTGCTTCATTCCTTCCAAGTAGTATTACAATAATCAGCCTTGCTTTTCATCGAGAATACCGACTATAAGCGCGTCTACCGGAGCATTTGGATTTCTCATACCCATTCTTGCGCCCGAGCCTTGTACGATTATAACATCCTCG
>ERZ779840.1566-NODE-1566-length-21596-cov-4.415812_pt1 | contig 21596 bp, 18 predicted proteins | sample MGYA00511561_ERZ779840 | MGnify/ENA primary metagenome ERZ779840 (study PRJEB29588, sample SAMEA2162036) | human gut metagenome | biome: human gut; feature: human-associated habitat; material: faeces | place: Denmark | collected 2008/2010 ...
ATCAGCCGACAGAGCCGAAATTTGAGCCGTATAAGGGCAAGATACGCAAGCCCGGAACAGGTTGCGTGACGATGATAAACGACCACCTCTACGAGGGCAGGTTCTCCCCACGCGTGAACGGCAAACGAATCGCCAAAAATATCTACGCTACCACGCGGGAGGAGTGCGAGGAAAAGCTCAAGGTGCTGATTGCGGAGATGAAGAAGGAGATTGCGGAAATTAAGGCGGGAGAGAAAGCGACAAATAAGGGCTGACCATGACGGTCAGCCCTTAAAATTTGCGGCGCAGTAGGCAAAGAAAGGGAATTAGAAATAGCCAATATCTAAAACGCTTTCCTCTATTAAACTTTCGTTTTTCATTTGTGAGAAAATGTGTTCGATAAAACGTTTGAAAACATCTGCTGAGTAAGGATGTTCAGTTAAATATTCTGTATACCAATCACGGTGTTTTTGCCTACCATCGTAGGTACTAAATTCTTTTCGAATATTAGATGAAATTCGTTTTGCTTTTCTTACAATCAAGATTTCATCTATATCAGTTGTTGCTGTGCTTATGGGAGTCATATCAAGGAAATCACACAACAAATAATATTTGGAACCTGTTACAGCTAATTTCACATCATGTGCTGTCGCAGATGCTTCTTGAAACATTGTTTTATCAAGATTTGTTTTCAGTTCAGCAAGAACGTAGCCTAAATGCGTTTCAATAGTCTGTGTTTTTTCTGGAGCAAATGAAGCATCATATGATGTTTTCATATATAACTTCCTACTCATTGAAAAATCTTGATCTTTCGTTTTTGTACATAAGCCACCACCTTTCGCAGGGGAACTTAGGCTAGACTCAAAATAAACAGACGAGAAGGTTGGCGTTTGAGAACTAATATTTATATTACAAGTGCCGAATTCTTTTTCAATACACTTCTTAACAAAAATAGGTAAGAATTCTTCTATAACGGTATTGTCCAATTTTAATTGACCTTTTTGTCGGTACAAGAAATCTTTTGTACTATCAAAAATCAAATTAATATCGATGTAATATTTATATTCACTTAATTTTGCAACTAATGATGTTATTAACTCATCAAGACTCTCTCCTGTGGTGTTATGTAAATCAATGATCCATTGATCGTATGTTTTTATAGCTTTCTCAACACGAGAATAATCTGCTGAAGGCAACTTCTCGCTTTCTAACAAAGCAACTATTTTTTCTCCGTGTGTTCCTCTACTCATAAATAGCCTCCGATCTTTTTACTGATGAAACTTTATTCAACGCATCAACAATAAAATCTATGTTGTTATCATCAAGTGGCAATAAGGATTGTTTTTCAGCCAATGCGTCATAGGCGATTCTTCGTGCGTAGTCAATCAATTCATCTTTAGATAAATTATGGGATGACTTAGTGTTAGAAAAATGCAATATATCCTCGTATATTATCTGTCCGTATCTATTTTTGAAAGCTCTTTCTTGTCTTAATATAAAATCAAAACCAAGAATTTCTGTACCTATACGATAAATCAATTCACTATTGCAAAAAGAATACCCCAGCACATTGGATTCACGCCCAACAACATATATCATTCGCGCATTTTCCTTGCATACGAAGGATGCGGAGTAAAGAGAAAATGCCATATCGATGCAATATTGAACTACAGTAAGCAATCTATTGCCACGATTTTTTCTGTTTGAACCAATTTCTCCTCGTGCAATGTTTAATACATTGTATCCTAACAGCTCTACGGATTGCCTGTATTTTTGATGATAGTTAAAAACATTGATATAGGGAGGGGATGTGATAAGCATATCAGCACAATCATCAACCAATGTTAGAGAGGTGGAATCACCTAAATGTACGGATATTGGTTGTGATGAATAAGGCAAGCCCGAAAGTGTATCTTTTAACTTACTCCATTTTTTTAGTATATACTCACTATCAGGAGAATTATAATATATATCCATCAAAACAATTAAAGCAGAAATAATATTGGATATATGTGGATCATTTTTTGAATTTGCTAATTGTGATAAATTGTCAATGTTGGGATTTGATAAAATTAATTCGTCTAATTGCTTGATAATCAATTGCCGTTCTTGAAAATCAATGTTGCAAAGCTCATATAATTTAGCGATATGATAAGCTGATGGATTTAACTCGATGCCAATAGAAGGAATGCCTTTTCGGGCACATTCATAAACTGTGGTCCCAGAACCTAAAAAAGGATCATAAACCGTATTTCCCTCGGAGGCATATTTATCAAGCAAAGCTTCTACGAATTGTGGAGAAAATTGACCATTCCAAGAAAACAGGTTAGCCCGGGTTTTGTTTTCAATATTCAATTTACTTTGTTCAATATCGCTTGTATTGATTTCAATATCGACAAAACACTTGCTCATCCTTTTCTTGTCACTCCAAATTCGAAATTTAATATAAGCCGCAAAGTTATAGTAGCTTTGCGGCCTTGATTTTTGCGGTCAAAACCGCGATTTTGGTCGGGATGACAGGAGTTGAACCTGCTTGGGCCAGTTCCCAAACGCTAAAAACCTGATTTTTTACGTGATTTTACGGGCTTTTCGGGGCTTTTGCGTCCGGATTGACTGCTTTCGTGTGCTCTTCACGGCACTGAATCCGGGTAGTCCGAAGCCGTAAGTGGTCAAAGGTGTGGTCAGCAACGAAACCCGCATAGATTTCCGTCATATCGTGAAGCCCGCAGGTGACTGCGCAAACTGCTTTTTTCTGCCTTCAGTATAGCATAAAACCGCTTGAAAGTCAACTCATTTCACAACGCAAAGGCTGAAGTGCAGTAAGCAAAGAAAACGGATTCGGATTCCCGTCGGCACATCACGAAACGACGGACAGGTCAAGTAAGACTTTCTCAATGTCGGCATAGCATGCGGCAAAAATTCGTATTTACACCTTTTCAACGGATGCTACACCAAAAGGACAGGCAAAAACGTCTGCCCTTTTTCTATCGGAACAATACCAAGAAATACGGCGGTATAGTTCCGAACATTGTTCCGAACATTGTTCTTGACATTGTTCCGATAATGTGCTATACTATAACTGTAAAAATGTATGTGGGGGATCGTTATGCAAAGAATGATGAGTACAAAAGAGGCGGCAAGCCTTTGGAATATCAGTGACAGACAGGTCAGCAAGCTCTGCGGAGAAGGAAAAATCAAGGGCGCGGTTAAAAAAGGACGCACATGGGCGATTCCTGTCGGAACGGAAAAACCGACAGACGGAAGAATTAAGCCGGCATCGTCCCTCCGACAGCCGAATCTTCCTTTGCCAATCGGCATTTCCGATTACCGTCTGGCATCAACCGAATACTATTATGTTGACAAGACCATGATGATCAAGGATTTTCTTGATGAGCGTCCGATGGTCTCTCTTTTCACACGCCCGCGCAGATTCGGCAAAACGCTGAACATGGATATGCTCCGAACATTTTTTGAAAAAACGGACGAGGATACCTCCGTGTATTTCAAAAACAAAAACATCTGGGCTTGCGGCGAAAAATACCGTAGTCATCAGGGGAAATATCCCGTTATATTTCTCAGCTTCAAGGATATAAAATGCGATACATGGGAGGAGACCTTCGATGCTATCAAAGACCTGTTTTCCAAAGAAGCGTCACGCCACAGCGAACTGAAAAGCGCAGATGTGTTCAATGAGTACGAAGAAGCGTATATAGAAAAAATACTTTCCGGCACGGCTACACCTGTTGAGCTGTCGGTCGCTTTGGCTAATCTGTCTATGATGCTTCACAAATATCACGGTGTTGCGCCGATTATTATTATCGACGAATACGACACGCCGATCCAACAGGGACATATCAAGGGCTTTTATGACGAAATTATCGGATTTATGCGCAACCTGTTTTCCGGCGGATTAAAGGACAATAAGCACCTGACATACGGCTTCCTTACAGGCATTCTCCGCGTAGCAAAAGAAAGCATTTTCAGCGGACTGAACAACCTTGCAATCAATTCTATTCTGGATACGAAATACAGCGAATACTTCGGCTTCACGGCTGATGAAGTCAAAGAGATCGCACGCTATTATCATGCAGAGGATAAGTACGACGAAATTTGCGAATGGTATGACGGATATAAATTCGGCAATACCGAAATTTTCAACCCTTGGTCGGTCATCAACTATTTCCGCAACGGTTGCCAGCCTCGCGCATATTGGCAGTCCACGGGCAGCAACGACATTATCGGCGAAATTCTCGGCGGAGCGGATGAAACGATTTACGAAAAACTCAATGCCCTTTTGCAGGGTGAGTCATTCCTCACCTATATCGACACCGGGGTCATCTATCCGCAGGTCAAAAGCAATCCGTCATCGGTATACAGCTTCTTGCTTGTTGCGGGATATCTGAAAGTCATTAAATCCGAGCCGTCCTTCAGCGGAGATTTCATGTGCGAGGTTGCCCTGCCGAACAAGGAGATCACATTCGTATATAACAAAGAAATTCTCCAAAAACTGAACAACATTGTGCCGCAGGCAACGGCAATTTCGATTCAGGAAGCTATTTATTCGGGAGATACTGCCGCACTGCAAAAAAATCTCGGCACGCTTCTGATGCAGTCGGTCAGCAGCTACGATACTGTCGGCGAAAACTTCTATCACGGACTTGTCCTCGGACTTTGCGCGACTCTGGATAACCGCTTTTATATCACCTCCAACCGTGAATCGGGCGAAGGACGGTATGACATCTGCCTCTGTCCAAAGGACGGCAAACTGCCGGGCATTCTGATTGAACTCAAAGCCGCCAAAGATTGCCCGGAGGACGAGTTGAGGCAGCTGTCAGAAAAAGCGCTGGCACAGATCGACAACCGGAAATACGAGACGGAACTCACCGTAAAAGGTGTCCGAAACATTCTCAAATACGGCGTTGCTTTCAGTGGGAAAAGAGTTCAGATCACGGCGGAATAATCAGTAGGATAGGGATAAAATAATGGCAATCAAAAAGAATGAATTATACAGCTCCTTGTGGGCAAGTTGTGATAAACTTCGTGGAGGTATGGATGCCTCTCAGTACAAGGATTACATTTTGACGCTTTTGTTCGTCAAATATGTAACTGACAAGTTCAAAGGCGTAAAATATGCGGATATTACAATTCCCGAGGGCGGAAGCTTTGATGATCTTGTTGCGATCAAGGGAGATAAAAACATCGGCGAGAAAATGGACAAAGTCATTGCAAGACTTGCCGATGCGGGAAACAATCAGCTTCGCGGTGTTATCGATAACGCTCATTTTAATGACGAATCCAAGCTCGGCAAAGGCGATGAAATGGTGGATAAGCTCACCGGGCTTATTTCCATCTTTCAGCGTCCCGAATTTGACTTCAGAAGTAACAAAGCCGGCGGTGATGATATCCTCGGTGATGCCTATGAGTATCTCATGCGCAATTTTGCAACAGAAAGCGGTAAAAGCAAGGGACAGTTCTACACGCCTGCCGAAGTTTCGCGCATCCTTGCAAAGGTCATCGGGATTGATAAGGTGACCGACCCCGATACAACGGTCTATGATCCGGCGTGCGGTTCGGGCTCATTGCTTATCCGTGCGGCAGATGAAGCGCCGATTGATGTTGCGATCTACGGTCAGGAAAAGGAGATCACAACAGCCGGTCTTGCTAAGATGAACCTTGTCCTGCACAACAAAGCAACGGGTGAAATCTATGCGGGCAATACGTTTTCCGATCCGCACTATAAGGATGACAAAGATGATTCCGTGCTTCGCCGTTTTGATTTTGCAGTTGTCAATCCTCCGTTTTCACTCAAAAACTGGACAGACGGCGTAAAAGATTACGGACGTTTTACGGGTTACGGTGATATGCCGCCCGAAAAGAACGGGGATTATGCATGGCTCCTGCACATTCTTAAATCCCTGAAATCCACGGGTAAAGCGGCAGTTATTTTGCCGCACGGTGTACTCTTCCGCGGGAATACCGAGGCAACCATACGCCAACATATTATCGACAAGGGTTATATCAAGGGCATTATCGGCTTGCCTGCCAACCTCTTTTACGGTACGGGAATTCCTGCTTGTATTATCGTTATTGACAAATCCGATGCCGATAACCGTCAGGGCATTTTCATGATCGATGCAAGCCATGACTATATCAAAGACGGAAACAAGAACCGCCTGCGCGAGCGGGATATTTACAAAATCGTAACCACATTCAACGAGCAGATTACAACAGATCCGAAGTATGCCCGTTTTGTACCCAATGAAGAGATCAAGAACAAAAATGCCTACAATCTGAATATTCCGCGTTATATTGACAGTTCCGAACCGGAGGATTTGCAGAATCTCGAAGCACACCTCCATGGCGGGATTCCGACGGCGGATGTGGATTCTATGGAAAAGTATTGGACACATTTCCCGAACCTCAAGAAAAAGCTGTTTTCTCCCTTGCGCAACGGATATTATAAGCTGAATATCGACAAAAACGATGTTCGCAGTACCGTATATGCCGATGAAGAATTTTCCGTATATGCCGAACAGATTGACGCGGCGTTTGATTCATGGCGGCAGGAGGTCGATGCCGGACTGCGTACGATAGACGACTCCGTGGAGAGTAAGAAATACATTATCGAGCTTTCGGAGCTTCTTATATCAAAATTTGAGAATATCGCTCTTGTGGATAAATACGATGTCTATCAGGTGTTGCTGTCCTATTGGCAGGAGACGATGGCGGATGATGTGTTTATCCTCGTGCAGGACGGATACGAGGCAGGACGTGAAACCGAAGATGTTTATGAGGTCACGGAAGACAAAAAGACGAAAAAGGAGAAAAGAAAATATAAGGGCTGGGACGGCAAGCTCATTCCGAAATCTTTGATTGAGGCGCAGTATTTTGCGGCAGAGCGCGCGAAAATTGACGAAGCGCAAGCTGTTGTTGACGAGACACAAAGCAAATTAGATGAAATGGTCGAAGAACAGACCGCAGAGGACGGCGTTCTTTTTGATTGCCTGAATGATAATAATGCCGTAGATGCAAAAAAGGTGAATGACCGTATCAAAGAATTGAAGAAGTCTGCGCCCGACAGTGAAGAATACAGAATACTTTGCGAATATGCGAAACTCTGCGATAAAGTAAAGCAGTATGCAAAGATAGCCAAAGAACTGAACATCGCACTTGATGAAGCTTGCAAAGAAAAATATCCGCTTCTGTCCATGGACGAAATCAAGGAACTGCTTGTCAACCGCAAGTGGTATTACACCATTTTTGCAGGTATCAAAGCCCTGTATATCACCACCTCCCATGAGATCGCCGGACGCATTACCGAACTTGCCAAGCGTTACGAAAACACCCTGCCCGAGCTTGAATCGGAACTTGAATCATACGAAGCCAAAGTGAAGGCGCATCTCGAAAGGATGGGGTTTGGATGGTGAAGAAGGGTTATAAACAGACTGAGGTTGGGGTGATTCCTGAAGATTGGGAGTGCGTAAAGATCAAAGATGTTGCAACAATATCAATGTGTAAACGGATATTCGCTAATCAAACAAGCACAATCGGTGATGTCCCTTTTTATAAAATCGGTACATTTGGTAAAGAAGCAGATGCTTATATTTCAAGCAAATTGTATGTAGAGTATAGGAATAAATATTCATTTCCGCAAAAAGGGGATATTTTGATTTCTGCTGCTGGTACTTTAGGAAGAACAGTGGTTTACGACGGAGAGAAAGCCTATTTTCAAGATTCAAACATTGTATGGCTTGATATAAACAAGACTAGACTGTGCAATGAATATTTGAATCAATATTATAAGGTGATAAAATGGGCTTCTTCGGAAGGTAGTACGATTGCAAGATTGTATAACGGAATTATTTACGCAACCTATATTTCTCTCCCGCCTCTTCCAGAGCAGCAACGCATTGCCGAAGCGCTTTCGGATGTGGACGGCATGATTTCTTCGCTCGAAAAGTTGGTTGCAAAGTATAAGTCCATCAAAACAGCTTGCCTGCAACAGATGTTCCCGCAGAATGGAGAAACAGTCCCGCGTATGCGTTTGCCAGGATTTACGGGCGCTTGGGAACAGCGTAAGTTTGATGAGGTGTTTGATTGCACTGTCCCGAACAACACACTTTCTCGTGCCGAGCTAAGTTATGATGAGGGAACCGTCTTGAATGTTCATTATGGTGATGTGCTGATAAAGTATGGTTCTGTGTTGGATGTTCAGAAGGACGATATTCCTCGCATCCCACATAGATGCCGAGAGGATTTCAATGGGGCTTTATTGCAGGATGGTGATGTTATTATCGCTGATACCGCAGAAGATGAAACGACCGGAAAAGCCTGCGAAATAGGTAATTTGCAAGGGCGTGCCATAGTATCGGGGTTACACACAATGGTGTGCCGTCCGCGGCATAGAATGGCGTTGGGATACCTTGGTTACTACCTCAACTCTAATGCTTACCACCACCAGCTTCTACCTCTTATGCAGGGCATAAAAGTACTCTCATTAAGCCGCAGAAACATTCAAAAAACAAGCGTGAGTTATCCCTCAGCAGTGAAAGAGCAGCAACTCATTGCCAGCTACTTCAGCCAGCTCGACAACCTTATCACCCTTCATCAGCGTAAGTTGGACAAAGCCAAAAAGATCAAGCAAGGCATGATGCAACAACTGCTGACCGGAAAAATTAGACTTGTGTAAAGGAGAATTATTATGTCGTTGGAAATTCAACTTGAAATTCAAAAAATTAAAAATATAAACAACTTTAAATACGCATTTTCATTTGATAAAGGAATATATGCGTTGGTGGGCGAAAATGCAGTCGGCAAAAGCACGGTTATGTCTGCAATTGCTTCGGTGGTGTATGGGCAAAACTTAAAAAAATTAGGAGATTCTGAATTGTGTTCAGAATCAAAAGTTAAGATTACTTGCATGGGCAAAGAAAATAATTGGTCTTTTGATGAAATTGCTAAAAGACTAAATCCAGATTTTCTTGGTATTTCTTTCTATGGAATATACGAGGGTAGTGTTTTTAATGGTACAAGATTTGAGGATATGAAAAATCTTGACGATCTAATTAGCGATCCCTCTTTCATCGATCAATTGGTGCCAGCAACAGATGATTTAAAAGCCGCTTTAAGTCAAATTTTACATGGAGAAAAAGGTCATTACCAAGAACTGTATAAATTAAAAACTATGGATATTGCAAGAAGGTATGGCCTTGGAAATATACCCTATTTCTTAAAATTGCCCAGTGGTAAATATATAAGTAAATATAAAATGAGTTCTGGTGAATGCATGTTGATTTCATTACTAAATTTTATAAATTCGACTGCGTTAAACCCAAGACAGATCAAACACAAACATAAAGTAACAAGCGACCGTTTGTTTGTTTTCATTGACGAAGTGGAATTGGCGTTGCATCCGAGTTCTATTGACCGTTTGTTGGAGTATATGTTAAATATGATACAACAAAAGGAACTAACTGTTTTGTTTTCTTCTCATTCGTCAGAACTAATCCGAAAGATAAATCCTCGTAATATTTTTTATATGAAGAATGAGGCAGGAACAGCAAAAATAATTTCTCCATGTTATCCTCAATATGCCATTAGGAGCTTGTATAATCATGATGGATATGACTGTACTATACTTGTCGAAGATAAAGTCGCCGAGCTGATAGTTAGAAAACTTATTGCAGATTATAGAACAAATAATAATCTCTTAATTAACGTTTTGCCCGTTGGCAGTTGGAGCAATACATTAGAACTTCAAAAAAATTTTTGTGAGCAAAATATTCTTGGTCGAGATAAATTTACATTTTCAATTATTGATGGAGATGTAAAAGATGAGGTAAACAAAAATACAAGTTTCAAACCTTTGAAAAAACTATTTTTGCCAATTAAAAGTCTTGAAAAGTATCTATATGAAAAGATACTTATAGAAAATAATGAGAATTTTATAAGATATTTTGGTAATCGATATTTTACATTAGCATCATTTGATGAAGTTGTCAAAGAATGTAGGGGCAATACATATGTAATGGAAGATAAAAGCGGTAAAGCTCTATATGAAGTAATTATTAAAAAACTTTCTGCAGAGAGAGTCGATGAGGAAACTTTAGTTAGAGATTTTAGTGAATATCTTTTTGAAAAGGAAAAGTTTGCGTCTCTACAGAGTAATATAGAAAAATTTATTAATGAGAATTTTACGAACAGATAATTTGGAGGTAAAATAATGCCCCACATTGACCAAGTAGAAAAAGCAACACAAAATCGTGTTATCAAGTTTTTTGTAAACAATCTCCATTATACATATTTTGGCGACCTGCATGACAGCGAAAACAGCAATATCATGCAGGAGCGGCTCTATGCCTATTTGACGAAAAAGGGTGGTTATTCGGACAAGCTGGCTCGGCGGGCGATGGATGAGCTGATTCGCACGGCGGGCAACCTTGCGCACGGTCTGTATGATGCCAACAAGGAGGTTTACCGACTGCTGAAATATGGTGCCAAGGTGGTAGAAGAAGCCGGCGAAGCTCCTCAGACGGTGTTTTTCATCAATTTCTCCGATCCTGCGCAAAACGATTTTGCAATTGCCGAGGAAGTAACGGTTGTTGGGGAAAACACCAAGCGTCCCGATCTTGTCGTTTATGTCAACGGCATTGCGCTCGCGGTTATTGAACTGAAGCGCAGCAGTATTTCCGTTTCCGAAGGCATTCGCCAGAACCTGACCAACCAAAAGGCATATTTCATTGAGAAGTTCTTTACAACCATGCAATTCTGCATGGCGGGCAACGACAGCGAGGGCTTGCGTTACGGAACGCTTCTAACGCCCGAAAAGCACTATTATGAATGGCAGAACGATGGCTTTACCGAGTTCCCGCAGGAACGCTGTGAAACGGATGTACTGATTGAGGAAAAAAGCAAGGACATCGAGAATCTTTTGGACAAACAGCTTTTTGCCATGTTCTATAAGAAACGATTCCTTGATCTGATCCATAACTTTATCATCTTTGATAAGGGGATCAAAAAGGTTTGCCGTTACAATCAGTATTATGCAATTAAACGGGCGCAGTACCGTTTGACCGAGGAAAAGCGCGGTGGAATCATATGGCACACGCAGGGGAGCGGCAAAACGCTGACCATGATATGGCTATCCAAGTGGATTCTTGCGAATCATCCGAATGCCCGTGTACTGATCGTCACAGACCGCGAGGAGCTTGATGATCAGATTGAAAAGGCATACAAAGGCGTTGACGAGAAAATTATCCGCACAAAAAGCGGAGATGATTTGGTGAGACGGCTGAATGCTTACGACGATCGCTTGCTCTGTTCACTGATCCATAAATTCGGCAAAAAAGGCAGCGAGACAACCGACAAGGATATTGATAAATATATTGAAGAAATTCAAAAAGCCCTGCCATCGGATTATTCTGCCAAGGGTGATTTTGTCGTGTTTGTGGACGAGTGTCACCGGACACAGTCCGGCAAACTGCACACTGCTATGAAAACCATTATTCCGAATGGAATTTTTGTCGGCTTCACAGGCACGCCCTTGCTGAAAAAGGACAAAAAGACGAGCCTTGAAACCTTTGGCGGATATATACACACCTATAAATTCGACGAAGCGGTACGGGATGGCGTTGTATTGGATCTTCGCTACGAGTACCGTGATATCCCGCAGGAAATCAAATCGCAGGATAAAATTGACACTTGGTTTGAAATCAAAACCAAAGGGCTGACTCCCCGCGCAAAAGCAAAGTTGAAGTCCATGTGGGCGACCATGCAGAAGGTATTTTCCTCACGCTCTCGCCTTGAAAAAATTGCGCTTGACATTCAATTTGACTTTGAAACAAAACCTCGCCTGATGGACGGCAACGGAAATGCAATGCTTGTTGCCGGCTCGGTTTATTCCGCTTGCAAATACTATGAGATTTTTCAGCAGATCGGATTCAAAAAGTGCGCAATCATTACTTCCTATGAGCCGCAGGTCGGTGACCTTCGCACCGATACGGTAAGCGATGACGAGGAGACAGAGATTTTTGAAAAGTACGAAATTTATCAGAAAATGCTCGACGGTCAAAGTGTAGAAGACTTTGAAAAAGAGGCGAAACGTAAATTTATCGATGAACCGGCAAATATGAAGCTGCTGATCGTGGTAGACAAGCTGTTGACCGGATTTGACGCACCGCCATGCACCTATCTCTATATCGATAAGGCAATGCATGACCACGGATTGTTCCAAGCAATTTGCCGTGTGAACCGCCTTGACGGTGACAGCAAGGATTTCGGATACATTGTCGATTACAAACAGTTATTCGGAGAACTCGCGGATGCAATCAACACCTATACATCCGGCGCATTTGAAGATTATGATGCGGAGGATGTTGCTGGTTTGCTCAAAGATCGGACAAATGAAGCGAAAAAGTACTTTCTTGAGACTTTGGACGCGCTGGACGAGTTGTGCGAAGGTGTTTCCATGCCTCGTGCGGAAATTGATTATATTCACTACTTCTGCGGAGAAAACGGGATTGACGTTGACAGTGACGAGGCATTCGCACGTAGCCGCGAGAAGTTATATAAGCTGGTGTCCCGCTTGATTCGTGCCTTTGCCGAATTCAAGCCGCGTATGGATGATGCGGGCTTTTCGGCGGCAGATCAGGCAAAGTATGAGGAACACGTCAATCTGTATCTTAAACTCCGGGAAGTGATTGGACGTGCCAGCGGAGACTTCTTGGATTTCAAGCGGTTTGAGCCCGGAATGAGATATTTGATTGATAATTATATCGTTGCGGATGATGCCGAAAAGGTTGCGATGTTTGATGATTTCACTTTGCTCGATTTTATTTTGGCACAAGAAGATAAGCTGAGTAAAGACAGCGATGACAAAGAACAGGAAAGCGCTGCAGAGGCGATTGAAAACAATATTCGCAAAAAAGTTGTTCAAAAAATTGTTATCAATCCCGCATATTACAGCAAGATGTCAGAGGTTCTTGAGCAGCTGATTCTTGATCGCAAGCGCGGCGTTGTAGCATATAAACAGTTGCTTGCAAGGTATCTGGAGCTCGCCAAAAATGTAAGCACTCCCGAAGAAAATGATCGCTACCCCGAATCGATCCGCAAAAGCGGTGCCATGAGGGCGTTTTACGACAATTGCGGCGAAAATGAAGCGTTGGCAATTCGTCTGCATCAGGCGGTGATGAAGTCCAAAATGGATGGTTTCAGAAACAATCCAACAAAAGAGAATAGAATTAAGAGAGCGCTGTATCAAATCTTGAAAGATGACGATATGGTAGAGCGGTTATATAAAATTGTGGTTGAACAAGAGGAATACTGATGCAAATAGAGATTTCGGGTATCAAAATTGAATTACAAAAAAAGAATATAAAGAATTTGCATCTTGTTGTTGCCCCCCCGGATGGCAAGGTGCGCGTTTCTGCACCGATGCACTTATCCGATGAGAGTATCAATATGTTTGTTCGAACCAAACTCGGTTGGATAAAAAAGCAACAAGAAAAGTTTCAGCACCAACCCAGACAATCGGAACGCGAATATGTTTCGGGAGAAACGTTATATGTCTTTGGCAAACAGTACTTTTTGCGTGTGGAGCACAGCTATAAGGGCAATTCTGTTGCTTTGAACGGAAATGAGGCTGTACTCACCGTTAGAAAAGAGAGTACGGCAAAGCAACGGGAAGCATTTGTGAATGAATGGCACCGTTCTTTGCTTAAGGAGAAGATAGAAATATATCTTCCGCAGTGGGAGAAGATTACCGGACTTTATTGCGACTCTTGGCAAACAAAGTACATGACCACCCGTTGGGGAACCTGCAATACAAACACCCGAAAAATATGGTTTAATCTGCAACTTGCAAAAAAGCCGATGGAATGTTTGGAATATGTCATTCTGCATGAATTGGCTCATTTGAAGGTGCGCAACCACAGCAAGGATTTTATCGCTATTATGGATCAGTACATGCCATATTGGAGAGAAACTAAGAAATTGCTGAACGAACTGAAGCTTGACCACATGGATGAAGTTGAAGGATAAGGAGAACATCATAGGAGTAATTTGTATTTTAATCGGATAAGCGTGTTCTGCATCTGTAGTGTGTGAATCGTTAGCATGCCTGCTTTTTCCATATCCAATGAATTGCTACGCCTTATAATTCGTTATTGTGTCAGGCAACAGATGAATTGCTTGGGTAAAAGAGTGAATAAGTGCAAAATTTTCAATATTAAATCAAACAGGGGAGCAAGAACATGATTGATTTTTCAAAAAGACTATAGCAACTTCCAAAATAGCAGTCACCCTTGACAACTGCAGCAAAAAGTGGTACAATATGTCACACGGAGATGAGAAAAATGGGCAAAATGCTGCACAATGAAGCCAGAGAGTTGCCGGTTGAGAGTTACGAAAAAACACATAACGCCGAGGAGATCGCAAAAATATTCGGCGTGAACAAGTATACTGTCTACCATATGCCGGAACGCAAGCGGAAAACCGGCAGCGTGGCGCTTCGCACGTCGCAGCGGGGCAGAAAGCAGCTGCTGAACGAAGAGGACAAACAACACATACGTCAATGCATTGACGAGACGCCGGACATCACCCTGGCAGAACTGCGCACGAAACTGGGACTGAAAGCAAGCATCCAGACGCTCAGCCGAGTGGTTCGGGCGATGGGATACCGTGTCAAAAAGAAGAGCATGTCGGCATCCGAACAGGAGCGGCCCCGATGTGCGGAAAGAACGTACAGACTGGCGCGGATCCGGCTTGGAAAAGCAGGCGGATCACCTGGTATTTCTGGACGAAAGCAGCGTCAACATTGACCTGACGCGACGCTATGGACGCGCCATTGGCAAGACTCGTGTCCACGGTCATGCCCCATTGAGCACACCCCGCGCACAAACCGTTCTGGGTTCCGTGCGCCTGAACGGTCAGATGACGCACACCACATATACAGGCGGTACAACGGGGCGGCGCTTTTTGGAATACCTGAAGGATATCCTCATTCCGATTTCCCGATTTCGGATTGGATATCCCATTGTCATAATACTACTCCATTTACATACAGCATAAACGATAATGAGCATAATAAACAAATATTTTGGGCAAGGAGACTTTAATGTGTGGATAAGAGTCCAAGTACAGATAGAAGCGCAAAAATTATCCTTTGAAATCAAATCAAACGGTTTATATCAGTTATGTGGGCTACAGCATATCATCGAACTACAGGATGAAATCAATAGTATTTTTATCCTTAAGGACATGATTATTATAATTACAGAGGACCGTGATTTTCGTCATGGGTACAGACCTACATCTTATATCAAAGATAACAGACAAATCAACAACATTGATGCGTATGACTGGCAAGGAAATCATTTATGGAATATTGGCGATATCGTAGGAGACATCAAAAGGGCCTTTGACGGCGGGGGCCTAACAACAAAAGCATCTGTACAACAAGATAACCGTTTACTCGATGTAGGCGATTGCTCCTCAGATCTGTTTTACTGTATAGCAGACGCGCGCCGTTTCCTGATTGACCCTGTTCAAAAAAGCATATTGGAAATCAAATGCGGCAGATGGTAACGATAATTAAAAAACCGACACTGCAGAATTGAAGTGCCCCAAAAAGTATAGCAAAAATTAAGGAAACACTGATTAGAGCATGTTGACACTAAGGTCAAAATATGATATAATAAACACATGAATATTACAAAAGCACAGTACGCAAGAATCGAAAAGTATTTTCCGGTTCAGCGTGGGAATGTAAAAATCGACAATTACACATTTATCAACGCTATCTTGTATATTGCCGAAAATGGGTGCAAGTGGAGGGCACTTCCAGAGAAATACGGCAAATGGAATAGCATTTACCAAAGATTTAAAAGATGGTGTGAAAATGGCGTAATACAGCGTATTTTTAATGCGCTGCAGCAGGAAAAAATTATTGCGATCAAAGTAGAAGTGCTGGCTTTGGACAGTACCTCTTGTAAATTGCACCCTGACGCACATGGCGCTTTAAAAAACACGGACAACAATGTATCGGGAAATCAAAGGGCGGATGGAATACCAAGCTTCACGTGGTATCCGCAAATGACAAGGTCATTGTCGAAATGCACTTATCCGGTGGAAACTGTCACGACGCCCCACAAGGAAGAATCTCAATTGAAAACATAGGAGATAGCTATTTGGGAATTCCGTACTTAATGGATAGAGCTTATGAGGGTGATAAAACAAGAGAACTCTGCCAGTCTTTCGGACACAAACCGGTTGTCCCATCAAAGAAAAATCGCATAAATCCGTGGGAATATGATCATGAACTATATAAGCGAAGGAATATTATCGAAAGACTGTTTCGATGGCTAAAAGCGTTTCGCAGAGTGTGTACAAGATATGATAAACTCGATGTTATCTTCCTGTCGTTCGTTCAAATCGCGTGCGTCTTCGTGTGGCTAAAATAGTGTCAACAGGCTCTAATACGGTAATCGTACCGCTGATTCTCCGATATGCGTATGGATTGCAGGATGCTTGCCGTACCTGTGCCTGACTGTCGGAATCGGGGAGGTAATTTCTGCGTGGGTACTGGGGCTTGTTCTGCTGGTAGCCCTGCGCAAAACACGTATCGGGTCGTATGTATCCTGAGTTCGGCTGTATATAGTACGCCCCAAGCAATCGTTCGGGGCGTGCTTTTTGATCCATTGGAAGTACAGCCTGATCAATGCGGATTTCTCCGAGTGAACAATTTGCATCAAAATTGCACAGAAGCATTGACAGATGATGAACAAAATGGTATAATGCGTGTATGCGATGCTGTTCGCAGACTCTACACAATACACAATGAAAGCCGAGAAAAGGAGAATAGTTAAAATGGAGTATTCAGCCAAACGTTTGTTTCGCTTGATTTCCGCGATGGCTCTGCTGTTGCTGGGTTGCTGCGCTGTGACCGGATGCACCGGAAACGGCGGTGAGGAAACCTCTGCCACGGGGACACAGCACGTAGAGGAATCGGGAGAACCGACTGGTTCTGACCAACACACGGAAACTGAGACGCCCACCGAGCCTTGGACGGAATCCGGCACCACGGAAGAGACTGCCGAGTCTGAGACGATTCCGCCGGAGGATCCTGCACTCAATGTCTTCCCCACCGAGGGGGATAACATTGAAATCGGCATTTTCTGGGAGCCGCCTGCAAAGTTCACGACGCCCCAGCAGTACGATTGGATCCGGGATGCGCATATCACCTTTATCGAGATGACCAACCGTGAGCTGATCAGCGGTAAGGACGGCCCTCAGAATGAGCTGAAGCTTGCCGCCGAGCGTGGAATCGGCGTGACGTACAATCCCGGTGCGGACGGCAAGAATATTATGTCCATGACCGATGCCCAGTTGGTAGATTACCTGACCCGTTTGCAGGATGATCCTACTATCATCGGTATCCATGTCGTTGACGAGCCGACCAATCCGTGGGCATACGGACGCGTCTGCCGGATCATCAAGCAGAACGGACTGTGCGCACGCCTCAATTTCCTGCCTTCCTTTGCAACTTGGGTGTTTGAGAACTACCAGGGTCACGTAGAGGATACCATCATCGCGACCGGGCGGGAGAATTACAGTTACCTTTCCTACGACCAGTACCCGTTCCCCTATAACGGCGGGAATCCGTCCGCCATGTACGCCAACCTGAACCAGTTCCGCGAAATCGGTCTGAAGTACGATGTGCCTACCGCGTTCTACATTCAGTCCATCGGTGAGCACGGAAACTTCCGTCGTACCAACGGCAACGAAATCCGGTTGCATACTTCTGCCGGTCTTGCATACGGGATCAAGTCCTATACCTACTTCACATGGTGGACGACCGGCTTCTGTGATCCGGCAGATTACGGAATCATCTCTCCTTACGGCGAGAAGACCGATATTTACGATGATGTCACCGAAATCAACGCACAGGTGCTGAAGGTGGGGCGTCTGCTCCGTCGGCTGGATGCGCTGGAGGTGTACCACAACCGCGGCACGGAGGCGGGCGTGACGTCATTGAACAGAAATACTGCGCCCATTTACCCGGAGACCGGACGCTTTATTGTTTCCTTGATGCAGGATCGTGAGACGGGGCGTGACTACATCATGCTGGTCAATAAGGACTACAAGAAGGAAACGACTGCTGAGTTCTCCCTGTCTGACCGTATTACGCATTTGTACAACTGTACCAATGCCTCCTACGAGGAAATGGATATTTCCTCCGGAAAGGTTACCCTGACCTTCCAGCCCGGTGGCTTTATCCTGCTCGCGGTTGGTCAGCATGACAACATTGTGGATAAGGTCGTGGATGTTGATAAGGACAATCTGGCGAAGAATAAGCCTGTTTCTGTCAGCGAGGTTAACCCCGGTAACGGCTGGTATGCGTATACGCTGACGGACGGAAACCGTACCGATGAAAACAGCGTTGCCCACGGCTGGCGCACAAGCTCTGAGCAGGGCTTTGTCACGGTGGATTTCCTCCGCGATGTGATCTTCAACCGCGTTGACCTATACCCTACCGGTTCAGGCTACGATATGGCAGAGGCGTTCCCGCGTGATTTTGCCATTCAGTTCTCCGTCGACGGCGAAACCTGGATTGATATTCTTACCAAGACGGACTACAAGGATGTAGCCAACGCTGTTCCCAGCTTCCAGTTTGAGGCGGTGACAGCCCGTTATGTCCGCGTGTACGTTACGCGCGGTACCGGAAGCGGTTTTGCCCTTGCCGAGATTGAGGTCTTCCATGACGATGGCAGTCTGCCTCCGGCGGACAGTTCGCACTACAAGACAGCGGGCGGCGAGGATGACGGAACCAACGTGGCATTGAATCGCCCGGTGACGGCATCCAGCAACCTGGCGGGCTGGGATCCTTCCAGACTGACCGACGGAAACCATGGCACGTTGTGGTCGTCTGCTCTGAACCGGCACGCGACAGCTGACGAGGAGGAGTACTTTACGGTTGACCTGATGGATGCCTACACGCTGGATCGCATCGTGTTGATCCCGCGTGTCAACGACGAGTACTTCCCACAGATCTTTGAGGTGCAGGTTTCAGACGATGGGGAAACCTTCACCACCGTCAAGACGGTGGAGTATCCGACGCAGAACAAGGGGACTGTTCCGATTACCGTGAAGCTGGAGGATACCGTCCAGGCGAGGTATGTACGTATTCGTGCGACCAAGTTGCGTGACCTCGCCGGCTTCGGAGATGGCTTCCTGTTCCAGTTGTCCGAGATTGAAATTTACAACAAGTAATTCGTGTTCAAAAAGTTCCGGTGACAGACAAGTGTCTGAATCACCCTTTGTCAAGTAGACAGTAAAAGTAAAAAAGCGAAAGCATTAAAAAAACAGCCGAGCCCTCTTGATTACAGGGGATTCGGCTGTTCCTTTCGTTATTCCCACTCCTCAAATCGCACTCCCAATTAGGGTGTGTTTCTACCATCTGTTGACACATATATTCCCGAACCTTTCGCAGACGATGATAATATGCGCCTTTACTGATCCCCAGGCTTGCACACCATTCATCCACCGCTATCCCTTGCTCCTGCCGCTCCTGTACCTGTCGCTGCCACTCGGACAGTTGCACCTCTCGCTTTACCGCTACGATTGCTTGACTTGATTCATTCATCTTTCCTTTTCCTCCGTGTGTTTCGGACTGCAACGAACTTCAATTATACTTCGTTACAGTTCGTTGAAATTTGTTGTACTTCATTGTACCACATTCGGAAAGATTCTTGAAGGCGCGGGGGTATTTGGGGGTTACTTTAATCCGAATAGCCCTTCTCATTATTTCCATTTGCCTAATTCTTCACGCTGCTCCTGTAATAAACGTTCTTTTTCCAATTGTTCTTTTTTTGCTTTGTCCTCTTTTACTTCCTTTAATGTATTTATTATTCCCATTATAACATAAACAACTTGAGGTGAGAAAAAAGTACACAATGCCCAAAGTGATTCAAAATAAGTTGATGTTAAAAAAATCTGTGGAATAAAAAAAGGGATGGCAAGGCAGTATATTTTCAACATAATATAGAAACGTTTTATATATAATTCGTCAAAAGTGTAATCTTTATCAGTAGTAAACGGATTGGGATGACCAAACCTTCTAAATGGCAGGTAATTACCTTTATGTCGTAATACATATGACATTGCAACGTGAATTATCATTATAATCATTAAAAAAATAGCTGGTAATGAAAAGTTCGAAACTCTCGCATTATCTTTATTCAGCAAAACGAAAAATACGTTTGTAGTTAAAATAACTACATACACAAGAAAATATAGTAAACCTCTTTTTTTCATCATGCTCTCTCCTCATTATAGCAATTCCCCAAATTACAGGCAATATCCATCGGCTTTAAACCAGCCGACGCAATCCCGTTGACTGACGCACAATAGCGCACAGGAGACTGCTTCAGGCAAGAGTTCGGCAGTCCGGCACTCCCATTTGCGCAAAAGCGCCTTTACCTTCGACCACAGCATCCCAATCGGATTCATATCGGGGCTGTACGGCGGCAGATACCGCAGCTCTATGCCTGCGGCGTGATATGTGTTGTTTGTCGTCGCCGTTCAGCAGCTGCTTTCTACCCTTCATTGTGCAGCATTTTGCCCATTTTTCTCATCTCCCTGTGACATATTGTACCACTCTTTGCTGCAATTGTCAAGGGTGACTGCTATTTTGAAAGTTGCTATAATCAGTGTTTCCTTAGCCACACAGCAAGTTCTTCCGGATAGTTATAAATATCGACCAGCTTCACATACTGTACAGCTTCGCCTGCATATCCGTAAGGCAGTATAGCTGCATATGCATCATGATACACCAATCCGTCCGCGTCATCATATTCCCGGAAAAGAATTACTTCTCCCCCCCAGAGGATCAGATGAAAAACTTCCACACTGATACTTATCACGAATTCCCATCATCCGGGCAATTTTGTCCAGTTCGCTTTCGTCAATGCTCAAATATTTTCTTTTCACTGGTGATGTTGTTATAAGTGCTTCCTGCAAGGGTTTCCCCCAATCATTCTTTTCCTTCAAACTGGCCAAATTCTCCTCATTTCCGGATAGTTGAGATTTTGAAAGCATGCAGCATTCCAAATTATAATAGGAGCAAGTGTCCTCGTCACTTCTTTGCATGACCATATACGCGTATACGAATCCGTCCTCAGTATCATAAAACAAAGCCATACTTGTGCGATATTCGAACAGCACCCTTCCATAAGCGTCGGTGTCCATCGGCGTGATGGTTTCATAGTAATCTGTCATAGGAAAGGAGTTGTGGGTCACGCTGTATAGATCCATATCCGAGCCACTGTAACCATGAGGTTCGCAAGCACACAGTGGAAAAATGATAGACAGACAAACGATAAAAACAGCCATGCGCAAAGCCATATTCCTTGTAATCATTAGCCCCTCCCTTTAACAAACAATCATTGGCGGTCTTATAACATCCCAATAGTATCTCCACCCTGCTTCCTCAGCACCCTCTCGATACCGGCTCTGCAAATAGTACAGCCCCGTGTCCGTATCGTAGTAATACCCCCGATACCGGAATGGATTGAGCGTGCGGACAATCCGCTTCTGAATCGTTGTCGTGCCCGACTCGGTGG
>ERZ779840.1568-NODE-1568-length-21588-cov-5.080156_pt1 | contig 21588 bp, 22 predicted proteins | sample MGYA00511561_ERZ779840 | MGnify/ENA primary metagenome ERZ779840 (study PRJEB29588, sample SAMEA2162036) | human gut metagenome | biome: human gut; feature: human-associated habitat; material: faeces | place: Denmark | collected 2008/2010 ...
GGGCGTCCTGCCGTCGGTGCTGCTCTATATGCAGAAGCGGCACAACATTCCCGACCGCAAGGTGCTCGAGGCACTGGCCGTCGCGGGTCTGTTTGGCAGTCTGGTCAAGCGCAACGCGTCCATTTCCGGCGCGGAATGCGGCTGTCAGGCAGAGATCGGCACGGCCTGCTCCATGGCGGCCGCCGCGCTGTGCTACCTGATGGGCAAAACGATCAACGAGACCGAATATGCCGCCGAGATTGCCATGGAGCACCAGCTTGGCCTGACCTGCGACCCCATCTGCGGCCTTGTGCAGATTCCGTGCATCGAGCGCAACGCCGTCGCGGCCAAGCGTGCCATCGACGCCTTCAACCTCTCGAGCCTGCTGTGCGGCTCGCGGAACATCAGCTTCGACATGGTCGTGCGCACGATGAAGGAAACCGGCGTACATATCAGCTCCAAGTACCGCGAAACCTCCGAGGGCGGCCTCGCCCGCCTGTATAACCGCCGTCGGGCGTAAGAACCGCATTGATAAGACGATCATAGATAACTAAAACACCGCCGGGGCGTGCATTGCACGCCCCGGCGGGTTGTTTATTCTCATGTATTCAGTTCGATTGCCGTATTCTGTAAATACCCCCTGTGTCCTTACCAACATATTCAAATGTTCTTGCATCTTCGGTAAGAACCGCTTTCAGCAGCCAGCCCACATCCTTTGCCGCATCGCCTGCCGGGTCTTTCGCCTTTTTGATGTTTTTGTGATATTCATAAATAGCTTGGAGCGGGGTATTTCCCCACTCTCTGTTATCCCCGCCGAACAAAATGCGCACAGACAATTCGCCCGCCGGATCGCTGCTGCAATGAGCATGGACGGCTCCCTGAATGTAGGCCTTGGCAAGCGCAATTTCCGTTTCCGGGATTTTTGCAGAAATGTGCCGAACCGTTTGGCTTGTATTCTCTATCATTTACATCACCATCATTCCAGCTTGATAATGCTTTCGCGTCTCATCAGCTTCTTACTCTCTATAAAATGTATAAGAATGATATTCCACCATCAGCTTATATGCTTCTTCCGGATTGGACAATATGTCAGACGATACTTCCGTTTTGTCTGCACCATTAGTAAAATATTTACGACTCCATCCGTATGGATTTTTAAATATTACGCGTGTAACGCCGGAGTTTTCAAACTGGGGCTGGTTAGATCCCTCTATTTCATTCACATTTTCCGGAATGGTCATTTCTTTCAGGTTCGTACAGTCAGTAAAGCAAGCATCGCCAATTTTTTCTAAGCTCTGAGGAAGCTCAAGGTGTGTCAAAGAGGCGCAATAAGCAAATGCTCGTCCATCTATCTCTTGCAGATTATTCGAGAGTGTAATGTCATTCAGCGAGGAGCATCTGTAAAAAGCAGAATTGCCAATCTTAGTGATAGAATCCGGCATAACCACCTTTCTTAGTAGGCGGCAATTAGTAAAGCCATTAACAGCAATTACCGTAACTTTCTTCCCGTAGCACTCCGAAGGTATGTATACCTCATCAATAATTGCCCGACATTCATCTTTTATTGAAACTGACAAAGTCCCGTCGTTACGTAGTTTGAAGGTAAGATACTCCGTGCTTTGATTTTGGTTATTGATCTTTCCCAGATTATCGCTCGTACCATCGGTATAGGTGATCACAAGCTCGCCGTTTACCAGCTCGGTGCCGGCGATTCCCCTGCCGTTTTCTCCGGGATCGCCCTTGTCACCCTTTTCGCCCTTCTCGCCGGGGTCGCCTTTCTCGCCCTTTTCGCCCTTGATGTTGCCAAGGTTATACACGCTGTTATCCGTCATGAGGATGCTCAGGTCGCCCGCAGAGGAGAGCGTGACGCTCTTGATGCCGACGCCGTCGGCGCCGTTTGCGCCGTTCGTTCCCGTGATTTTCCCGAGGTTCTTCGTCGTGTTGTCCGAATAGGTCAGGAGGAGCTCTCCGTCGGCATTGATCTCGGATTTCAGGATGCCGATGCCGTCGGCGCCCTTGATATTTCCAAGGTTCAGAACGCTGCCGTTTGTCAGCGTCATGGTGAGCGCGCCCTCCGGCGAGATCGTCACATTCTGAATTCCCGTGCCGTCCTTGCCGTCCGCGCCGTTCGTACCGTCGACACCGTCCCGGCCGTCTTTGCCGTTCACGCCGTCTTTTCCGTCCGCACCGTCTTTGCCGACAATGCAGCCCAGATTGACGCTGCGCAGATCCGAGAAGGTCAGAACGAGTTCATTTTCTGCATTGATCGTCACATCCATAATGCCGACGCCGTCTTCGCCGTCTGCACCGTTCTGACCGTCAACGCCGTCGCGGCCATCCTTACCTGCTGCGCCGGTGTCGCCTTTTTCGCCGGTTTCACCCTTCGCGCCGTCGTTGCCGACCACACGGCCAAGGTTTGCAGAGGTCCCGTCGGAATAGGTAATAACCAGCTCGCCGCTCTCCGTGATCTCGGATTTCGTCACGCCGACGCCCTGTTCGCCTTTATCGCCTTTATCGCCCTTTGCGCCGTCGTTGCCATCCTTGCCATCTTTGCCATCCACGCCGTCGATGCCGTCCCGGCCGTCCTTGCCGTCCGCGCCGACCACGACGCCAAGGTTCACCGCCGTAGCATCCGAGTAAGTCAGTACCAGCTCGCCATGCTCGTTGATCGACACAGACGCAACGCCGCGCCCGTCCTCGCCGTTCACGCCGTCAACGCCGTCCCGGCCATCTTTACCGTCCGTACCGTCAACGCCGTCCCGGCCGTCCTTGCCTGCTTCACCGGTGTCGCCCTTTTCTCCTTTTTCGCCCTTCGCACCGTCCGCGCCCTTGATCGTGCCAAGGTTCAGCTGCGCGCCGCTGCTCAGCAGGATCTCCAGCTCTCCGGCATCATTGATCGTGATGGTCTGGATTCCGACACCGTCCGCGCCGTTCAAGCCATCCTTACCATTCACACCGTCGATGCCGTCCCGGCCGTCCTTGCCGTCCGTACCATTTTTGCCGTCCTGACCGGCTTCGCCGCGCTCGCCCTTTTCTCCCTTTGCACCGACAACGACGCCCAGATTGGCTACATTGCCGTCGGAATAGGTCAGCACGAGCTCGCCCTTCTGATTGATCTCGGACTTTACAACACTGACGCCGTCTTTTCCGTCCGCGCCGTTCAGGCCGTCTGCACCGTTTGTTCCGTTTTTCCCGTCAGCGCCGACGACCCGGCCAAGGTTCGCCCGCTGCTGATTGGAGAAAGCAAGCACAAGCTCGCCGTCAGAGTTGATCTGCGCTTCGATCACGCTGATCCCATCGGCACCGTCCTTGCCGTCCAGACCGTCCTTGCCGTTCTGGCCGTCTTTCCCATTTTTGCCGTCTTTGCCGTCTGCGCCGACGATCCTGCCGAGGTTGGCTGCGGTCCCGTCAGAATAGGCCAGCTCCAGTTCGCCCGCGGCATTGATGAAAGCGTTGGCAATGCTGACGCCGTCCTTGCCGTTCTGGCCATCCAGACCATTTTTACCGTCCTGACCGACCACAACGCCCAGATTCGCCGTCTGACCGTTGGAATAAGTCAGAACCAGTTCACCGCCGATGATCTCGGATTTTACAACGCCAACGCCATCTTTGCCGTTTTCGCCGACGATCTTATCCAGATTCACGACCCGGCCATCCGAAAAGCTGAGCAGGAGCTGCCCTTCGGAATTGACGGATGCGCCGCTGACGCCGATGCCGTCCTTGCCATCCAAGCCATCCTTGCCGTTCTGTCCGTCTTTCCCGTTCTGGCCGTTCTTTCCGTCTGCGCCGTTCTTGCCGTCTCTCCCGTTCTGACCGTTCTTGCCGTCTGCCCCGTTCTTGCCGACGGCAACGCCCGCATTCAGGACGGTTCCGTCAGACAGGGTGATGAGCAGCTCGCCCTCAGTGGAAAAGGAAGCCGAGCGGATCGTGACCACTTCGTTCTGTGCCGCCGCGTTCAGCGCCCCGGCCCAGTCCGATTCCGTCCCGGTGTAGCCATTTTCCTTTGCGATCTCATAGGCAGACTTGCCGTTCAGGGATTCCAGCCATTCCTGCAAGCTGCCCTCGTAACCGTATTTTTCCGCCAGCTCATAGGCGGAAAGGCCGTGCTCTACCGTCGCCCCGCCGGTTTTATGTACGATCTTTGCCACGATAAAGGCGATGCCGATCATCAAAAGGATCGCCAATACGACGCATAGCACCTTGAATAAAACCGATTGCTTTTTCCGAGTTCGCTGTTCCATTTTCATTTCTCCTTTTCTCCGCGCAGCGGTTGTTTCTGATATTCAATAAACACCTCCGGGCTGACATTCAGCGCCAGACAAATTGCTTTAAGGTCATCGGCATACATCGTCCGCTTTCCGTTCAGGATGGCTTGGAAGGTCGCCTTTGAAATTCCTGCCTTCTCCGCGACCGCGCCCCGCGGATAGCCCCTTTCATCTATGTACGCCCGCACCTTTTCATATACTTGCACCGTCCTCACCTCGGATACAGTAATTCTGTGTTTCTCTGTTATATTATCACAGTAAATCTGTAAAATCAAGGCGTGGTTTCAGATAATCTTGATTTTTCGGTTGCTATTTCCCGTTTTAATCTCTATAATTAGTAAAAAGGCGGTGGCATTGTGAAAGAAACAAGATATGATATCGGAAAGCGGATTCGCAAATACCGAGAAGAATGTAACATGACACAAAGACAGCTTGCGGAGCGCATCGGCGTCAGTAACAACAGAGTGTCCAACTGGGAGCAGGGACTTAACCGCCCGGACGCGGATATCCTCGCTGACATCTGTGTCGCACTGGATATTTCGCCCAGCCTTTTACTCGGGATTCGGGTCACAGGCGACGAACTGACCGCACAGGAGCGGCAGGTGCTGAAAGCCTATCGTGAAAAAGGCGACGTCCGTCAGGCGGTGCATATTCTCTTGGGAATTTCGGAGAATACACAGGAATAAAACCAGTGCTCCCCGACTTCCCCAAAAACTCCGCTTCGAGAACCATTACGGCAGCTTGAAGCATCGCGAAAAAAAGTGTTGAGGAACAGGGAGAACTGTGCTATATTTGTTTTTAGTCTGTGGCTTAGCCGCTGCATCGTGCATCAGAAAAGCTCAAGGAGAGGTAAAGATATATGAAATTAGGTATCGTCGGGCTGCCGAATGTCGGCAAGTCCACCCTGTTCAACGCAATCACGAACGCCGGAATCCCGGCGGATAACTATGCCTTCTGCACCATCGACCCGAACGTCGGCGTCGTGCAGGTGCCGGACGAGCGCCTCGAGTGGCTGCGCGACCTGCACCATCCGAAGAAGTTCACGCCCGCCGTCATCGAGTTTGTGGACATCGCGGGTCTGGTCAAGGGCGCATCCAAGGGCGAGGGCCTGGGCAACAAGTTCCTGTCCAACATCCGCACGACCGACGCCATCATTCACGTCGTGCGCTGCTTTGACGACAGCAACGTCACGCACGTTGAGGGCAGCACCGATCCCCTTCGCGACATCGACATCATCAACCTCGAGCTGATTCTGGCCGATGCCGAAATGTGCGAGCGCCGCGTTGATAAGGCGCAAAAGGCGGCCAAGGGCGGCGACAAGCGCTTTTTGCGTGAGGCCGAGGTCTTTACCGCGCTGCTCGAGCACCTGAACGAAGGCAAGCTCGCGCGCACCTTTGAATGCTCGGACGACGACCGCGCGCTTATTGCGACATCTGATCTTCTGACATTGAAAAAAACGATCTATGCCGCAAATATCTCCGAAAACGACATCAACAACCCAGAAAGTGTTCCATATTTCCAGCAGGTCAAGAAGCTGGCCGACGCCGAGGGTTCGCTGGTGCTGCCCATCTGCGCCAAGCTCGAGGCCGACATTGCCGAGCTGGACGATCCGGAGGAAAAGGCCATGTTCATGGAGGAGCTGGGCCTGAAGCAGTCCGGCCTCGACCGCCTCATCAAGTGCAGCTATGACCTTCTGGGGCTGATCTCCTTCCTGACGGCGGGCAGCGACGAATGCCGCGCGTGGACAATCAAAAAAGGCACGCGTGCACCGCAGGCCGCTGGCAAGATCCACAGCGACTTCGAGCGCGGCTTCATCCGCGCGGAGGTCATCGCCTTTGAGGATATGAAGGCGTGCGGCACCATGGCCGCAGCCAAGGCCAAGGGTCTGGTGCGCAGCGAGGGCAAGGAATACGTCATGAAGGATGGCGACATTGTCAACTTCCTGTTTAACGTCTGATTTGAAAGGAGCGACAACTTATGGCATCTGCTGAAATGGGATGGGGGGTCTTCTTGATTCTTCTGATCTTGAGCGGCGGCATATTCTGCGCGATCTTCTTTCCCTGCCGCGGGGCTGCGGCAAGGCGTGCCGCACAGCGCCGGCTTGAGGCACTGCATGCGCTCGACGCGCTCGTGCTCGCCGCCGATCACGGGGACATATCCGCGCAGCAGCAGCTTGCAGCGGAAAAAGCCCGTCTGAATGTCACAAACAACGAATATCTATCTTACCGCCGTGCACTTTACACGCGTCTTGCGCAAAACGGCGATGCTTTTGCCGAGTATCAGCTCGGTGAGGATGCGCGGGTCTGTCTCCGCCAGCCGCGTGCGGCCTATGACCACTACTACCGTGCCGCCAATCTCGGCTCTGCCGAGGCCATGGCTGCATTCGGCATGCTCTACGCCACAGGCGCAGACGGCTTTGAGCAAAACCCGACGGTATCCTTTCAATGGTATCTGGCTGCGGCCAACGCCGGAAATGTCGGAGCCATGCGCGAGGTCGCACGCTGCTACCGCACGGGCTGCGGGGTTGCCGCCGATCCCGCCGAGGCCGCTGTCTGGGCCGAAAAAGCAAACGTATAATTCTCAGCTTATAAAAACCGAGAGATGCAAAGGGTTTTCGCTCAAAGGGACAAAAATTGACCAATGGGTGAAAGCCGGTACGGGGTAAGCAAAAATCCGATCATCGAATGAGATGGTCGGATTTTTGTTGTTTGAAATGGAATTCCTATTATCTCGTGGTTATGTTTTAGAAAAGTATAGGAAAAGTCATAATTGCATTCTATAATTAAAAGAAAGTCGGAATTTAACGGAGGGAAATAATATGAGCCAAGCGTATGAGTTTTTGAAAGAGTGTGGCTCTTTCTTTGTTCTTACTATCAATGGTGACTATCCCGCAGGTAGGCCGTTTGGTGCTGTAATGAAAATTGGCGAGGATCTGTATCTATCTACCAACGATATGAATCAGGCGCATAAACAAATGCGGGAGCACCTATTACAAAAACAAGGACTCCGATCCACATAATGAAACCGCTTCTTTCGAGCAGGCTCAGATATAGTTACGCTTTTAGGAGTAATAAGTATTAGCATAGCAAAAAAACATCCACCAGCCTAAACTGGTAGATGTTTAACAATTACCTGGCTATTGTGCGGTATGCTTACCTTGCCTTAATTTTCAGATTCACGCCAACAATAATAATTATAATCATGATAAAATATGCACCCAGAAAGATTAAACTGCCAATAAGATGCCCTTCCTTCGGCCCGGTATACATTGCAAAAAACAATACATTAATAAAAAGCACAACGGCAAGATTGAGCAAATCGATTGTAGCAAGTTGTTTTTTTACAATCTCTATGTTGTCTTTCTTCTTGTCAAATCCAGCAATGATGGAAAAATCATTCTGTGCAGTTACATGACGGAAAATAAAGTGGATTAACACTGACAGCACAACAAGGACTCCCGGAACTAATACCACTTGTATCATTTCAATCTTGTTAAGAAAGGCGAGGAGGAAATGCACGATCATCAGCACGATTATTGCTATCAAAAGTGCTGTTCGATGTGAGATTGTATCCTTCGCTTTCTCCTGTTCGTTGCTTTCTCCATTTATTATCGCTAATAAATCCGTATCAAGCAGTTTGGCGATTAAATTTAAGGTCTCTACATCTGGAGTCGCCGTTCCACGTTCCCAGTTTGAGATTGCCTGTCTGGTAACACCTATCTTTTCAGCAAGTTGTTCTTGTGAAAATCCATGCTTTCTTCGTAGAGAAATAATGCTATCTGCAAGTTTTTTGCTCATGTGAAGCACCTCCTTTTCTTGCAGCTATATTTTACTTGATTTTATATTTGCAGTCTATCAACAGTGCTTGTCAATCTCGCAAAACATCTTTGCATAACATTGCAACCCCGTAAATTATCTTTGCACAGCATTGCAAGCCAACCCGATTGCACTCTTAATATGAAGATTATCCGTTCCGCTAAAACTTCAGGCAAAAGAATTGATAGTAACCATTGTTGTCAGCTTTTTTATTATAGCATGCTTCCACACGAAAAGCAATCTTGAAACATTTGTCCACTTCATCAAACTTGACCATGAACATTTTATCCTTAATTCAAAAGAGTTAATGCGTTACTACACAAGCGGTACCGCCAGGGTTATTTATGCAGTCAGCATCGGTGTATCCACTGTTGATAGACCATAATACAAGGCATCGCTTCGGCGGTGCCTTGTTCATTAGTGGTAGAAAATTTCATATTTATATGCTATAATATCAATATTGAGAACATTTCCGGTGCGGTTATAGGAGCGTCTGCCCACCCGAGAACTGAACACGGACGATGATGAAAGCCTGTAACTTGCAAAAAAGTTATGGGCTTTTGCGTTTTGTAATAAGGAACTGGGCACTGCTCAGTCGTATAATAAGTGAAGGGGTCAGACGTGATCCCGGAATCAGGAGGAACTTACATGGATAACGGCGCAAGTAGCTACCGCCGTTTCCTCGATGGTGATGAAAGTGCCTTTAACGAAATAATGGAGGAGCTGTTCCGTAGTCTTGTTTTCTTCATTAACGGTTATGTGCATGACATCCACGCAGCCGAAGATATTGCTATCGACGCCTTTTCGGATCTGGTAGTACATCGTCATCGGTACAACTTCAAAGTCACACTCAAAACCTATGTCTTTATGCTCGGTCGGAGCCGTGCTCTCGATTACATAAAGCACCGCAAGGTATTGAGTTTTGTCGAACTGTCCGAAGCAGAAGGTGTTGAGGATGAAAAGACTTTGGAGGAGATTGTCCTGGCAGACGAGCGAAAGCGAACAGTACATAGTGCGATTGCGAAACTGTCGGAGGATATGCGCGTAGTCATACATCTAATCTATTTTGAGAAAATGACCTACGATGAAGCAACCAAGGTTATGAAGAAGAACCGAAAGCAAGTGGATAATCTGTTATATCGTGCAAAGAAGGAACTTCACATCATTCTTGGAGAGGATGGTGAGCTGTTATTATGAGAGAAATAAATGAATGTACGGCGGAAGTGTTCCGTCGAAGCGAAAAGCGCATCAAAGAGCGCAAGCGTAACCGTAACAGAATACTAATGTGCTGCATCCCACTATTGATTTGCATTACGGTGTTCTCCACGGCAATCCTGCCGGCTATGATGCCTGCAAAGAAAGGTGAAAATTTAAGCGATAATTGTTCAGATATGGCGGGCAATGCTGATGGTACTAATGTTGCCTATGTTAGCGTGGAGGTTATAAACGTCGGTACAGCCACACAGTCTAGCATACTGAAGGATGATGCTGATGAGGTAGCACAAATCTGCTATACCTTGCAATCGTCCTTTGTGAACTCCGGCGGAGACAATAAAGAATCGGTCAATGACATGGAAGATGATGGGTTAATGGAAGACAACAAGGACTTTTCCCAAAGTGGAACAACAAATCTATCTTCCGAATTTAGAATAATCTTTACCACCGAGAATGCTTCACAAACCATCTATTCTCTTTCTGGGTACAAATTGATCAACGAAACAACGAAACAAGAAACATTATTGACTGCAGACCAGCGTTCAAATATTTTGGATGCGCTTGGATCAACGATCACGTGGGAGGCGGAACCCAAATGAAAAGAATAATTGCCATATTACTGACCGTTCTGCTTTTGGGTATGCTCACTGCCTGCGATCAAAACGTTGGTCGGCATGCAGATGGCATAATAAAGGCCGATAAAGCAACCTTTGAAATCGGCAAGACACATAGCTCTTTTGAAGGTATGAACATTCAGATTGCAAATGCAATTTGGGATGATGAAGAAATCAAACTCGACGTCAACTGGATTAACAAAACAGGATATGACGTCGTGTACGGCTCATCATACGATATAGAGCGTGAAAACAATGGTGAATGGTCCAGTTGTGTTACTCTTGAAGACCTCGCTTTTACTTCAATTGGATATGAGCTTAAAGCCGGTGCAACTCAAAAGAAAACATATAACCTAACAGATGTTTTTGATATTTCCAAAGATGGCAAATACCGCCTTATTGCAGATTGCTCTATCTATGATAAGGGGCGCGGTGGCAAAAGCACAGAGTGCGAGTTATGGGTAGAGTTCACCGTTACTCGTATTGGTGATACAAGCGGAGATGTGAAGAAAACCTTTGTTGATTTTGTCCCTCAATACATCCGCACAAACGGATATTACGAAGATGTTGAGTATCCGGTAGTGAAAATCATTCGCTCGGTTGACGAATTGAATTCTTATTATAACGAGAACAAGGAAAAATATAGCCTTGAACGCAGAGAAGATCCTGCTTCGGACAGCACAATTGGCTTCCTTGATGCCTGTGACAAGTACAACGCTGAATACTTTGAGAAACAAATTCTCGTAATGGTACTGCTTGAAGAAGGCAGTGGTTCTGTCCGTCATAATGTAGATAATGTAAAATATGGTTCGGACGGAAAACTCTATGTTAGCATACGAAGATATGTACCTGAAGTTGGTACAGCTGACATGGCTGAATGGCATATTCTAATTGAGATGAAGAAAGATGTCATCGTTGCAAGTGAGTCGGATGTTATTGTTTATCTGGATGGAGTAAATCCTAAGACTCAGCCTGCAACAGTGCGAGAGAACGGAAACTATTCAAACATTACGCTTACTATTCCTCACGATTGGGAATATGAGACGGAACGTAAGAACGATTCCACCGAGTATTGTATTGCCATTTGGCCGGAAGGACAGACAGCGGGAAAGATTAAGGTATGGTACTATAACGCTTTTGGTGTTTGCGGAACCGGTCTTGAGCAGGAAGAAATCACCGTTGGCGGTTATAGCGCATGGAAAGGAACCTATGATAACAAGAAGCATTGGGATTATATAAGTTTGAGAAATACTCCCGGTTCTTACGTTATTATGAATGAAGGTGCAGATAAATGGCTCGGAGAGTATGAAACTGAACTGATGCAGATCCTCGATACGATAAATGTTGCTGAGGGGTATATCAGCGAAGGCGAAGCCATTGAGATCGCTAAGAAAGCAATAGATGTGAAATACGATGAAATCCGCGCAAGGTTTGATTCCACAAACGGATTTTGGCGAATTAGCTTCCATGAGAAAAACTCTTCTGCAAGCGTTAAGGATATCATTATGACGCTTGAAGGAAAAATCCTTGATGATGAATATTTGAAACTGAAGGAGGTGCCTTGATGAAAAAGAAGATATGGATACCGATTTTGATAGTAGCAGTTATCGCTATCCTTGTTATTCCGATTCCAACCGGAACCTATAAGGATGGTGGAACACGGGAATACACATCACTGACCTATAAGATTGTGGATTGGAACCGCTTGACCGATGATGGCTCCACATACAGCACCACTAAGGTGTATTTCTTCCCGAATAACTTCCGTTCCATTGACAACCTATGGTATAAAGAAGAACCGAAGGTCGAACACACCTTTATTGCAACTATACTTGAAATCAATGGAACTTCTGTTACAGTGCAGCCGGTTGAGAACAGTGCTATCTTAATGAGTTCTGATAAGGTGTCCTTTGGAACTGCAGACCTTGAAAAGATAGATGTCGAGGTTGGCAGCGTTGTAAAGGTCATCTATACAGGCGGCGTGATGGAATCTTATCCGGCAAAGGTTAATGCGAAGAGCTGGTCATTGTCAGATGATTTACGCCACATGGAATATACCGAGCAATGGTTGGATAAAGAAACAGCCGAAAAATGCGATAACAACATCTTTGACCATATTACGATCACCAAGATATACTCTAACTGTTTCTTTGCAAGAACGGTCATTCCAATGCCTTATGAGATTAAGCTAAATGGCACTTTGTCGGATGAATGGTGCGTAGGCGACCAGATTACCGCAACCTATTCCAATGTCTATTATGATGATGAAAACCAGCGTGTAGAAGTCGATTTTACCTCAGTCGAAGCAAGTGATTGGCAGCCGGATCCCGGTGTTGCTTATAAACCGGTTATCTATCTTTATCCCGAAGTTGAAACAGAGGTATCAGTTAAACTCGACTATAATGGAAACCTGGTTTGCACCTATCCTGCCTATAAAGACGGCTGGACTGTAACAGCAGCTCCGGACGGAACACTCACCGATGCAAACGGTCAGACCTATAATTATCTCTATTGGGAGGGCGAGTCCTATGCACAGTATGACATGTCTAAAGGCTTCTGTGTTAAGGGCGAAGATACTGCAGCATTCCTTGAGGGTGCGCTTGAACAGCTCGGCCTTACCCGACGTGAAGCCAATGAGTTTATCGTATATTGGCTGCCGCTGATGGAACAGAATCTGTACAACATCATCTCATTCCAGACTGACATCTACACCGACAATGCGAAGCTCATGGTGGATCCAGCACCTGACACTTTGATTCGCGTGTTTATGGCTTGGCAGTCTGCAGATGAATATGTAGAACTGGAAAAGCAAGATCTGACCGCACCCGAACGCACCGGATTTACGGTCGTAGAATGGGGCGGCACCGAGATAAAGTAAGGCGGTGGTTGTATGAAGATGAAGAAGCTACTTCTCGTATCCTTTCCGATTATAGCATTCGTATTAGAACTACTTCCTTACGGCGTTGTACTGAACTTTGCGAACCCTGAAGGCGAGCCTTGGCGTAGGACGTATTCCTATTTCAGTCTGACACCATTTGGATATGCAAACTTTGGTCCTTTCATTACTGCCATACTGACCTGCGCCCTGCTTGCATTGGCAGTCATCTATCTGTTCAAACCACGCAAGGGACTGAAAACGGCTATCCTGAATGTATCCGGCTTTGCAACCGTAGCATCCCTTATGCCGTTGATGTTCGGTTTTGATTACATCACGGTGATTGGCGTGATCATTACTTTGCTTCTGGCAGGAACATTTGGAACCTGCTTTATCAAGGAAAAATAGTTGCGTATATTTGCTAAAGGCGTCGCATCGGCGGCGCCTTTGTCTTTTACAGAATTGTTCATAGAAATAGCAGAAATGCGGCGCCTTCGTTCTATTCTATTATAAATGCGAGCCATTTAGCTCCGTAGGTAACAATTGCGAATCCGTAGTATAAAGATGAGGCAGAAAGGATGGTGAACAGTTTGGACGATAGTAAAATAATTGAGTTGTTCTATGAGCACTCGGAGCAGGCAATCATTGAACTATCGAATAAGTACGGCACTGTATGCACAAGAGTAACGAAAGGTGTCGCTTCGGCGGCACCTTTCAAATACGGGTAGAAAAAGTCACAAATAAATGATATAATAAAGAAAAACTTCAAAAGGAACGCCTATGGGAAAGCAGCACAACAGAAGAATATTCGCAGGGTTCTACAAGCGGTATGACGGCAAATTCATCTACGTTGTCGCTGTCGTCCCTGATGTAGACACCGGAGAACAAGTGGTCATCTTTCACGAAGGGATCGACGCCTGTGAGTGCAAATACTACTCCATGACCAAGCAGTCATTCTGCGAGATGGTGGAGGTGGACGGAGAATGGGTAGATAAGTTCGTCCGTCAGCCTCAGGTCAGAATCACGGATACGCACATTCAGAATCTCATCGATGGCGGATTTAACGGCCCCGTCCGAAAGAAACAACCGGTGGACGAGGAATTGCTCGCATACGAGTCCCGTCGGTATCGCCGCGCCGAAACCTATACCGACTATGCAAAAGACCTCTGCACAAACTACAAGATTGATCTGCGCAGATACAATTTGTGCGTGACACAAAAGCGGTATATCGGCGTAGACGGTAAATCCGATTTCGATATACTGAAAGAGGATCTGAAATTCCTAAATGACTGTCTCAAAACCGTTCTCAAAAGCTACGGCACATATTTCAAAGAACGGCACGTTGACGGACTATCTGTCCGCAAGTATGCCGAGGCACACAATATGAACCGTGGCAGCGTGGATCACCTCAACCGGAAATTCATAGCGGAGCTTGCCGCTGCTCTCAAAGCGCGGGACGAAGCGGACGGCGTGTGCCGACTTCATAAAAGAAAATAAGTTAATATCTCATACAGACACTTGCTTATCCAAAGCAGGTGTCTTTTTTATGCCCAAATGCCTATGACAGAATTATGTCAAAACCAATTGAATTCCCAAATACGGAATGAGAGGATAAATTTTGCCGACATCTAATATTTTCGCACTTCCCGACGGCTATATGGTGAGAGAAATATATTTTCTTTTTCCGCCGTTATGACGGAACTGTGTCAGTCGGGAGTTGGATCGGCTTGAAAAGTGAAGGGATGAATTTTCTTCTCCCTCCGCCCTTGTGACACTTTTATGTCAGTTGGGAGTTGAATTCCCATGGAAAAGTGAAAGGTACTTTTTCTCTCCTCTGCCGTTACTATGACAATTTTATGTCACACGGATAATCGTTTCCTTTTGACGAGTGAGAGGATGTCTTCTCAAACACAACTGAATAACCTGCCGACAGGATATGCGGCGGTGGACTTTGCGATGACAGCGATCCGAAGGATCGTGCCGTAGGAGAAAGGCGCAGACGATGCGCCCTCAAAAGAGGACACGGCGAGCAAGGCACAAACACCGACGCGAAACATGGTCAGAGTGAGCGTAGGAACGATGTCGGGTGTACAGGTAAAAACTGCGGAGAGCGAGGAAGGACTATGAACTTTCTCTCGTAGGACAGAGCCGTGATCTGCAAAACGAAAATGTATTTTTATGAAAGGTGGGATGGCTATGATTGTGCCAAACGAAACAGCCCAACACAACACAGAAAGGAAAAAGATAATGAAAAAAGATGAACTGAAGCTACTCAAAATGTCGGACATCCAAGTGCGGGAAGTGGATTGGCTGTGGTATCCGTATATTCCCTTCGGTAAGCTGACGATCATACACGGCGATCCGGGAGAAGGCAAAACAACCTTCGCGCTCCGCCTTGCCGCCGCCTGCTCCACCGGAACGCCTCTGCCGAACATGGATACCATTGCACCCATAACGGTGATCTATCAATCGGCAGAGGACGGTCTCGACGATACCATCAAGCCTCGTCTCATAGAAGCAGGCGCAGACCAGGAACGCATCATCAATATTTGCGAGGAAGAAAAATCTCTGCATATGTTGGACGAAAGAATTGAAAAAGCCATCGTGCAGTGCGGTGCCAAGATGCTTATCCTCGATCCGATGCAGGGATACCTTGGAGAGCGTGTGGATATGAACCGTGCCAACGAGGTGCGGACGATTATGAAATCCATCGGGCAGGTCGCACAGCGGACAGGCTGTGCCGTTGTCCTTGTAGGACACCTCAACAAAGCCGCCGGTATGAGCAGTGCCTACCGTGGACTCGGATCTATTGACTTCCGCGCCTCCGCAAGAAGCGTTCTCGTGGTGGGCAGACTGCGGAGCAACAAAAATGTCCGTGTCATCGTTCACGACAAATCTTCTCTTGCTCCCGAAGGTAAGTCCCTCGCCTTCAATCTCGGTAACGAAGAAGGCTTTTATTGGCTCGACGGTTATGAAAATATTTCTCCCGAGGAATTGCTGTCCGGCTATGGCAACACGGAAGAAACAAAAACGATGCAGGCAGAGGAACTGATCCGTGCTATGCTGGATGGCGGCGAAGAACTGCCCTGCGGTGAAATCTTTGCGGCGGCAAAGAGAAAGCAGATCTCACAGCGCACCGTCAACGAAGCAAAGAAAAATATCAAGGGCATCGTCACCCGAAAGGTAGGCGTAAAGTGGATGTGGTCTATCCCCGGTGAAGATTGCAACATTGCAGAGGTGTCCTATGAAAAAGAATAAAAATCATATCTCTGCATGGTTTCTATGGGAGTCTCTTGCATTGTTGCATTGTTCTTTTAGCGGAAATAACGGATGCAAAATGCAGAGCGCAGGAGTAAGAACAAAGGACGCAGATCACCGCCATTTGAGCCACACAAACGCCCTGTGTGCCGTTTTTATCGCAGGGACGGGTAAACACCCCACCGAGCAAATATTCCCCTCTTTCTGCCGTTGTTTCGGAAATACGGAGAAGGCGAGGGCTACGCTTTTGTACTCTCTCTTTGGAGAGAGTGCGAGCATCGCATTCGACTGGTCGCGGAACGCCCGCGCCCTGCCTTCTGCTACTCGGCGGGCAGAAGCCCTGCACCCACTTCTTACCTTCTTTGAAAAGAAGGTAAGCCAAGAAACTTTAGAACAGAAAGGAGCATCTATTTTTGAAAAACAAGAAGATGAGTATACGCATCAGCGAGGAAAACCTCGCCGCCATACACCGCAAGGCAGAGCAAGCGGATATGACCTTCACAGACTACGTGACAAAAGCCTGCCTCGGCAAACAGATCGTTGTCATAGACGGTCTTGACTATGTGCTCCGTCAGCAGAAAGCCATCGGGCGCAACCTCAATCAGCTCACGATGCTCTGCAATATGGGGAGAGTGAGTGTGGCAAGCCTTGCGGAAATGAAAGAGCAGTACGCAGAGGTAAGCGCAGCTCTGACGGAACTGCTGGAGCGAAAGCGGTGGTCGGATGGCAACGGTTAATATCATGAAAAATAAGCGCACGCAGTCAAGAGCCGGACTTGCATTCATCCTCTTTTACTGTAAGCGCGACAGCAAAACCATTCACGAAGGCAAAAAACTTGTGTCGGGTATCAACTGTCTTCCCGAATCCGCTTACCGTGAATTTATGAATACCAAGCTGCAGTATGGAAAGACCGAGGGCAGAATGTTCTATCACTTCACGCAATCCTTCCATCCCGATGAGAAGCTGACACCCGAAACTGCTCATGAGATTGCGCTGAAGTTTGCACAACAGATGTTCCCCGACTTCGAGGTTCTCGTCGCCACCCACACCGACAAGGCACACATTCATTCACACTTTGTTGTCAACAGCGTGAGCTGTGATACCGGATATAAATATCATTCGGACAGCGATAACATCCAACGCCTGCGAGATGCCTCGGACAAGCTGTGTATGGAATACGACCTGTCAGTTGTCGTGCCGAAGGATAAATCTCAAAAGGTGAAGCAGATGTCGGCAAGAGAATATCACTCTGCCGAGCGCGGGGAGAGTTGGAAGATGCAGCTGATCGTTACGATTGAGGATGCCATGGCAATCGCAAGATCGAGAGAACATTTTATACGCTTGATGGAAGCCGAGGGCTATGAGGTGAAGTGGACTCGTGACCGAAAGAGCATCACCTACACCACACCCGTCGGAAAACGGTGCAGGGATAACAAACTGTACGAAGAAAAATTTTTGAAGGAGAATATGGAATATGAGTTCAGAATACGGCGAGAAATCGAGAGAGGATTTGAAGGGTACGGCGAGAGCGCAGATCAAGAAAGCGGAAACCTCCGTCCCCTGTACGGCGATCATGGATGTGAACTGGAAGGCGTTGATCGCGGCGATGAATACGCAGGTAGATATGCTTTCGGAGATACAGGAGTCCTTGAAAACGCTGGCGACCAAAGAGTATATCACCACGGAGATGGATCAGCAGATCGGGATACTGACCGAGTACGCCGAGAGCAGTCGGGAGCTGACCGAACAGTTCACGGAGATGATGGAGCAGACGGTGACGGCATATACCGAACGGATGAGTACGGCAGCCGAGAATTTATCCTCACAGGTTGGGAAAACGAGCGAGCAATTCTCACAGAGTCTCTCTTCGGAGCAGGAAACGGTGAGAGCGTTTACGAAGCGGAGTATTTGGATCTCGCTGATTCCGACAGCGGTGCTGATCGTCTGGGAATTGATTCGGCATATCTTTTTGCTGACTTAACGAATATCATCGACGAGGATGCACCCGTGGAGGATTGCACTACAATGCATCAGCCACGCAGACAAAAGAAGAATACCGGCCCCGTGATGGGTGGTATGTAAAAACAATAACACAACAGCCAATAGCGGCGGAAAGGGGTTCAATGAACGAATACAAAGAATATCTTGAAACAGGAATGCTCGGCAGCTACAGACCGGAGAGCGCCATCGTTAAAAAATCCGACAGCGGTGCAGCAATCGCTGTCTTCCGTGATTCAACCTACACGCTCGATGACGATACTTGCACCCGTGAGCGTGAGATGTTGATTAAAGGAAAGCGGTTTATTATTTCCTCTGTCTTTCCCGTGAAAGCGAAAGCAACGGCTACGGACAGAATGCTGGCTCTCATAGACGCAGACCTCCAAAAAGATGCTAAAAGTTTTTGAATTTTTCCGATTCTGAATGGACTTTCGGCAAGGGATACGGTATACTGTGTGATACCGTATCGGCTTGCCCTGCATAAAAGGAGGATGCAAAATGACAAGCCAAAAACATACAATACTCTACGGTAGATTAAGTCAGGACGACGGCAAGAATGCCGAGTCCAACAGCATAACCAATCAGCGACTCATGCTTGAAAAATACGCCCGCGACAATGGATTCGATAATGTCCTGTTTCTTGCTGACGACGGCTATACGGGAACGAACTTCGAGCGTCCCTCTTGGAAACAGATCGAGGAAATGATCAAGCGCGGCGAGGTGGAAACACTGATCGTCAAGGATCTCAGCCGACTCGGCAGAGAATACCTGCAGGTAGGTTATTATCTGGAACTGTTCTTCCCCAACATGGGAATACGGTTCATAGCGATCAACGATGGCGTAGATTCGCTGGTAGAAGGCAGTAACGATTTCAGCCCGATACGAAATTGGGCAAATGAGCTTCACGCAAAGGATTCCAGTAAAAAGGTTCGTGCGGTGAAAAAGCTCCAGGCAGAGCGCGGGGAACGTCTCGGCGGCAGACCTGCCTACGGCTACAAAAAGGGGGACAAGGAAAGCAAGGAGATCATCCCCGACGAAGAAGCCGCAGCAGTGGTACAGAGAATATTCTCGCTATGTGCCTCCGGCAAAGGCCCCAATCAGATCGCCCGTATTCTCCGTGAGGATATGGTGCTAACACCCAGCAATTATTACTTCCAAAAGTACAAGAAAGGGCATTTCGGATTGGACACCACCCGTCCTTATGCATGGGGGAGCAGTACCGTGACGGGTATCCTTGACAACAAGGTGTACCTCGGACACACCATTGGACTGCGTACCACGACGATATCGTATAAAAACAAAACAACGGTACACCGCCCCGAAAGCGAATGCGCCGTTGTGGAAAATACGCATCCCGCGCTGATCACGCAGGAGCAATGGGATATCGTTCAGGATGTACGCACGCACAAGAAACGCACACCAAAGCAGATGGCAGAGCCGAATATCTTTTCGGGACTCGCCTACTGCGCCGACTGCGGAAGGACGATGGTACTGCACCGAGCAAGCACGATGAAAAAGTCTGATTACAATTTCAAGTGCTACACCTACGGCAAGCGCGGCAAGGGAGAATGCACTCCCCACCACATCCGAGAGGAAGAACTGTACGCCATCATACTGGATGACCTGCGACGGGTGACACACTTCGCCCGTAAAAAGGAGCGGCAGTTTGCGGAGTATATCAACCGCAAAAATACAGCACAGCTTCGACAGGAGATCAACGCGCTGCAAATGGAGATTGACACGGCGCGTAAGCGCAGAAGCGAGCTGGCGACCTTGTTCAAGCGGCTGTATGAGGACAACGTGCTCGGCCGTGTGACCAATGAGCAGTTCCGTCTTCTCTCTGCCGATTACAATGCCGAGCAGAAAGAGATAGACGATGCTCTTCCTCTAAAAGAGGAACGCTTGGAAAAACTGAAATCGTCGGCTGCCAATGTAGACGCTTTCATTGAGAAAGCAAAACGGTACAAAACCATTGATAAATTGACACCCGAAATCGTGAGGTTGTTTATTGCGAGGATCGAGGTCGGAGAACGCACCGTGAAATACTCACGGCACTCTGCTCAAAAAATCCGTATCATTTACCGTGACATCGGTGAATGGGATTACGACGATGCGGTCGAAGCCGAACAGCAACAGCCACAGGTCGTAGCAGTAACGGTTGCACAGCCGGAACTGCTCCCTGCATAAGCACCGCACAAAGCGGGATAAACGCAGTAAAGGCGGATGACAAACGCCATCCGCCTCTGCTGCACCTACATACTGTCAGAAAATGTCCCTATGAACACTAACAGAATGCATCTCTCGGTTTTTTACGCCGGCTTTTCATATTCCAGCACCGGGCGGACGTGCTTGCGGCCGCGCCAGACCAGAAGCCAGCAGGCCGTCATCGCCGCCGCACCGCAGAGCGTGACGCACAGCCGGTAATCCAGCACCTCGCCCAGTGCGCCGACCAGCAGCGCAAGGACACTCGAGGCCAGCGTCTGCTCCATGTTAAAGAATGCGTTCACGCGTGCACGAAGCGTCTCCGGAAGGTACTGCTGCACCGCCGTCTGTCGCATCGTCGCGCTGTTCGACCCGAGGAAGCCGCAAAGTGCGCGGTTGACCAGCATCAGAGGATACGGCAGCCACAGCAGGCACATGTCCATTGTTTCATAGGCCTGATACACACCGAAGATCATGCCGAAGCGGCGCTTGGCCGGAATTTTGACCGTGTATTGCAGCAGCCCCGCAAGCGTCCGTCCGGCAAACTCCGCGACCGAGAAAAACGAATACATCACCATGCTGAAGCCCGCCGCCGTGCGGAAAAAGGCCGTGACGATCGGGCCGTAGCCCGTCGCAACGCCGTTTGTAATCGCCATATAAGCGTAGAGCGCACGCAGGCCCTTTTCCTTTTTAAAGTACCGCCCGACCTCGCAGAGATCCTGCCACCAGAGGCGCAGCGTGTAGCGTCTGCCCTCGAGGCGCTTTTCCTCGGAAATACGGATGCGGCTTTCCAGCAGCGCTGCCGCAAGCGACAGCCCACCCTGCAGGAGCAGCAGCGTTCCCACGCCGAGAAGATCATATAGTGCTGCCGCGACCGGCATCATGACAACCTGCACGATCGGATAGAGCATGCCCGAGACGGCGTAGCCCTTCTGCTCCATGCCCTGCGGGATGAGCTTGGGATAAATGCTGTTGTAGGCCAACTGGTCAAAGGCCGAGAGCGTCGCCAGCAGCAGCGAAAAGCAGAGATAGCCGAGGTAGCTGAACCTGCACAGCAGCAGATACACGCCCGCTCCGACATATAAAAGGCCGTTCAGCGCGTCGCCGCCGACCAGAAAAGGCTTGCGCGGCATGCGATCCATCCACGGCGCAATGAAGATCGGCAGCAGGAAGTCCGGTACAATCTGAATCGCCAGCACGATGGCCGAGGCCATCGTGCTTTTCGTCTCGTCGAACACGAGCAGCGACAATGCGTAGCCGCCCGCGATGCCGCCGACGAACGGACGCGTCCACTGGCCCACTGCGGAGCCGTAGATGCTCACGCCGGTCAGGTGCAGATTGCGGACCCGTGCATCGTTTGCCAGAAT
>ERZ779840.1578-NODE-1578-length-21535-cov-3.496322_pt1 | contig 21535 bp, 14 predicted proteins | sample MGYA00511561_ERZ779840 | MGnify/ENA primary metagenome ERZ779840 (study PRJEB29588, sample SAMEA2162036) | human gut metagenome | biome: human gut; feature: human-associated habitat; material: faeces | place: Denmark | collected 2008/2010 ...
AGCCCTACTGGAGCTGGTACGGCTTCAATTCCCGTGTGGAATGGTGCGCCTGCTTTGTATCCTGGTGCTATGGGCAGATGGGATTATCCGAGCCGCGCTTTGCCGCCTGCCAGTCCCAGGGCATCCCGTGGTTCCAGTCCCATGGACAATGGGGCGCACGGGGCTATGACAACCTCGCCCCCGGCGACGCCATCTTCTTCGATTGGGATCTGGACGGCAGCGCCGACCATGTGGGCATCGTCATCGGCACAGACGGCAGCCGGGTCTATACCGTAGAGGGAAACAGCGGCGATGCCTGCAAAATCAGAAGCTACGATGTGAACTACGAGTGCATCAAGGGCTACGGTCTGATGAACTGGTGACAAATCTTTTGATAAGGAGTGATTGATTATGGCTACGAAAATCGAACGCATTGACCGGGAAATCCAGAAAACCCGTGAGAAAATCGCAGAGTATCAGGAAAAGCTGAAATCGCTGGAAGCGCAGAAAACCGAAGCGGAAAATCTGGAGATCGTCCAGATGGTGCGCGCTATGCGTATGACCCCGGAGCAGTTAAGCGCCATGCTGTCCGGCGGAACACTCCCCGGTATGGATGCTCATGAAGAACAGGAGGACACCGCCCATGAAGAATAAGAGAATTTTTAAGACCCTTTCCGCCCTCTGCGCCGCACTGGTGCTGATGGGCGGTTTTTCTGTCACCGCTTTTGCTCAAGGGCCGGAGCAGCCCCCGGCAGAGGATTCTACCAATGACAGCAATGTGATTGTGGAAGAAACTGAGGACAGTCCTGCCCTGACCCCGGAGGGCAACGCTGCCCTGGTGGATGATTTCGGCGGCAACAAGCAGCTCATCACCATCACCACAAAATCCGGCAATTATTTCTACATCCTCATTGACCGTGCCAACGAGGACAAGGAGACCGCCGTCCATTTCTTAAATCAGGTGGATGAAGCCGACCTGATGGCGCTGATGGAGGACGGGCAATCCGCCGAGAAAACGCCCGCTGTCTGCAACTGCACGGAAAAATGTGAAGCCGGTGCAGTCAACACCAAATGCGAGGTGTGCAGTACGGACATGACCGGCTGTACCGGCAAGGAACCGGAACCGCCAAAGGAACCCACGGAACCGGAGAAAAAAGAACCCGCAGGGTTAAATCCGGCTGTCCTGCTGCTGGTGCTGGCTGTGATGGGCGGCGCTGCTTTTGCCTACTTCAAATTTATTAAGGGTAAAGCCAACCACAAAAACAACAGCAATCCAGACGATTATGACTATGAGGACGGCGAGGAATTGCCGGATGAGGAAGAAATGGAACTGGAGGACGAGGAATCGGGCGAGCTGGACGCTGACAGGGGCGGCGGTGAAGAAAGTGAGGATGAGACCCCATGACCCGGTTCACCGACAGCCCCTATGAACGCATGATGACACGCAGGCCGGAGGGCGGGAAGGAAACTTCCCGTCCTCCTTCTTTACCCCAAAGCCACCCCTGTTATGGCTGCGGGAATTATGGTCAGCCCTGTGTGGGAGTCTGCCACCGTGAGATGGAACGATGGCTCAAAGAAAGGAAACGAAAAAAATGAGTATTCTGATTACATTTATCAAGCTGCTTGCGGTTTTTGACCTGCTGGTGATCGCCGTCTATTTTGGCAGCGACATTCTCTCAACCGTGTGGAGCAAATTTCGGAAAAAGCCCACACAGGAGGAACCTTTTGATTTCTCCCTGGATGCCGCAGCGATTCCCCTGTCCATAGATTCCATTCGTCAGCTTTATTCAGGCGACGCAGCGGATTTTGTGGAAGAAACGCTCCTGCCGGATTCAAGCGCTCCGACGGGAAGCCCTCTGTTCGGCGTAAGGCCGCTCGCGGACAATAGCCTGTGTTCCACGGCTTTTTCCGTTCACTGGATAGATAACTTTTAGGCGGCCTCGGGAGTTTTCCTGCGGTCGCCTTCTTATAATCGGACAAGGATAGTTGTTTTTTATGACCGAAGCCTGACACTTGAGCCGCTTCGGCCGATTTTTAATGTGGTTGTTTATGCAAACTCCGAAATTAAACGAAGTGAAGCAGCAAGCCGGCTTTTCGTTGGAAGACATCAATATTGAAGGTTTCGCACCGATGCCTTCTCCGGCTGAAATCAAAAAAATGGCGCCTCTCACCGAGGCCGCTGCCGAGAACGTCAACAAAAGCAGAAACCAAATCAAACAGATTTTGACGGGAGAAGATGACCGTTTAATGGTCATCACAGGCCCGTGCTCCATTCATGATCCGAAAGCGGCTCTGGATTACGCTCAGCGTTTAGCTGAACTCTCAGAACACATCTCCGAGACCATCTTCCCGGTCATGCGCGTTTATTTTGAGAAACCAAGAACCGTCGTGGGCTGGAAAGGCTATATCAACGATCCGGACATGAACAACTCCTTCAACATGGCCAAGGGAATGCTCAAAGCCCGCGAGCTCATGATCAAAATCAATGAGATGGGCCTGGCCGTTGCCACCGAAGCCTTGGATCCCTTCGGTCCTCAGTATTTGGGCGAACTCGTCAGCTGGTACGCCATCGGTGCCCGCACAACCGAAAGCCAAACCCACAGAGAAATGGCAAGCGGTCTGTCTGCTCCGGTCGGTTTCAAGAACGGCACCGACGGCCTGTTAGACAGCTCGATTAATGCAGTTAAAGCCAGCCGCCAGAGCCACTACTTCCTCGGTATCTATGAAAACGGCCAAAGCTCCATTATCAAGACCAAGGGCAACCGTTACAGCCACTTGGTTCTTCGCGGAGGCGGCGGACGTCCGAACTTTGATACCGTGAGCGTCATGCTGGCTGAAAAAGCCCTCAAAAATGCCGGTGTCGAGTCCCGCATCGTTGTCGACTGCTCGCATGCCAACAGCATGAAAAATCCCGACCTGCAGCCGTTTGTTTTAAATGACTGCATCACTCAGATCGTCAACGGAAATAAATCGATTTGCGGCGTCATGCTGGAGAGCAACATCAATACCGGTAATCAAAAGATCCCTGCCGATCTTTCCCAGCTTAAGTACGGTGTCTCTGTCACCGATGCCTGCATAGACTGGGAAACTACCGAATATGCTTTGCGCATGACAAATCGTCGTCTTTTGGATAAGAAATTAAATGGTGAGTAAACGCTTACTTTTAGCTGCCGCAGCGCTTGCTGCTCTGGCTTTAGCGGGGTGTTCTTCTACCGGACCGCATTCCGCTTTTATCCCGCACGCCGATCGTGCCGGTCTTGATCCGCTTCTGGATGCACCTTTGCGTACGGAAACCGTTTGCAAAGGTGCAGGACTTTTTACCGCCGGTACCAAACTTGCCGGTTTTTCCTTCGAATGTCCCGACCTGGACGTCGTTGCGACGTTGAACGAACTGCGGGATGCCGGCTGGCGTGTTGAGAAAATGCACATCGGCCGCCAGACGATCGAAAACGACGAAAGCGGTACTCCGCTCTCGGCAACGATTCGCAAAGTTTATTAATTTTCCATTGCGGAGGCTTCAGTGAACTCCTCTATCAGCAGCAGACTGTCTGCATTACGTTTTTTTTTGAAAGATCACGGTCTTAACGGCTGGATCGTCCCGATGGCAGACCCTCATCTTTCCGAATACGTAGATGAACACTATGCCTTCCGCAAGTGGCTTTCGGGCTTCACGGGCTCTGCAGGATCTCTCTTAGTGACCCAGGACGCCGCAGCGCTTGTCACCGACTCCCGCTACTGGGTTCAGGCCGAGCAGCAGCTCGAGGGCTCCGGCATTGAACCCGTTAAACTCAACCAAGGCTACGCCGCGGAGTCTGCCGACTGGTTTGCCGCGCACTTGATGGCCAACGACTGCGTCGGCATCAACTCCGAATTGATTTCCAGCAAAGACGCCAAGAATTACGCCCGAGTTTTTGCCGAGAAACATCTTCATCTCTCGCTGGTTCGTCAGACGCCCGAAGAAACCATCTGGGAAGAAAGACCGGAACGCACTGAAAAGCCGATCTTTGACCATACAGTTTCCCCGCGAAACCGAGAACAGAAACTTACCGCTCTGCGTGAGGTTCTCAAAAAAGAGGGCGCCGACTACCTGCTCACATCTAAGCTCGACGATATCGCCTGGATCTTTAATCTGCGCGGTTCCGATGTGCCGGACAACCCGGTCTTCTACGCCTACTCGCTGATTCCGGCTAAAGGGAATGCCACCCTTTTTATCAACGAAGAAAAAGTTCCTGCCGATCTGAAAGAACAATTGGCTGAGGAAGGAGTTGTCTTAGCACCTTACCATTCCGTCGGTGCAGCACTCGCATCTCTTTCCTCAGGAACCGTACTGGCCGACCCGGAAGAAATCAATGCCTCTCTTCTGTCACGCTTACCGGAACAAATCACTCAGCTGGAATTGCCTAATCCTATCGAGCTCATGAAAGCGCTTAAAACGCCGGAAGAGATCGAATTAATCTCGGAGGCGATGCTCAAAGACGGTGTTGCTTTAGTGCGGTTCTTCGCGTGGCTCGACCGCAATTTAGGCAAAGAGGAAATGACGGAGCAGTCGCTCGCCGACAAGCTTCTTTATTTCAGAAAATCTCTTCCGGGATACATTTCTCTTAGCTTCGAAACGATTTCTGCGTTCGGACCAAACGCCGCACTCCCCCACTACCAACCGGAGAAAACCGGAGGCGCCCAAATCAGGGGGAACGGATTCCTTCTCATTGATTCCGGAGCTCAATTTCCAGAAGGTACGACGGACATCACCCGTACAAAGTTGATCGGCGAAGCAACCGACTTAATGAAGGAAGATTACACCGCTGTATTACGGGCAAATATTAGGCTCGCGATGGCAGTATTTCCCGACGGTATTTCCTCGCAGATATTAGACCCGATTGCGCGGGCACCCATCTGGCAACATTTTGCTAATTTTGGGCATGGAACGGGCCATGGCGTCGGATTTTTCCTTAATGTCCACGAAGGGCCGCAGAGGATTAGTTACCCGCGGATAAGCCCTCGTTCCGATGCGTTTATCTCGAAAGAGACAGCAATGTCCGAAGGCATGGTGACCAGTGATGAACCCGGTATTTATCGTCCCGGCCGCTGGGGTATCCGCATTGAAAATTTAGTGGCGACCGAATTCGCAGAAGAAAATGAATTCGGACGTTTCTTGAAATTCAAAACACTAACTCTTTGTCCGATAGACCTTTCTGCCGTCATTCCGGAAAGGCTGCAGCCCGACGAAAAGAAATGGCTGAACGAGTACCACACTCTTGTCCGTCAGAAGGTGCTCCCGCACATTCATGACGAGCGCACCATTGTGTGGCTCGTATGGAACACAAGAGAAATTTAAAACATGACCACAGAAAAAGTGAGTTTGAAACACTGGCTGGAAACGCGCTGGCGCGGAACGCTTATGGCCGTCATTATCGGCGCTGCCTCACTATTCGTCTCTGAGCACTACGGCGGTCCTGCTGTTTTGTTCGCTTTGTTAATCGGTATGGCTTTCCACTTCCTCTCAGAGGACCGGAGAACGCTTGCCGGTATTCATTTTTGCTCCACAACCGTTCTCCGATGGGGCGTAGGCCTGTTAGGTGCCAAAATCACCGCGAGCCAGCTGGGACTCCTGTCTCCGGCCCTGCTTGCCATGATTATCGGCGGTGTGTTTGCCACACTGCTCTTCGGCGCTTTCATTACCCGTTTTTCTAAGTGGCCGCTTACCGAAGGCACACTGGCTGCCGCCTCTACCGCTATTTGCGGTGCGTCTGCCGCTATTGCCTTAGCTGCCACATTCAACCATAAGCAGTTAAGAGAGCAGGCTCTGCTTGCTATCGTGGTCACGGTTACCGCTCTGTCCACCCTCGCTATGGTTCTTTATCCGTTCATCTCCGGATGGTGCGGCTTTGACCACATCGATGCCGGCATCTTCTTAGGCGGTACCATTCACGACGTTGCACAGGTCGTGGGCGCCGGCGCCATGATCGGGCCGGACGCACTGGAAATCGCGAGCTTGACGAAGATGATTCGTGTCGCTCTTCTGATCCCGATCCTCATCATCTTCATGTTTGTCTTTTCCTCTAAGGCACATCGCACTGAAGAAGAGAAAGCCAAGCCCTGGTACAAGAACATTCCGATGTTCCTGCTCGGCTTCATCGCTTTAGCCGCTTTGAACTGCACCGGAATTATTCCGACGAATGTCTCCAACACACTCGGCGAAATCTCCAGACTGTTCATTTTGATTTCCATTTCTGCCCTTGGTTTAAAGACCTCTCTGGGCAAACTGAAGGAAGTCGGCTGGACACCGATCGTGCTGATGAGCATTGATACAGTCTTCCTCCTGCTGTGGGTCATCATCGGTATCTTCCTGATCCGCGGTTAATTTGATGCTTTAGTTTCATCTTTCTTCTTAGGACTCGGTTCGCTAGAATCGAGTCCTTATTTTTTACCGATCCCTCTGCCGGCGCTTCCTTCTCCGAACTTTCCGCTCATGACCGTACTGAAAATCCTCTATCAAGACGAAGACCTTGTCGTTGTCTCCAAGCCGGAAAAGATGCTGACGCACCGAACGGAAATTGCCAACGGCGACACCGAGTTTGCACTGCAGTTGCTGCGAGATCAGATCGGCCGACGCGTGAGTCCGGTTTATCGTCTGGATCGAGGCACTTCCGGAATCCTGATGTTCGGGCTCAACAGGGAGATAGTTTCGGCACTGAGTCAGCAAACTCATGAGACCTTTCACAAGCGTTATTACGCGGTCGTCCGCGGCTGGGCACCAGAGGATATTGAGGCTCGCCATGCGCTGAAGCCTCCCGTCGATCCCTATCTACGTGTGCAAAAGACAGAAGCACAGGACGCGCTTTCTTACCTTCACAGATTGGCTGAATCAGAGGTTCCCGTTTCTTCCGGCAAGTTTGATACCACTCGCCTCTCTTTAGTCCTGCTTGAGCTTGCCACCGGCAGACGTCATCAGTTAAGACGCCACCTCAAACATCTCGCGCATCCCATTATCGGAGATGCGACTTACGGCAAAGGACCGCTTAACCGTGTCCTTGCCGAATATTTCGGCGGAGACCGCCTCCTTCTCCACTGCGGTCGAATCAGCTTCATTCATCCTCGTACTCAAAAACGTCTCACCATTGATGATCAGCCGAGCGGCCTTATGCGACAAGTCATCGAACGTCTTGAATGGGGTAATTATTTGCATGCTTCTTATTCAAGAGACTGGCATTTATTTGATTATTCAGATCTTTTGGTAAAATAACGTCTGAAAATTCCCATAATACTTTTTAGCCTTGAAACTAAAAGGCCTTGCGTTCCCATTCGTCGCAAATAAATCGGGAAATATTTGCGCGATCTTTCGAAAGAATGGGATTTGTTTTTGTTTTGCATGGTTTTGAGTCGTATACTGAATCGATCAAACCTCGTTTAGGAGAACTTATAAAAATGAAGCATGGAAAACTTGTCACTTCCATTTTGGTTTTATCCTTAGCTGCTGTGACTGCTGCATTTGCCAGCATGGCAGAGGCCCGCTCCTTAGAACAAATTAAGGCCTCCGGCGAACTCTTAGTCGGTTCTACCGGCGATTACAAGCCGATGAGCTACCTCAACAAAGAAACCGGGAAATACGAAGGCTTTGACGCAGAAATGGCACAGTCCCTGGCTAAGTACCTCGGCGTCAAACTCAAATATGTTCCGACAACTTGGAAGACCTTGCAGGCCGACACGATGGCCGATAAGTTTGACGTTGCCATGAGCGGTATTACCGTTACGGATGCCCGTAAAAAGGTCATGACCATGTCCGACGGTTATCTCACTTTCGGTAAAACGATTCTCGTCACTAAGAACAAGGCCGGTCAGTTCAAAGAATTGAACGACGTCAACCAGCCGACTGTTCGTGTCATGTACAACCCGGGCGGCACAAACGAAAAGTTTGCCAAGGAAATGACTCCGAAAGCTCAGCTCATGATGCATGAGCACAACGCCGAGATTCCGGGCTTAGTCGGTGAAGGAAAAGCCGATGTCATGATCACCGAAACCATGGAAGCTCGCCGCTATGCTAAGGACAATCCTAAGGTTGCCGCTCCGTTGGTCGACAAACCTTTCACAGAAAACCACTTCGGCGTCCTGATGAAACAGGGTTACCCGAAGCTTGAAGCTGCCGTGAACGACTGGATGAAGACCATTAAAGGCAACGGCACAATGGCTAAATGGGAAGACCTATACATTAAGTAATCTTCACCTGACCTTTTAGTCAAAACAAGCCGCAGCCGGCTCCGATGATTTCGGATTTCGCTGCGGCTTTTCTTATTTACCATTGATTGGCTGCAGAAATTCCCAGCCAATAGCAAGAACGTCATTATTTTTGGATCTATTCCTCCTTTAAGAAACAAAAGAAAAGGCAAAGGTTTGGAAGCCCTCGGACATTCCAGCCTTTGCCAAAACCTCAAAGAATTTTTTAGGTTCAATGAGAGGACAACAAGAGGATTTAGAGAATTTATTATTTGTTATCAAAATAGTTGCGGTAGATGCTGACAGAGCAGTATGCGATAGTCAGTACCAGCATTGTGAGACAGTAAAGGACTGTCCCTGCTTTGCACAACCATAGGAAAACTGCGCTCATCTCGAACCTTTGATCTTTGGAAAGAGACCGTATTTCCTCTTTCCTTTTTCAGGTTATACGAATCCACACACTACGAATCCGAGGGCAACTGAGAAGAAAATTGCCAGAACGCCTGGGATAAAGAAGGAGTGATTGAAGACCCATTTACCGATACGAGTTGTACCCGTGTCGTCCATCTGTACTGCTCCGAGCAATGTCGGATAAGTCGGGAGAACAAACAGAGCAGACACAGCTGCGAAGCATGCGACAAGCATGTAAGAGTTGTCCGGATTGGCGGCTGTAATACCTAATGCTGCAACTACTGTCGGAGTGATTGCCTTAGCTGTAGCCGCCTGAGAATACAAAAGCATCGCTGCTAGAAAGAATACAACCGCAAGCAGTGCCGGATACTGGCTGATTGTTTGAGCTGCAAAATCTTTGATTTCCTTTGTATGGCCGGAGACGAAAGTGTCACCGAGCCAAGCAACACCAAGAACGCAGATGCAGGCCACCATACCGGACTTAAACACAGAAGTTCCGGCCACATCTCCGAGATTAACCTTGCATAAAACGGTAATAAGAGCACCGACAGCAAGCATCAAACTCATAATCGCCGCATCGCGAGGAACGATGACCGGTTTAATCAAGCCAACAGCCGGAGAAATAGCAGAAGCATAGAAGACAACGCACAAAACGCCGATCAAGAAGATCCAAACAGAAAGCTTGGCAGACGGAGTAATCGTCATATCTTTAAGGCCAACCGGAGGCTTGACCAAGCCTTCTTTCAAACGTTCCTGATAGATCGGATCGCTGGCAAGATCCATCTTAGAAATGTGAGTCATGATGAAGGCTGTAATCATGCAGCCTAAGAAGGTTGTCAAAAGCCAAACGCCGAGAAGAGCCGGATAGCTCCATCCGAATGGCTCTAACACGCCTGTCATGTAAATAACAGCCGCAGAAACCGGAGAAGCTGTAATTGCAATCTGAGAGGCAACCACTGCGATAGAGAGCGGAACAGAAGGACGAATATTTTCGCCTTTTGCTACTTCCACAATCACCGGAATCATTGAGAAGGCTGTGTGACCCGTACCGGCAAAGATTGTCAGGACATAAGTAACAATCGGTGCGAGGTAATTAATGTATTTCGGGTTCTTGTAGAGAATTTTCTCAGCAATGTAAACAAGATACTGAAGCCCGCCTGCAAGCTGCATTGCAGAAATAGCAGCAATTACAGAAGCGATGATCAGGATCACGTCCCAAGGGATGTTGCCCGGCTTCATGCCCAGACAAAGACCGAGAACCAGCACGCCTGCGCCGCCCGCATAACCGATACCGATGCCGCCGAGCCGCACGCCGATGAAGATCGCGCCCAAGAGGACGATGATCTGAAGAATAACCATGATACTCATAAAATTTCCCCTATTAATTTGGGATCGAGGTTGGTGATGCAGCAGAGTGCGCTAGGTATGGAACGCACTCTGCCGCTAGGAGCTTCATTAGATGAAGCTCCTACCACCCAGGGAGAAAAATGATTGTTTAGAAAGCAAGTTTGAATGTCGCACCGACACCATTGGACTTAATCTTGCTGCCGTAAGCACCGTAGTAAGAAACGCCCAGGGAAGCTCTCTTGCCAAGCTGAGCTTCAAGGCCGACACCGACCGCTGCGACTGCAGAGAGTTTTTCACTCTTAATCGTTGCGGAGGCTCCGTTACCAAACTTAAGCGTAGACTTGCCGCGGGTGTCACCCATGTACTGTGTCCAATTCACGTCAGCGACAGCCTTGAACTTGGCCGGACCAACTTCAAACGGAACTTTGACGCGAGCGCCGAGGTTCGAGACAGCAAGGTTCTGACTATCAAACTTAGTGCTGACCTTTCCGCCGACGTAATCATTGCTGAAGTCGTCCGCAGAGAGATGCATCCAAGCTAAACCAACATACGGTTCAACATTGACAGTACCAAGGTTAAGTCCGGTGTATGCAACTTCGCCGAAGATCTGAGCAAGTTTGGCGTTGTAGCTTGGAGAGGCCGCGAAAGCTTGGTTCTTATAGAAGAGAGCGCTGTTTGCATCGCGATCCTGGTGCGTATAAGCGAAGCCATAGTTCAAACGCACCGGTTCAAACTTGGACTGACCGTAGATACCAAAATGGAGATCGTCAGAGTCAATCTTTCCGTCATGACCGCCTTTGAACTTTGTCTTACCTGCACCGAAGAAGACACCAACTTTATTATTGGCATTGATGTCAGCTTCTAATCCAACTAGACCGGTGTAGAAATCAGCCTTCAGCTTAGAGGCTCCGGCGCGATCCATCTTGGACCAATTGCCAACTGCAGAAAGCCACAAACGTGCACGTCCGCCGTCAACATCGGCTACATGAGCAGCACCGTCAATTCCGATTGCCTGATCCTTAATCGCCCGAACCAGCGACTGACCATTAGCAATGGTCATTGCATTGGCTGTGACGTGGATGTCATTACCCAAAGAGTTGAGCGTATTTCTTGCCTCATCCTTAGTTGCATCAGTCAAACCAGCCAGAAGCGCATCGTCGGCCATCAAAGCATTCGCTACTGCTACGCCATTGCTGTTAGCTGCGTAGTCAGCTAAAGTTTTATCATTCTTGGTCAGGATCCCTGTAAGAGTATTTCCGTCAAGCGTTACGGTATGGTCAACTAAGGCAAAGTCAGGAGTCACAACAGTGTTTTCGTTAAAGCCTTCAATCTTGTCTGCCGTAACCGTTCCGACTTGATCAATGCCGTCATAAGCCTTTTCAAACGCGTTATCGGTCAAAGATGTGACGGTAACCTTGGACCCGGGATTAAACGTTAGGTTGCCAACTTGTACATCCTGATCTGCAACAATTGCATAGGTGCCCCCGTCGTTGACTACGACATTAGCCTTTTGGATCGGAGCTCTTGCGACCCCAACTAGAGAGTTAAGCTGGCCCTTCTGAGTAAAGTTGTCGTTGAAAGTAGCCAATATACCAAATGTACCTCCATTAACATTCACATCTGCAGAGCCGAAGGATTCCGTGAAACCAAATAATGAACCTTCTTTAACCTCTGTACCTCCGGTATAACTATTGTTACCCGTCATGACCAAAGTGCCCTGACCAGATTTAATCAAAGCGCCCTTGTAAAGGTTATTGTCGATTTTATTCTGGATATAAGCTGCTCTAGCAGCGTAATACTCTGCTCTCCATTTCTTTGCCTGCTCGGGGCTGACAGCGTTATCGTAGAAGTCGAGATTTCCGTCTAAAACAACGATATCATCCCCAAGCGTGTACTCTCCGCCTGCGTCGGGCTCTGTCCCATTCTTAGTCGCGGCCATCCAGGCTTTGTCTTCTTTTTCGCGCTGCTGGAGACCTGCTTCTGTAATGTCGTTACTCCAAACATCCAGTGGTTCACTCAGACGATATTCAAAGTGGTCTAAGAACTGGCCGGGACCGTACATTCCTTTTTCGAGATCTGGCATACCCCAACCATAAATGACGTCAGGTGTGCCTTCAGCCGCAGTCCAATTCGTGAAAGGCTGACCATTTGCTCCAATGTGACTTGCTGTTGTGTACATGACATCCTTAACTTGAATAGCTGTCATGCTGGGATAGCGAGACTGAAGAACTGTAAAGGCGCCTGAAATTTGAGGATCGGAGGCCGATGTACCATTGAAACCGGTAGTAGTGAGCCTTCCGTTCTCCAAATCAGTTGTAACGTATGTCGTCCCAATTCCTGGATATGCAGTCGGGCCAGACATGGACCACCACTTGGCAAGGCCCGCTTTACAGTAGGTTGCCTGCATATACTGGTCATTATCCCCTCGTGTCTGCATAACACCAACAGCATTGAGCCAGTTTTTCTCAGCTTCGGGATGGAAGTATGGATACAACCCTTTCAGGTAAGGCGTGCCTCTGTCTTGATTACCCGCTGCCCAGGAAAGGATAACATTGGTTCCCTTCACGGCATCATAGGCTCCGTCAAGAAAACTGGGCTTATCCCCGTATTTGAGTTTGAAATACATATACTCCCACTCAAAAGCGGATGGATTCGTTGAATATTGATCCGCTCCTGGGACATCATTTAGCCCCAAGAAACTATAGTCGCCAGAGAATGTAACAGCATACGCCGCGGAAGCTCTATCATAATTTCCACTTCCAGCCAGTAGCTCAGACATCTCATCTGGTGTAAGTCTATGTCCACCAGAGCTATAGATCTTAGTGTTGGTACCGTAGGAATTATTGACCATGCCGCCACGATATTCTCCATTGCCGGCATTGACAGCATCTGCTAACGCTTTATATCCCTTGAAGTAATAGTTGTAATCTTGGAAAGGCCCGTAATTATTATTGTCTGTTGCTCCTGTATTTCCGACGACCACATTTGCTTTAAATGCAACCCCGTGACCATATTCCCCATTTCGTTCCGCTCCGATCACTCCTGTAACTTGAGTTCCATGAGCATCATTTAAGCCCAGGGTATAGTCTCCTTTCACATCGAACTCTTCACCTTCTGTAAAAGGCTGTCCTTCCGCTGCTGTAGGAACAACTCCCTTTTGAATGGTTGCATATATGCTTTGAGGATAGCGATTTCCACTAGAACCGTAAACTCCTGTTACGTGAGTGGCTGTGATACGAGGAGTATCTAAGTCCGGGTTTCCAAGCCATGCTCCTGAGTCCATCACTCCAGTCGTTGTATTTTGACCGTAAAATCCAAGGGCATACGCCGAAGAAGCATTCATTGCTCCCAGCCCCCAATTGTAGTTATACTCCGCCGTCTCCCAAGACGCTTTGTCACCTAACGTGCCTGTCTCTACGTATGCCGCAGAAACTAAACCGCTAGTAGCCAAAAGAACGGTTGCTACACTCAGACTCACGGAAGCCTTTGATCTTTTGCCGTGAGAAGGTTGGATCTCACTGGTCGTGACAAAAGATTGGCGTACATCACTCCAAATAGCCTTAAAAGCTTTATTCATTACATTTCTCCTATGCTTCCCATAAAAATGGAATTTAAGGTCATACGCAAAAAAAAACATGCTCCTCATTTTTTACGTACCGAGGTAAAACCTCTATTTTTAGTTTTTAACATTTTGTGAATAAAAACAATGGTAGAAATGCTTAATAAAGATATAAAAATAGCGGCTTATTTAACCTATTTTATTTACAGGTTTAAACCTTATTATTGAAAGATATTTCAAATACATAACTAATTGATTTTATTTAATTTTAATTGTTTATATGATTATTTTTATATTAACTAACTTATTAACGCACATTTCCGAAATCGCTTGTATAGCTGAGAATAAGCCCTTATATTTGCAGTGTCAATAAGCTTAACGACAGAAACTAACAAAAAGATTAATAACTAAAAACTATTACAATTATGCCAGTATTATATAAACCTTTCAAGTCTAATCTGGAAGATAAGAAAAGTGGGAAGAAACTGTTTTATCCCCATGTAGTTCGTACAGGAAATATCAATTCCGCACAGCTTTCCAAAGAGATTGCCGCATATTCTTCCCTTTCTCCGGGTGATGTGAAAAATACGCTTGACAATCTGGTGACGGTGATGGCGCAGCATCTTCAATCGTCCGAAAGCGTCAGTGTGGATGGTTTGGGAACGTTCCGCATGGTGATGAGTGCCCGTGGCCGGGGTGTTGAGACCGCCGATGAGGTGAGTGCTGCACAGGCTACGCTTACCGTCCGCTTCCAGCCTACCACGACGAAGAATCTGGACCGTACCACCGCTACCCGTTCTATGGTGACGGGTGCCAAGTGTGCCCGCTATGACAAGCTGGTCTCCGCACCTGGTGACGGCGGATCGGTTGATGATCCGAATGACAAGCCTGGTGGTGGCAGCGATGGCGGAGATGATGGAGAAGCACCGGACCCGACAGTATAATTTGTTTCTTGCTTCGCGGGAAGAAATATAAGACTAACGACTGAACTGTAACTGTAAAACAGAAAAATAAAGAAACAAGAAACAAACTAGAGCTAACTAAGGATAACCAGCAAAAGACTAACTAATGATAATTGGTTAAAGACTAGGACTTTAATAAGACAATCAACTAAACAGAGAATTATCAATTAACATGAGAACTATCAATTTGATCGTGGTGCATTGTTCCGCCACGCAGGGGAATCGTACGCTTTCTCCGGAGGAAAATACGGTAGGAACACAGAGTAAACTAAACTATTTAAAGAACGAGAAAGGAGGTAAATGATGGCAATGAAGAAATCAGTATGGGATATGATCCTAAAGGTGGTTATCGCGGTAGCGTCAGCTGTGGCAGGCGTTTTGGGTGCTAATGCGATGAGTTTGTAAGGCAGCTACTATCCGTTTGCCGGTATCGATTAGCGATTCGGCAAACGGAAAAACTAAACTAGAGATATTAAATACAAATGATTATGAAAGAAAAACTATATACATTATTATTATTTTTATTGGTGACTATATCCGGAAAGGCACAGGATTTCAATCCTGGTCCGGAAGCCCAGAACCTGACCGAAAGAAAGAACGTAACGGTGGATTATGCAACAGGATTGTTCCACTACACCGTACCTCTGTATCAATTAAAGTCAGGTGATTATGAATTACCTATTTCATTGGATTATATTGCAAAGGGAGTGAAGGTGAGTGATCCTGAAGGTTTAATAGGTAAAAATTGGACACTTAACGTTGGTGGTATAGTTACCCGAACAATGCGTGGTGGATTTGCCGATGAGAAATCAGGTTACGGCTACCTGTGGACAGAAAATGCTGTTACTCCATTGGAACAGGATGCAAGGACTGTGGGGCTTCGTAAACGGGATGGGGAAAGCGATATTTTTACTGTCGTGTTCAATGGGAAGAAGGTGGATTTTATCATCCGTATGAATGAAAAAAGACAGATATATGCTTTGCCGTTGGGACAGACAGATGTTCGCATTGAGTGTGAAGGGACTTCCACAGAGATAACAGGCTGGACTATTACAGATAATAATGGTGACCGTTATATCTACCGGCAGAGAGAAATATGTGCAGATGTTGAGTATGTGGATGTTTCCACTTCCAATGCTATTTCAGATTCCGGTTATACCTCGGCATGGCATCTTACCCGTATTCTTCCATACAATGGAGCACCGATTGATTTCTGCTATAAAGGTGATGTAATGGATTTAGATTTTGGAAATCTATCATTAGATATCCATACTATGAAAATCTATGATTCATATAAGATGATTTACCACTATGGTCAATCTGTGAAAGAACAACCGTTTGATTTTGACCAGTATAAATCTCGGTTTTATTCTGCTATTGAGGTAGCCCAAAACTATTTGAATATGTGTTCTCTTTTGCTGGATTTTAAAAATGTGGACTCTAAAATAAAAGATTTTGAAAGATATAGCCGGATAAATATTCAACCTCTACAAAGTGAATATATAAAAACTAACAATCGAATTGTCGGTGTATTGTCCAACATTTCGAAAATGAATGGTGTATCAAAAGAATTGGGAGAAAGTCTGAGAGGTTTCGCTGCATATTGTAAACGTATAGGCGGATTTAATGCGGATATGGCTGGTTCGTATTTGGAGGAAGCAGCAGACTATATATACGCCTGTTTATCTGAGGTTAAATACGTTAAAACAAAAGAGATATGGGGAGGAAAAAGCTATAAAGTTCATTCTCCATTGCTCAACAGAATCGTATTTCCTAAATATATTGTAAAATTTGCCTATTTTTCGTCTTCCTCTAGCTTATCTGCTATCAGTTTGTACAACCGAAATATGGAACTAATTTCGTCTGTTTCGTCCACGGGAGGAGCATTAGCGAGAGGATTGGCTTTCTGTGATAAAAACGGCAAGAAAACATCCGGTATTGAATTCAATTATTATGAAAAGTCTGATTTTCCAGTTTGGAAGGAGACAGGAGTAGATTTGTGGGGATATCCTTATGCGGAGGATGAGGATGAAGAGTGTACAGATTATGAGATATATGCTACTCTTAACTCACTGAAAAATATAGTCTTATCGGATGGAGGGAAAATCGAAGTCAAATATGAAAGAAACTATGGGAGAAAGGGTATAGTCGGAGGAATTCGTTTGAAGTCATTGGTATTCAGTAACGAATTAAATGGACGTAGTGATACCATTTCTTACGGTTATCCGAGAGTAGGCGTGAGTGTGTATAAGCCTTTATCTAATGTTGTCAGTATCTCTTATCCAGAATGCACGGACTGGATTGAGTATAGCAGAGTGATACAGGAAGGTTATCCGGTGATAAATATGGGTAATAACGGTCTTTACTATTCATGTGTGACGGAGACTATATCCGGTAGGGGTTCTACTGTCTATAGTTATCAAGTATCTCCTCCTACGTCAGTGAACGAATCTGATTATCCATATTGGGAGAATGGTTTGTTGAGGGAGAAAGCAGTGTATGATACTAATGGAGAGATGCTAAAGAAAATTCAATACATTTATGAAACTGATGTCAACTATGAAGATAAACTTCCGCAAATGCAACCCTCTGATTTTTATTTAGATGGGAAGTCTTTGGAATCTTTTTATAGAAATCAGGGAACTTCGTATCTTACAGGAAAAGAGATTTATGAGTATAATATCAAACCACGATTATCTCCTACTAATACTGACAAGTTCTACAATCTGCAATATGGCTGGAGAACTGCTCTAAAAGAAGAAGTAGAATACAGAAGTGACGAAAATATTCCGTATTCTCGGACGAAATATTATTATGATAATCCGATGTCGATGTATCCCACCTGTGTCATTCGTATTGGCTCTGATGGTATTGAACGGACTGAAGTTCTGAAGCGTGCGATGGATATGGCAGACACTGCAGATTCTGTCTTTGTTATGATGAAAGAAGCCAATTTTCTTTCGCCTGTTGTGAAGTCACTTATCCTTGTTGATGAAAAATTAGTACATGAGACTGTGTGTCGCTATCAGGTTGACAGAGAATCAAAAATTGGTTTCATAGCTCCAGTTGAGGTATTGACTTATGTTCCTGATATGCCGGAAGCTTATGCTCAGAGCGTAGTTGATACAATACTGTTTAGTCATGGGGAAAGTAACTATACTACAGAAGCTTCTTATCGATATGCCTCAAAGATGTGGGTGGAAACCAACGGGAGGACAGAACGGAAGAGCCGTGTTTACGACAGCTATGGGAAACTGTTACTGGAGTGTGATGTAATAGGAACTACGGCAAGTGATAAATATAAGGGAGTGGGAAAGGCGATAGATGAGGCTGATCTTAAATTTGCTATCAATTATTTGAGAAAACAACAACGGACTTTTGCGTCAGGAATAGAAGTACTTAAAGAAGAAGTGGATAATCAGCATTTTCTTCGCTTTCTGAACTCGCAAGACCATTCCTTTATAGCTTCATTTGCTGAAGAAATAGTGAAAAGTAAGCCGGATTTGAGTCAGGCGAGATATTATTATGAACATATTGTATGTTATGATTTATTTAATGTGTTTAAACAAGAATATGAACGGATGATAGGACTCTATCCAAAGTTTGAGATTTTGAGACAATTTATAAGTGCAATGGAGGCAATGATGCAATTTGATGGACTATCATTATTCGATTACTTGTACGGATTGTATGGTGAAGTAGATAAATACAAATTTGCTTATCTCCCCAAATTAACTCCGGCTTCCGGTATGAAAAACTTGCGATTGTATATTTTGGACGGAAATGCAACTGCTTCAGGAAGCATCACCCATGCAGGAAGTGAGGTTCCATATACCGTTGAGAGCGTTTCTTCTTCTAAATTGAAAATATATGATATTGACCTAAGTAAATACACAGACATAACCTCTGTAACTGCCAATACTCAAGGTTCTTATATGGCATTGGTCCCTGAAGGAGCAAATTTTAAGGCCACTTCTTATAATCCTGACGGTACGGTGTATGCCCGATTTGACCAGAGCGGAAATGTAGAGTATTACACTTACGATGCTGCCGGACGAGTTATCAAAGTGGAAGACCAATATGGTAATATTTTAAAAACGTATGAGTACAACAAGCTTAATAACTAATAAAACAAGATACAGAATATGAAAACAATAGAGATGAAACGAACTTTGTCAATACTCTGTCTGCTGTCGTTTTCCCTTTTCATGAACGGGCAGCAAGCGACAGGTTATACGAAAACACGTAATTATACGGCAGAGCGAACTTATATGGATGCGAGTAGCCAAACGGGTAGCGGTGGGGCACGAATTGTCAGTGATATTGTCTATACCGACTGTTTTGGCCGTAAAGAACAGGAGATACAGGTAGGCGGCAGTCCTGGGGGTAATGCGGATCTGGTACTTTCTTATACCTACAATATGATGGGTCAAGTAGAGAAGGAATACCTTCCGTATGCAAAGACCGGTAACAACGGTGCCTTTGATAAGTTTTCCCCGGAGCGTTGGAGTGTCTACGGTACGGGAGAACAGGCATATGCTTATAATCTGACTCAATATGAGGATAGTCCACTGATGCGTGTTTCCCGGAAGATGGGACCAGGCAAGGCGTGGCATACCAGTGATAAGAGTGTCCGTGTGACTTACGGGATGAACAGTACAAATGAGGTAAGGTGCTATAAGGTTTCTTCCAGCGGCTCATTGATCGCTTCAGGATTCTATGGAGCGGGGAAACTGGAAGTCATTGTTGAAACAGACGAAGATGGGCATCGGAGTAAAACCTATACCGACTCCAATGAACGAACTCTTCTGACTGTATCTGTCAACGGTGAAGATAGCTTGGCAACCTACTATGTGTACGATGACCGCAATTGTCTCCGTTATGTACTGCCTCCAGAAGCCAGCCATCGGCTGGGGGGGGAGGCCGGTACGACGGATATCTCCGTGCTGCATAGCTTAGCATACAGCTATGAATATGATAAACTGAACCGGATGATTTCCAAACGTCTCCCGGGTTGCGCTCCCATTTATATGGTTTATGACTGTCGTGACCGTCTGGTTTTGAGCCAGGACGGAACACGCCGGACTGCCGATACAAAAAAATGGAGCTATTTTCTCTATGATTCTCATGATCGTGTAATAGAAAGCGGTGAAATACTTTTATCGGCAGAGCAAACGTGCGGCGAACTGCAATTGGCCGCTTGGGAAAATGAGCATTATCTTCCTTCGGGAACTCGCACTCCATTGCAATATACGGTATATGACAATTACAAACCAACGGAGAATGTGACTGCCCATCCGTTTGTAGCAGCCGTTGGCTATGATACGCCGTATACTCTGTATCCTTCGGGGTTGACCACAAGTACGAAAACACGTTTGCTTGGCACAGATGACTGGCTGACAGAGACAATCTACTACGATGATCGTAGCCGTGTCATTCAAACGCTCTGTCATTATCCTGAAAAGGGTTTGCGATATCGTCATACAGCTTATGATTTCACAGGTAATGTCTTGAGAAAGCAGGATAACATTGGTACGGATATCCTTGAAACCGTTTATACGTACGATGATCGTGCAAGGTTACTAACGAAAGCCAATACTTGGAACGGGCGTTTTACCGATAAAATCACTTATGTATACGATGCATTGGGGCGTCTGACTGGCAGGAATTATGGTGATAAGGTGTCTGAGAGTTTATCCTATAATATCCGTGGCTGGCTGACTGGAATCGAAAGTCAGCACTTTTCTCAAACGTTACACTATGTTGATGGAGTAGGTGTTCCCTGTTATAATGGCAATATCAGTAGTATGATCTGGCATTCGGGAAGTGAGGCCGGATTACGTGGCTATAAGTTTACATATGACGGCTTTTCTCGCTTGAAAGATGCCATTTACGGTGAAGGAGAGCAATTAAGCAATAATTTGAATCGTTTCAATGAACAGGTAACGGGTTATGACAAGAACGGAAACATCCTCGGTTTACTCCGCTACGGGCAAACCAATACAATGAGCTATGGCTTGATTGATAACTTAAACTTGGTTTACAACGGTAACCAATTGGAGTCTGTCAACGACAATGCTACGGGCCATGTATTCGGTAACGGTATGGAATTCAAGGATGGCGCAAGTAAAGAGATAGAATATGAATACGATGTAAATGGTAATTTGACGAAAGATTTGAATAAAAAGATAGCTGACATTCAATACAATTGTTTAAATTTGCCGGAGAAGGTGCAGTTTGAAGGTGGTAACAGTATTTCTTACCTCTACGCGGCTGATGGAACAAAACTCCGTACTACGTATAAGACAGGAAACGCCACTACCATAACAGACTATTGTGGCAATGCGATCTATGAAAATGGTGTGTTGATAAAGGTGTTGACAGAAGATGGTTACATTACCGTTTCGAATAATCAATTTCATTACTTTATTCAGGATCATCAAGGTAATAATCGTGTGGTTGTCGCTCAAAATGGTACGGTGGAGGAAGTGAATGACTATTATCCATTCGGAGGGTTGCTTTCTTCATCATTGTCTAATAATGTTCAGCCTTATAAGTATAACGGCAAGGAACTGAACAGAGATAATGGTTTGGATTGGTATGATTATGGGGCGAGAATGTATGATGCTTCGTTGGGAAGATGGCATGCAGTAGATCCTTCAGGAGAAAAATATCCTGCTTTGGGGTTATATGCTTACTGTAAAAATAGTCCAATAATACGAATTGACCCTGATGGAAAAGATGATTATGTTGTAAATGCAAATGGAGCAGTTTACTTGATGCGTAAGACTGATAGGATAGTAGATGTTTTATATGCAAGTGGTATTAATTCCTCTCAAAAAGCGACGCAGCCTGATCCAAATTGGAAAAGTATTCGGGTGTTTGATAAATCTATGTTGCAGGGATTAACGGCGAGTAAAGGGGAAAAGGGGAGAGACTATTGGGATCGTAAGCTTTACACTACGACAAACTCGGTATATAATGCTGCTAATGTTTTTTTATTTGTTGCGGATAATACAAGTGTGGAATGGACTCTTAAGGGAGGTTATATGGATGGAAAGAGAAC
>ERZ779840.1583-NODE-1583-length-21502-cov-4.974542_pt1 | contig 21502 bp, 14 predicted proteins | sample MGYA00511561_ERZ779840 | MGnify/ENA primary metagenome ERZ779840 (study PRJEB29588, sample SAMEA2162036) | human gut metagenome | biome: human gut; feature: human-associated habitat; material: faeces | place: Denmark | collected 2008/2010 ...
CGCGATTTTAGCGGCCGGGAAATCGAGTCAGGCCGGGCTGTGCGGCGCGGAGCGCAAGCAGGCCGATGCTGATGACCGATTTCGAGTCCCATTTGTGCTGTTGCAGCAGCGGGGGTGGGGCTCGAAGGGAACGTCCCTATGCCTCGGATATGTCTGCTATGAGCTCGTCTTCAAAGGCAAATTCGTAAAGCCTTGCGCAGGCTACCCCGTCCGATCCGGTTTCAATAAGCCCGATCAGGCGGCCGCTGCGGTCTGACAGGGGTGGGCGGCAGCAGTCAAAATTTCCCAGGAAATTTCTTATTTCGTCAATGGAAAAGTCCATCTTGAGGGATACTGTCATATATGACGCCGCCTCAACGTCAAAGCCTTCACGGACTGCTTCGCAGAAGGCTATGACCAGCTTTTGCCTGTCTGCTGGGTATTTATACTCGCGGGTGAAAAAACCGGTTTCCGGGCAGTCGGCCGAAAAGCCGCCACCCTGATATCTGTAGCGGGTTCGGCGCTGGTGGCCCAGCAGGGTGCCCAGCGGCTCTATGAGCGATACGCTGCCCTCCTCCAGCAATATGCTTTCGCCGTAAAGCTCCAGCAGCGAGTTCATGTTGTCGTCCAGCATGAGAAGCCTCTGCCGTCCGCCTTCAAATGTGGATACAGCTACCAGCTGCCGCCCGGCTACGCCGTAAAGCGTTAGGGAACCGTACTCGCCGGGGCCTATGGAAATGCAGCTGGACGACCTCCCATCTTCCTCTATGAGCAGCTTCAGGCCGTTCTCGCGGAAAAGCGTAAGGTTGCGGCGGCTGCGGCCCTGCATATAGCCCAGCTGATCCAGCTCCCTGGGGAAGTCGGCGGGCTGTACGGGAAAATCGGCCGATAGGCCGAAATGCATTTCATATACCCCGCCGGGCCAACGGCAGAGGGAAACATCGGGTCCCTGTGTGGGCAGAGCTTCTCCGTCGCACAGGGACAGCTTCCGGGTGATGGGATACCTCCATGGGCCGAAGGAAAGGGGTATGGCGGAAATAAAGTAATCCCCGTTATCACCGGCGGGCATGGCTATGTGGGAATCCTGGCGGCATTCCCCGAGTATCTGCCCGTTGACCTCTATGAGGGAGGGAGCGGCGGAGCGTATCACTATCAGCGGCACTGGAGACTGATACATGGCGAATTTATCCTCCGTAAGGTAGTGGACGTACTGTCATTTCAAATATTTATTCCGGTGGCGGCAAAAATATCCCTGCTGCCTTGCAAAAGCGTGTGAGCGGGGATATAATGAAGGGCAAGCTTTATTTATGTAAAGTGAAAAAAGCGAAACATTTGGAGGTATTCTCATGATCAGACTGTGTGAACTGAACAAGGATCCCGCTAAGTACGCGGGCGGAGTTGAAATTGCCGGCTGGGTGCGCACCGTGCGCGACAGCAAGAATATTGGCTTTATAGAGCTGTCCGACGGCTCCTGCTTCAGAAACGTACAGGTGGTTTATGAGAATAATATACCCAACGATATAATAAAACAAATAAATACCGGCTGTGCAATAAGCGTAGTTGGCGACCTCGTGCTCACTCCGGATGCAAAGCAGCCCTTTGAGGTGAAGGCGAGGGAAATAAAGATAGAGGGCCTCTGCGCCAGCGATTATCCCATGCAGAAGAAACGGCACAGCCTTGAGTATCTGCGCACAATGCAGCACCTCAGGCCGCGCACCAACACCTTCCAGGCCACCTTCAGGGTTCGCAACGTAGTTGCCCAGGCCATACACCGCTTCTTTGATGACAGGGGCTTTTTGTATGTGCATACGCCTCTCATCACCGCCAGCGACTGCGAGGGCGCGGGCGAGATGTTCAGGGTAACTACCCTCGACCTTGAAAACGTGCCAAAGACCCCGGACGGCAAGGTGGACTACTCCAAGGATTTCTTCGGCACCAGCGCAAACCTGACCGTCAGCGGCCAGCTTTACGGCGAGGCCTTCGCCCTTGCCTTCAGGGATATATACACCTTCGGCCCCACCTTCCGCGCCGAGCAGAGCTACACCGCCCGCCACGCTGCGGAATTCTGGATGATAGAGCCCGAGATGGCCTTCTGCGACCTGAAGGGGTATCTTGATACCGCCGAGGACATGGTAAAATACATAATCCGTACCGTAATGGAGCGCTGCCCGGATGAGCTGAGCTTCTTCAACAGCTTCGTGGATAAGGGGCTCATAGACAGGCTGAACAACGTGGCGAACAATGACTTTGCCCGCATAACCTACACCGAGGCCGTGGAAATACTCAAAAACAGCGGCGCTCAGTTTGAGTACCCGGTAGAGTGGGGGGTAGACCTCCAGACCGAGCACGAAAGGTATCTGACCGAACAGGTATATAAAAAGCCGGTGTTCGTTACCGATTACCCCAAGGATATCAAGGCCTTCTATATGCGCCTTAACGACGACGGAAAGACCGTGGCGGCGGCAGACCTGCTGGTCCCCGGCGTAGGCGAGATAATAGGCGGCAGCCAGCGTGAGGAGCGCCTCGAGGTGCTGGAGAGCCGCATTAAGGAGATGGGCATGAGGGTAGAGGATTACGATTGGTATCTTGACCTGCGCAAATACGGCGGCGTTAAGCACGCGGGCTACGGATTGGGCTTCGAGCGCATGGTAATGTACGTAACCGGCATGGCCAACATACGCGATGTGCTGCCCTTCCCCCGCACCACTGGAAGCCTCGAAATGTAAGGAACTGCCGCAGGGATAATATCCCGGCTTAAAACCGCATATAAATTGACAGAAACCAAAGCTGATAGTGACGCTTTGGTTTTTGTTATTTTATGTATGTACTGCGGAAACCTGGGAAATAATAGCAGCAACAAACATTGACGGAGGTAATTTTATATGGCCGATATACAGCGTGGCCGCACAGGCTGGAAAAAGGAGGAGGACACACTGCTCTTTGCGGAGATAGAAAAGAGCGTGGGCAGAGGGACCCCGCTTAAAAGCGTGTTTGAGGCGGTGGCGGAACAGACGGGGCGAAAGCCAAACAGCGTAAGAAACTATTACTACGCCCGCATAAAGGAAAAGGACCTGAGCACCACGGCGCTCCACGCGGGGGCCTTCGTGCCTTTTACCGAGGAGGAGATACATTCCCTGCTCCGCACGGTGCTCAGCGCCCAGGCAAACGGCATATCCGTCCGCTGCTGCACCATGAGCATGGGCGGCGGGGACAACAGGGCAATGCTGCGCTACCAGAATAAATACCGGGCGCTGCTGAAGAACCGGCCGGCGTTGGTAAGGCAGGTAGCCGAGGAGCTGAAGGCCGAGGGGGTGGACTTTGACCCGTACTGCACCCCAAAGCAGAGCGAAGGACGCGGAAAGGCGGCAGGCGGCGTTGCGGCGCGCATAGGCAGGCTTAAGGGAATGGACGGCGCGGCGTTTATGGAGGGGCTTGACTACATCACCTCAATAGCCGAGGAAGCCGAAAAGAAGGAGGAGACGTACCGCCGTACCGAAAGCGAACTCCGGGAGCGCATACGCCGTCAGGAAGAGGAAATCAACGCCCAGCAGGGCAGATTCCACGCGCTGCTTCTGATGTACCGCAGGCTTGTCAGCGCCAACCGTGACTTTATAGGCATGGCCGGCAGGGAGACGGGGCCGGTATCGGAATACGCAAGGCAGCTTGCCCGCAGCGTTGCGGACTGCGAAAAGGCGCTCACTGAATATCAGGCGTAACTTACATTAAGCCTTGGGGTTGTTAAGGGCCCTTATGGCTTTATTCGGATTTGGCGACACAAGGTAAATTGCCCCGTAGGGGCAAGAGAAGGCCCCCTGGGGGGTGTGCGGCAAATCCGCAAAAAGCGCTTGCGCAGCAAGGCTTTCCCTGCATTCGGTGCTGGCCGCGCAATAGGCGCAAGCACCGGATGAAAAAAACTCGAAAAAGTGGTTTTTAACCACTTTTTCGAAAGCTTTAACTGTGCCGCTTGCCATGGTATAATTTACTATAAGGTAAATTACAGCAAAGGAAAGGTAAGCGGCATGGATCTTTTTTCGGCCGGCATGAATAAGCACGCGCCGCTGGCGGACAGGATGCGCCCAAGGACGCTGGACGAATTTGTGGGCCAGCAGCATATAGTGGGCAAGGGAAAGCTTTTAAGGAGAGCCATAGAGACGGATTCCCTCCAATCCAGCATATTCTTCGGCCCCCCGGGCTGCGGAAAGACCACCCTCGCCTCAATAGTTGCCAACACCACGGGATCGGAGTTTGTAAAGCTTAACGCGGTGACCTCCGGCGTAAAGGACGTGCGCGAGGTGATAGCGGCGGCGGAGGATAACCTCAGGCTCTACGGCAGGGAGACGTACCTCCTGCTCGATGAATGCCACCGCTGGAGCAAGGCCCAGAGCGACAGCATACTGCCCGCCCTGGAGCGCGGAATAATAAAATTCATAGGCTCCACCACGGAAAACCCCATGGTCTCCATGACGGGGGCTATCGTTTCCCGCTGCCGCGCCTTCCAGTTTTATCCGCTTACTGAAGAGGACGTAAAGAAGTGCGTCAAGGCCGCTGTGGCCGATAAGGAACGGGGCATGGGCAATTACAACGCCGAGGTGGACGAGGGTGCTTACGACCACATCGCCCGCATAGCCAACGGCGACGTGAGGACGGCGCTCAACGCCATAGAGCTGGCCATACTCACCACCGAGGCGGACGGGAACGGCGTTATACACATAACGGAGGATATCGCCGCCGAGAGCATACAGCAGAAGCTCATAAACTGCGACGATCAGCAGTTTTACGATATGCTCTCCGCCTTCTGCAAGAGCCTTCGGGGCGGGGACAGCGACGCGGCGATAGCGTGGTTTGCCCGGCTCATATACGCGGGCATAGACCCGCGGATAATCTGCCGCAGGCTTATAGCCCACGCATCGGAGGACGTGGGCCTCGCCAACCCCCAGGCCATGGTGCAGGCGGTGGCGGCTGCTCAGGCGCTGGAGTTCATAGGGATGCCGGAGGCGGGGCTGTCCATCACGCAGGCCATAATATTCATATGCGAAAGCCCAAAGTCAAACTCGGTAGTCATCGCAAAGGATACGGCCTTCGCCGAGGCAAAGAGCATACCCGACCAGCCGGTGCCGATACACCTTCGGGATACCAGCTACCCCGGCGCGTCAAAGCTGGGCCACGGCAGGGGCTATAAGTACCCCCACGACTATCCCGGCCACGTGGTGGCTCAGGAGTACATGCCGCCCAGCGTAAAGGGCCATAAGTACTACATACCCGGCGAGCTGGGCAGCGAAGGGAAGATACGCCAGAACCATATCAATCAGGGAAGGATAAAGGAAAAATGATAAGCAGGACATCGGCTGAAAGGGTGCTCAACGCGGCCCTGGCAACAGGGGGAGACTTCGCGGAGCTTTACATGGAGGACGGGGAGAGCCACAGCATATCCATGCTGGACGGCGTGGTGGAGAATGCCGCCTACAGCCGCGCGCGGGGCGCGGGGGTGCGCATACTTTCCGGTACCCGTTCCGCCTACGCCTATACGGTGGATATATCCGAATCCGCCCTTGTGGAGACGGCGAAAAGGGCCTCGGCCATAATAAAGGGCGAGGGGGGTGGCGTGCTGCCCTTCACGGATATACGCGACGGCAACTACAGGTGCAGGATACCATTCTCGGCGGTGGATAACGCAAAGCGGGTGCACCTGTTAAAGCTTGGAACAGACGCGGCGAAGGCTGAGTCCGGCGAGATAACCAAGGTCAGCGCCGCATATATGGATACGGATAAAAAGGTGCTGGTCTGCAACACCGAGGGGGTATGGGCGGAGGACAGGCGTCCGCGCACCCGCCTCGCCTTTACCGCGGTGGCAAGCGACGGCATGGAATTCCAGACCGGGCAGGAGACACCTGCCTTCGGCATGGGCTTTGAGGCTTATGAGCTGATAGACCCCGAAAAGGACGGACGTACCGCCGCCCGGACTGCCGTTACAATGCTTCACGGAGTGGATTGCCCGGCGGGATATATGCCGGTAGTCATAGACGGCGGCTTCGGCGGAGTCATACTCCACGAGGCCTGCGTGCATTCATTGGAGGCTACCTCCGTCGCCCGCGGCAATTCCGAATTCTGCGGAAAGCTGGGCCAGAAGATAGCCAGCGATATAGTTACCGCCATAGACGACGGCACACTCCCCGGCGAATGGGGCAGCATACGCTACGACGACGAGGGCAACCCATCCCAGTGCAACGTACTCATACAAAACGGCATGCTTAAGAGCTATCTTGTGGACAGGCTGGGCAGCCGGATAATGAACCAGCCCATGACAGGCTCCGCCAGGCGGCAGAGCTACGAGTTCGCACCCACCTCCAGAATGACCAACACCTTCTTCGCCCCCGGCTACGATGACGAGGAGGAGATGATAAGGACCATGGGAGAGGGGCTTTTTGCGGCTAAGATGGGCGGAGGCTCGGTGAACCCGCTGACAGGTGAATTTAACTTCTCGGTGCTGGAAGGCTACTGGGTAAAGGACGGCAAGATACACTGCCCGGTACGGGGCGCAGCCCTCATAGGCCGGGGGGCGGAGGTGCTTATGAAGATAGACCGGGTAGGCATGAATATGTGGTTTGGCCACGGCATGTGCGGCTCACGCTCCGGCAGTGTGCCTACAAACGTGGGACAGCCCAGGATAAGGGTGAGCGGCATAACCGTTGGCGGAAAGGGAGGCAGACTGTGATGCATAACGGGCTTGACAGGGAGCATAAGGCCGGGATAAAGGCGGACGAGAAAATAAAGGAATACGCCCACAGGCTCATGACCATTGCCATGGACAGGGGCTGCGACGGTGCAGAGGTATGCGTAAACGAGTCTGATGAGTTCTCGGTAGGTGTACTGGAGGACGAGGTGGACGACTATACCGTAAGCTCCTCCTTCGGTTTAGGCATAAGGGTGCAGAAGGACGGAAGGAACGGCTACGCCTATACCGAAGCTATGGATGACCCGGAGGGCTTTGTGGAGGAGGCCATAGATAATGCGGAGACGGTAAAGAGCGAGGATATACACCCCATGGCGGAGCCTGCGGAGTATCCCGAAATACAAAAAAAGACCGATGCCCTGAAGGACATGGATGAATCGGAAAAGATAGAGCTCTGCAAGGCGCTGGAACGGGAGACAAAGCGGTGCGACGGCCGGGTAAAGCGGGTGGCCTGCTGCAAGGTAGTCACCGCAGGCGGCAGATTCTGTATATACAACACTCTGGGCCTCAGGGCCGAAAGGAGCGACAGGGTATCCTGCTGCTATGTGGAGCCGGTGCTGGAGGATAAGGGCCAGATGCGGGACGGCTTTGCATTCCGGGCAGACGGCGAGGCGCTGGACATAGCGGGCTGTGCACGGGAGGCCGTCGATGAGGCCATAGCCGCCATGGATCCCGCGCCCGTAGCGCCCGGTAAGTACGATATAATACTCCGCAACGACGCCATGGCAAGCATATTGGGCGCCTTTGCAGGCATGTTTTCTGCCGACGCCGCCCAGAAGGGCCTTTCGCCCCTGGCGGGCAGGGAGGGCGAGGATATGGCGGCAGAGTGCGTCACGCTGATGGACGACCCTCTTTACCCCATCAATCCAAGTCCCTTTGACGACGAGGGTACTCCTTCCGTAGCCAAGGCGGTGATAAAGGACGGAAAGCTGGAGACGCTGCTGCACAACCTCAAGACCGCCAAGAAGGCGGGGGTAAAGTCCACCTCAAACGGCGGCAGGAGCAGCGCCGGCTCGCCGGTAGGCGTGAGGATAACCAATTTTTACATAGCGCCAAAGGAAGGTACGCTGGGGCAGCTCATAAGCGAGCTGGGGGACGGCCTGCTCATCACCGACTTTTCCGGCCTCCACGCCGGGGTGAACCCGGTGAGCGGCAAGTTCTCGGTGCTGTGCAAAGGGCGGCTCATAAAGGACGGCAGGGACGTCCGTGCCGTAAACGAGATAACGCTGAGCGGAGATTTTACAGAGCTGCTCAGATCCATAGTAAGGGTGGGCGGCGACCTGCGCTTCTCAATGCCCGGAGGCAGCTGTGTCGGCAGCCCCTCGGTAATGGTACGGGGCGCCATGATATCAGGCCGGGGCGATGGCGGCCAATAACCGGAAAAAACAGGAAAACAGGGCATTTTGTTTGACAAGGGGCCGTAAGGAAGTGTATAGTTAATATATGATGTGGAAGGATACACCCATTTTTCGGACAGGCCTTCCGAAGCACACATGAACGGAGAACAGGAGGAAAAGGTGTTCGATGTAGGCGACAGCGTGTTTTATCCCATGCATGGGGTGGGTATCGTGGAAAGCGTTGAGGAAAAGGATATGCTTGGCGAAAGGGCCAAGTATTATATCCTGCGCTTCATTACATCGAAGCTTACGGCAATGGTGCCGGTGGCCTCGGCCGACAGCGTTGGCCTGAGACCTGTGATAGACTCTTCGGAGTGCGAGAAGATCTTTGAATACCTTGACGCGGCGGCAGTGTGTGCCGAAAGCGAAAACTGGAACCAGCGCTACAGGGACAACCTGGCAAAGCTCAAGGGCGGCGACATATACGACGTCGCCGACGTTATAAAGTGCCTCAAAAGGCGGGATTCCCTCAAGGGCCTCTCCGCAGGGGACAGAAAGATGCTCATAACCGCCCGGCAGGTGCTCTCTGCCGAGCTTTCGGCTGCCAGCGGCAGGGATATAGACGAAATCCGAGATATTATCGGGTAATATCAAAATAAGGCCAAGGGCCGTTAAACGAAAGGAGTTAAGAATTGGCTAAAAAAGTCGCAAGACTATTGCTCACCCTGGCGGGAGCCGCGGTGGGTGTGGGGCTTGTAGCGCTTGCCAACAGGGTTATCACCTTCCCGGAAGGGCTTACGCTGTATCAGCGCATGCTTCCATGGGGACTGGCGCTTGTGTTTGTGGGTTCGGGTACTATTATTGCAATCATTTTTAATCTTTTATTTGCCGAACCGCTTACCGCCGCCATAAGCTATGCCGAGGCCGGTATGTCAGCAATGCCAGCGGGGCAGCTGCTCTACTGCGTTTGCGGTCTGATCGCCGGGCTCGTTGTTGCATTTTTGGCGAGCACTCTGGTGGCGCGCTTCAAGCCTGCGTGGGTAGTTCTGGTCATAGACGTAATACTGTACATCGCCTTCGGATACCTTGGGTGGAGCGCCATGAGCAGGCGGAAGGGGCAGTTCCCCATACCCGCCGCGGGCGGCCACGGCAAGGCTCACGGCTCGGCACGGCCCAAGCTTCTGGATACCTCCGTCATAATCGACGGACGCATCGCGGAAATATGTGATACCGGCATAATTGAGGGCGAAATAATAGTGCCGAGCTTTGTGCTCAGGGAGCTTCAGCATATTGCGGACAGCTCCGATGGCCTCAAGCGCAACAGGGGCAGGCGGGGGCTGGACATACTCAAGGGCATGCAGGATAAAAAGTCCGTCCCCATCACCGTAGTCAGCACTGACTATAAGGATGTGGACGAGGTGGACGCCAAACTGATACTCATGGCGTCGGAGCTTGGCGGCGTGGTCGTGACCAACGATTATAACCTTAACAAGGTGGCGGCTGTGCGCAAGGTACCCGTGTTCAATATAAACGAGCTGGCAAACGCCCTCAAGCCCATCGCAATGCCCGGCGAGGAAATGAGCGTGTTCGTGGTCAAGGAGGGCAAGGAGGCGGGCCAGGGTATAGGCTATATGGATGACGGCACTATGATAGTAATAGAAAACGGCAGGCGCTTAGTGGGGGAGACGGTGGACGTCACGGTTACAAGCGTATTGCAGACCTCGGCAGGCAGAATGATATTCGCCAAGGTAAAGCAGGCATAGAAAAAAGCAGGGCCGATTGCCCGGAGTTAAACCAAATATAAAAAATATTAAGAAAGGCCATTATTCTCGTTGACAACCTTGACACGCGGTGTTACAATAATATACTGCGTTAGCATGGTAAATTGCGGGGATTGGCCTTTTTACAGTTGATTTTTCCCACAAAAATCATGCTGGGTATCCTATGCCCACAAAATGGAAATGCTCATATGGAGTGACGCGCCGATAATATAATCCATGGTTATATGGTAATAACAAAGTATAAGGAGTGAACGCGATGGTGCATGAGGTTTACATGGGCAAGAAAAAGCGCATGAGCTTTTCCCGTATCAATGAAGTTCTTGATATGCCCGACCTGATAGAGGTTCAGAAAAATTCCTATCAGCGCTTTGTGGAGGAGGATCTCAAGGAAGTTCTTGACGACATTTCGCCCATTACAGACTATTCCGAAAAGCTCGTCCTTGAGTTTGTAGATTACTCCATAGATTTCGACCATCCGAAATACTCGGTGGAGGAGTGCAAGGAAAGGGACGTAAACTACTGCGCCCCGCTTCGCGTTACAGTTCGCCTTATAAATAAAGAGACCGGCGAGGTCAAGGAACAGCCCGTGTTCATGGGCGACTTCCCTCTTATGACTGAGCAGGGCACGTTCATCATAAACGGTGCAGAGCGGGTAATAGTCTCTCAGCTGGTCCGCTCACCCGGCGTATACTATTCCGAATCTATAGATAAAGTCGGCAAGCACCTCTTTGCCTCTCAGGTGATACCTAACCGCGGCGCGTGGCTTGAGTACGAGACCGACAGCAACGAGATAATGTACGTAAAGATCGACCGCCAGAGGAAGGTCTTTATAACTGCGCTGCTGCGTGCCCTGGGCTACAGCTCAGACGGCGAGATACTGGAGCTTTTGGGCGAAGACGAGCGCCTGAAGATAACCCTCGAGAAGGATACAACCAAAAACACCGAGGAAGGCCTGATAGAGATATACAAGCGCCAGCGCCCCGGCGAGCCTCCTACAGAGGAATCCGCGCGCAGCCTGCTGAACGCCCTGTTCTTTGACAAGCGCTACGACCTTGCCAGAGTGGGCCGCTATAAGTTTAATAAGAAACTCTCCATCGCCTCACGCCTCCACGGCCTTACTGCTGCGGAGAACGTCATAGCTCCCGGCACCGGCGAGATACTTGCCACTGAGGGAGAAGTAATAAGCCGCGAGGCCGCCGAGGCAATCGAAAACGCCGGCGTACACGGCGTATACGTCGTAGCGCCCGATGGCGCCAGGGTAAAGATACTCGGCAACCTGTTCGTCGACGCCAGGTGCTACCTGAAGTTCGATCCCGAAGAGGCCGGTCTGAACGAGAAGGTACATTACCCCACCTTCATGAAGCTTCTGGAGGAAGCGGGAGACATGGAAGAGGAGGGGCTCAAGAAGTTCCTGAAGGCCCGTGTGTACGACCTTATACCCCGCCATATCATCACCGATGATATAACCGCCTCCATAAGCTATCTTCTCGGCATGAGCCACGGCATAGGCCGCACCGACGATATCGACCATCTGGGCAACCGCCGCATAAGAAGTGTGGGCGAATTGCTCCAGAACCAGATCCGCGTCGGCATGACTCGCCTCGAGCGCGTGGTGCGGGAGCGCATGTCCATACAGGACACCGAGACCGCCATGCCCTCCAACCTCATAAATATCCGCCCCGTGACGGCCGCCATAAAGGAGTTCTTCGGTTCATCTCAGCTGTCCCAGTTTATGGACCAGACAAACCCCCTTGCGGAGCTTACCCACAAGCGCAGGCTGTCCGCTCTGGGCCCCGGAGGCCTGAACCGTGAGCGCGCCACATTCGAGGTTCGAGACGTTCACTATTCCCATTACGGCCGCATGTGCCCCATAGAGACCCCTGAAGGCCCTAACATAGGCCTTATAAACTCCCTTTCCACCTATGCACGCATAAACCGCTACGGCTTTATTGAGGCGCCCTACCGCAGGGTGGACGGGAAGAACAAGAGCATAAGCAACGAGATAGTTTACCTCACCGCCGACGAGGAGGACGACTACATAGTGGCTCAGGCAAACGAGCCTACCGTTACCGACGAGAACGGCAGGGTGTGGTTTGCCAAGGACAGGGTCGTTGCAAGAAGGCTGGACGAGATAATCGAAGTAAAGGCCACCGAGACCGACTACATGGACGTATCCCCCAAGCAGCTGGTGTCCGTCGCTACCGCAATGATACCATTCCTGGAGAATGACGACGCTAACCGCGCGCTGATGGGCTCCAATATGCAGCGTCAGGCAGTGCCCCTCCTCAAGCCCGAGGCTCCCGTGGTGGGCACAGGCATGGAGTACAAGGCTGCACACGACTCAGGCGTCGTGGTGCTTTCCCGCCAGCACGGCGTCGTAAAGCGCGTTGACGCAAGCCATATAGTGATAGCCGGCGATGACGGCAACGACAGAACCTACAACATAATCAAGTTTAAACGCTCCAACCAGGGCACCTGCATCAACCAGCGTCCCATAGTGGTAAAGGGCGAACGGGTAATACCCGGGCAGGTGATAGCGGACGGCGCCTCCACCGATCAGGGAGAGATAGCGCTGGGACGCAATATCCTCATAGGCTTTATGACCTGGGAGGGCTATAACTACGAGGACGCCGTACTGATAAGCGAAAAGCTCGTCAAGGAAGACGTCTATACCTCCATACATATCGAGGAGCACGAGACCGAAGCCCGCGATACCAAGCTGGGCGAGGAGGAGATAACCCGCGATATCCCCAACGTGGGCGAGGACGCGCTGGCCAATCTGGACGACCGGGGCATTATCCGCATCGGCGCAGAGGTGCAGAGCGGCGACATACTGGTCGGCAAGGTAACGCCCAAGGGCGAGACTGAGCTCACCGCCGAGGAGCGGCTGCTCCGCGCCATATTCGGCGAGAAGGCAAGAGAGGTCAGGGATACCTCCCTCCGCGTGCCTCATGGCGAAGGCGGAGTCATAGTAGACGTAAAGGTCTTCACGAGGGCGAACAAGGACGAGCTGCCTCCGGGAGTAAACGAGCTGGTTCGCGTATACATAGCGCAGAAGCGCAAGATATCCGTAGGCGATAAGATGGCGGGACGCCACGGCAACAAGGGCGTCGTATCCAGGATACTTCCCGAGGAGGATATGCCCTTCCTGCCCGATGGCACTCCCTTGCAGATAGTCCTGAACCCTCTGGGCGTTCCTTCCCGAATGAATATAGGTCAGGTGCTTGAGCTGCATCTGGGCATGGCCGCCAAGACCCTTGGCTGGAACATCGCTACCCCCGTATTCGATGGCGCTACCGAGGAGGACATAAAGTCCATGCTGGTAAAGGCAGGCAAGGACTGGGACGGCAAGACGGTGCTTTATGACGGCCGCACCGGCGAGCCCTTCGAGAACAGGATATCCGTAGGCTACATGTACTACCTGAAGCTGCATCACCTGGTAGACGACAAGATACATGCCCGTTCCACCGGCCCCTACAGCCTGGTTACTCAGCAGCCTCTGGGCGGCAAGGCCCAGTTTGGCGGCCAGCGCTTCGGCGAAATGGAGGTCTGGGCACTGGAGGCCTATGGCGCCGCCAATACCCTTCAGGAGATCCTCACCGTCAAGTCCGATGACGTTGTGGGCCGCGTAAAGACCTATGAGGCCATAGTCAAGGGCGAGAATGTGCCTGAGCCGGGCGTGCCCGAATCCTTCAAGGTGCTCATAAAGGAGCTCCAGTCTCTGGGCCTCGATATAAAGGTGCTCAACGAGACAAAGGAAGAGATAAAGATCGGCGAGATGATAGACGACGAGGATGTGGCGCCTATGGACGTCAACATGGCGGGCCTTGAGGATACACCGGACCAGTATGCAAACGACAGCGACTTTGCCGAGTTTGACGAATTCGATTTTGACGATGCAGCCGACGACGGAGATGACTTCGATATTTCCGCAGACGGCGATGATACAGACGACTTGAACTAATAAGGCCGAAGGGAGATTAAGAAATTGTTTGAGCTTACCAATTTCGACGCTATACAGATTGGCCTTGCCTCACCTGAAAAGATCCGCGAATGGTCCCACGGCGAGGTAAAGAAACCCGAAACCATAAACTACCGTACCCTGAAGCCCGAGCGCGACGGCTTGTTTTGCGAGCGCATATTCGGGCCCACCAAGGACTGGGAGTGCCACTGCGGACGCTATAAGCGGGTGCGCTACAAGGGCGTTGTCTGCGACAAGTGCGGCGTAGAGGTAACGAGGGCAAAGGTGCGCCGCGAGCGCATGGGCCACATAGAGCTGGCCGCCCCCGTATCCCATATATGGTATTTTAAGGGCATTCCCTGCCGCATGAAGATGCTGCTGGATATGTCCCCCCGCTCCCTTGAAAAGGTGCTGTACTTCGCGGCCTTTGTAGTGCTGGATCCGGGCACCACCCCCCTCATGTACAAGCAGGTGCTCTCCGATAAGGAATACCGGGACGCCCAGGCCGAGTACGGGCCGAAATCCTTCCGCGCAGGTATGGGCGCAGAGGCCATAAAGGAGCTTTTGCAGGCGCTGGACCTTGAAAAGCTGGAAGAAGAGCTCCGCAGGGAGATAGACAACTCCTCCGGCCAGAAGCGCAGCAATGCCATCAAGCGCCTGGAGGTAGTGGAAGCCTTTATAAAGAGCGGCAACAAGCCCGAGTGGATAATCATGGACGCAGTGCCGGTGCTGCCCCCCGAGCTTCGCCCTATGGTACAGCTTGACGGCGGCAGGTTCGCTACCTCCGACCTGAACGACCTGTACCGCAGAGTTATAAACAGAAACAACCGCCTCAAGAGACTGTTGGAGCTGCGCGCGCCCGATATCATAGTGCGCAACGAAAAGCGCATGCTTCAGGAGGCGGTGGACGCCCTCATCGACAACGGCCGCCGCGGCCGTGCCGTCACCGGCGCCAACTCCCGCGCGCTCAAGTCCCTGTCCGATATGCTCAAGGGCAAGCAGGGCCGCTTCCGCCAGAACCTGCTGGGCAAGCGCGTGGACTATTCCGGCCGTTCCGTTATAGTCGTAGGCCCTGAGCTCAAGATGTATCAGTGCGGACTGCCAAAGGAGATGGCGCTGGAACTGTTCAAGCCCTTCGTAATGAAGAAGCTTGTTGAGGACGCATACGCACACAACATAAAGAGCGCGAAGCGCATGGTAGAGCGTGTAAAGCCCGAGGTTTGGGACGTACTGGAGGGCGTAATAAAAGAGCACCCCGTACTCCTCAACCGCGCGCCTACGCTGCACCGCCTGGGCATACAGGCATTCGAGCCGGTGCTGGTAGAGGGCCGCGCCATCAAGCTGCACCCCCTTGCGTGTACCGCGTTCAACGCCGACTTTGACGGCGATCAGATGGCGGTCCATGTACCTCTTTCCGTTGAGGCACAGACCGAGGCCCGCTTCCTCATGCTGGCCTCAAACAACATACTGAAGCCTCAGGACGGCAAGCCCGTTACCTGTCCTACTCAGGATATGGTACTTGGCTGCTACTACCTGACCCTCCAGCGCGACGGCATGAAGGGCGAGGGCAAGGTCTTCTGCAGCCAGGACGAGGCCTTCATGGCCTATCAGATGGGCGAAGTCACCCTCCAGTCCAAGGTGAAGGTGCGCATAGAGCGGGAATGGGAAGGCAAGAAGTACCGCCGCGTCATAGACACCTCCGTAGGCCGTCTCATATTCAACGACGCAATACCTCAGGATCTGGGCTATGTGCCGCGGGATACGCTGGACGACATGTTCAAGCTGGAGATCGATAAGCTGGTAGTAAAGAAGGATCTGGGAAAGATAATCGACCGCTGCTACCGCAAGTACGGTCCCACCCGCACCGCAGAGATGCTGGATGCCGTAAAGGCGCTGGGCTATAAGTATTCCACCCGCGGCGGCATAACCGTAGGCTTCCAGGATATACAGGTACCTGCGGAGAAGAAGGAAATTATCGCCAAGGCCGAGAATGAGGTGGCGGAGATAGACAACCTGTTCCACGCCGGTATGCTTTCCGACAGCGAGCGCAGGAGCTACGTTATAAAGGTCTGGGAAGATGCTACCGATAAAGTTACCGACGCGCTGATGAGCTCCCTCGATCCCTACAACCCCATCGCTATGATGGCGGACTCCGGAGCCCGAGGCAGTAAGAACCAGATACGTCAGCTGGCAGGTATGCGCGGACTTATGGCAGACCCTTCCGGCCAGATCATAGAGGTGCCTATAAGGGCTAACTTCCGTGAGGGCCTGACAGTTCTGGAGTTCTTCATAAGCTCCCACGGCGCCAGAAAGGGCTTGGCGGATACTGCACTGCGTACTGCAGACTCCGGTTATCTCACCAGAAGACTGGTGGATGTATCTCAGGACGTCATAATCCGCGAAGAGGACTGTGCCGCTTCCCGCGGCGAACGTCCAAAGGGCATGCCCATAAGCGCCATTATGGAAGGCAACAAGGTAGTAGAGCCCCTCAGCGACAGGCTGCTGGGCCGTTACACCGCAGAGGACGTTTACGATCCCACCACCGGTGAGCTCATAATCCCCTGCAACGAGATGATAACCTTCAGCATACGCGACCGTATAATCAACGCAGGCATAAAGACCGTAAGCTGCCGCAGTGTATTCACCTGCCGCAGCGAGCACGGCGTGTGTGCGCACTGCTACGGCGCCAACCTGGCAACCGGCGGCAAGGTAGACATAGGCGAGGCCGTAGGCATCATCGCCGCTCAGGCCATAGGCGAGCCCGGTACGCAGCTGACCATGCGTACCTTCCATACCGGCGGCGTTGCATCGGCCGACGATATCACACAGGGTCTTCCCCGTGTCGTTGAAATATTCGAAGCGCGCAAGCCCAAGGGCCTTGCGGTCATCTCCGAGATAAGCGGCCGCGTGTCCCTTACCGAGGGCAAGAAGCGGGAGGCTACCATAACCAACGATGACGGCGAGAGCGCCAAGTACCTTATCCCCTTCGGCTCAAAGCTGAGAGTCAGGGACGGCGACATGGTGGACGCAGGCGACGAGCTGACCGACGGCTCCATCAACCCCAACGATATACTGAAGATAAAGGGCGTAAAGGGCGTTCAGGCATATATGCTCAAGGAAGTACAGAGCGTATACCGTCTCCAGGGCGTTGAGATCGCGGATAAGCACATCGAAGTCATTATCCGCCAGATGCTCCGCAAGGTACAGATAGAGGACGCGGGCGACACTACTTTGCTCCCGGGCGAGCTGGTGGATATATTCGCCTTCGAAAACGAGAACGAGAGGGTTATACTTGAGGGCAAGCAGCCCGCAGTCGCAAAGCGCAAGCTGCTGGGCATAACAAAGGCCGCCCTGGCTACCGATTCCTTCCTATCTGCCGCATCCTTCCAGGAAACCACCAGGGTGCTCACCGAAGCCGCTATAAAGGGCAAGGTGGATCCGTTGGTAGGTCTCAAGGAGAACGTCATAATCGGCAAGCTTATACCTGCCGGCATAGGCCTCAAGCGCTACCACAACGTAGAGGTGCGTGAGAAGGAAGATATCCCCACCGTAACCGAACAATAAATACAGCCTTAAATGGACCCCATGGGCGATAGTTGTCCATGGGGGCTATTGTATGGAGGATCAGAAATGGCAAAATACACAAGGACAGACTGTCCGCTGTACGGCGGAGAATACTGCAAAAAGCTCAATATGAAGAGCTGCAGAACCTGCACTGTGACAAATGACAACGCCGCGGGCATAAAGGCGGATATCGACGCCATAGAGAGCCTTATGCCGGAGGGCGGTATGGCTCGCTTCTTCGAAGGAGAGGAGTGCGTGCTCTGCAAGGGCGAAAAGAAAAACAGGGCGGATTGCTACGCCATGGCTGATATAGGCCATCCGGAACCCAAGCGGGAGGGAAGGAACGCCATCGGCTTGAAGACAAAGCTACGCATAGGCTCCATGCTGCCGGTGCAGCTTTCTTGCTGCTCCAACTGCCGCAAAAAGCACAATGCCGCTTCTAACCGCGAGGCGGCAGTCACCCTTACCGTGGCAATAATAATGCTGGCCGTGCTGAACTTCACGCCCACGGCCGAGGCCATAGCCGCCATAGGAAGCTACATGCCGCTGCTGCTGTTTGTGATAGTAGTGGGTGGAACGTGGCTTATAGGCAGGGAAAGCCGCAAGAGCATGATAAAAAAGTTCTCCGAGACTACCTGTATGGACATATTCGAGGTGCCAGGCCTTGACGAATTCAAGGCAAAGGGTTGGTTCGAGATAAGCCCCTACAAGGATATGAGCAGGCTGGTATTCTCCAGGGAGCCCCTCAGGCAGGGCCTGTTCACCGCATCGGAGAAAAAAGGGAAGGAAGAGCAAAATATATAGTGTTTTTCGAAAGAAAATCATTAAAAACGTTTGACAGCGAGCCGCTTATGTTGTAGAATACGAATGCTGTGCTTTATGGGCAGAGTATGCATTCAGGGCAGTTCTGCGCAGAAGCGGCGGCTTATTTATCGGGAAAAATTCCTCTTCAAGGGGTTGCAGAGGATTTTCTTAATATAAATAACAAATATATTTTGAAAAGGAGAAAACCTAATGCCTACTATTAACCAGTTGGTTCGCAAAGGCAGGGAACAGGTAAAGTATAAGTCCAATTCACCTATACTGAAGCAGTGCCCCCAGCGCCGCGGCGTCTGCACCGCAGTGCGTACTATGACCCCCAAAAAGCCTAACTCAGCTCTTCGTAAGATCGCCCGTATCCGTCTTACCGACGGTCTCGAGGGTACCGCCTATATCCCCGGCATCGGCCACAACCTGCAGGAGCACTCCGTGGTTCTCATTCGCGGCGGCCGTGTAAAGGATCTCCCTGGCGTCCGTTACCACATCATTCGCGGCGCTCTGGATACCGCAGGCGTTGCAAAGCGCATGCAGGCCCGTTCCCGCTATGGCGCAAAGCGCCCCAAGAAGTAAGGAGGTAACAGAATATGCCAAGACGTGGATTTGTACCCAAGCGTGAAGTTCTGGACGACCCTATTTACGGCGGAAAGCTCGTTACCAAGCTCGTCAACCAGGTAATGCTTGACGGCAAGCGCGGCACCGCTCAGAAGGCCTGCTACGGCGCCTTCGATATAATAAAGGACAAGACCGGCCGCGAGCCTCTGGAGGTCTTCGAGGAGGCCATGAACAACATCATGCCCGTTCTGGAAGTCAAGGCCCGCCGCGTGGGCGGCGCTACCTATCAGGTACCTATCGAGATCCGTCCCGAGCGCCGTCAGACCCTTGGCCTTCGTTGGCTGGTAAGCTATGCCCGCGCCCGCAGCGAGCGCACCATGCAGGAGCGCCTTGCCGGTGAAATACTGGATGCCTGCAACAACGCAGGCGGCGCCTTCAAGAAGAAGGAAGATACCCACAGGATGGCCGAGGCCAACCGCGCCTTCGCCCATTACAGGTGGTAAAGCAGACAACAGCATATTTTCAAATGCGGCGTGCAATCGCACGCCGTATCTGTTGAGCGGAGCAATAGCGACAAGGGAAAGGAGGCAGAGGAAATGCCCAGAACCACACCGCTGGAAAAAACGAGAAATATCGGCATAATGGCTCATATTGATGCCGGAAAGACCACCACCACCGAGCGCATACTTTTCTACACGGGAAAAATACACAAGGTAGGTGAAGTACATGAAGGCGCCGCCACTATGGACTTTATGGTGCAGGAGCAGGAGAGGGGCATAACCATTGCCTCAGCCGCTACCACCACATATTGGCGGGAGCATCGCATAAACATCATCGACACGCCGGGCCACGTTGACTTTACCGTCGAGGTAGAGAGGTCACTGAGGGTGCTGGACGGCGCCGTGGCGGTATTCTGCGCCAAGGGCGGCGTGGAGCCCCAGAGCGAGACGGTATGGCATCAGGCCACCAAGTACAACGTACCCCGCATAGCCTATGTGAACAAGATGGACATAGTAGGCGCGGACTTCTTCAACGTCATAAGCATGATGAAGAAGCGCCTGGGCGCAAACGCCGTGCCCATACAGCTGCCGATAGGCAGCGAGGCGGACTTTGTCGGGATAATCGACCTTGTGCGCATGAAGGCCGAGGTGTATTACGACAACGAAGGTGTGGATATACGCGAGGAGGAGATACCCGAGCATATGCGCGCCGACGCGGAGCGGTACAGAGCAGAGCTTTTGGACGCCATAGCCGACGTGGACGACGAGATGATGGAAAAGTACCTTGATGAAGGTGACCTTTCCCCAGAGGATATGATCACCTGCATAAGGAAAAAGACAATAGCAAACGAGCTGGTGCCCGTATGCTGCGGCACATCCTACCGCAACAAGGGCGTGCAGCCCCTGCTCAACGCCATAGTGGACTTCCTGCCCTCCCCGTTGGATGTGCCAGCGCCAGTTGGTACCAGCAAGGACGGCACAAGGGAAATACAGCTCAAATGCGCGGACGACGAGCCCTTTGCGGCTCTGGCCTTTAAGATAGTTACAGACCCCTTTGTGGGGCGGCTGGCATTCTTTCGGGTATACAGCGGCACGCTCAAGTCCGGCACATACGTTTACAATTCCACCAAGGGCAAGCGCGAGCGCGTGAGCAAGCTGGTGCTGATACACGCTGCCAGCCGTACCGAGGTAGACGAGGTATACGCGGGCGACATCGCCGCGCTGGTAGGCCCCAAGGAGACCGGCACCGGCGACACCCTCTGCACCGAGGGCAGGCCGGTATTGCTTGAATCAATGGAGTTCCCCGAGCCCGTCATAAGGGTATCAATAGAGCCCAAGACAAAGGCGGGGCAGGAAAAGCTTGAGCAGACGCTGCAAAAGCTCTCCGAGGAGGACCCAACCTTCAAGACCTATGTTGACCGCGAGACCGGCCAGACCATAATAGCCGGCATGGGCGAGCTTCACCTTGAAATAATCGTGGACAGGATAACGCGGGAGTTCAAGGTGGAATGCAGGGTGGGCAACCCTCAGGTAGCCTATCGGGAGGCCCTTACAAGGACCGTAAAGACCGAGGGCAGGTTCGTGCGCCAGACGGGCGGACACGGCCAGTACGGCCACTGTGTGGTGGAGTTCAGCCCGGGCGAGCCCGGCTCCGGCTTTGTGTTCGAGAACAAGACCGTGGGCGGCTGCATACCCAAGGAATTTATACCCGCAATACAGCAGGGCATAAAGGAAGCGGCGGGAAGCGGCGCGCTGGGCGGCTACGAGCTGGTGGACTTCAAGGCGACGCTGCTGGACGGCTCCTATCACGAGGTGGATTCCTCGGAGATGGCGTACAAGATCGCGGGCAGCATGGCGCTCAAGGAGGCTATGGAAAAGGGCGGCTGCGTGCTGCTTGAGCCCGTGATGAACGTTGAGATAGTCACTCCCGATGAATACGTGGGCGACGTGCTGGGCAATATTACTTCCCGAAGGGGCAAGATCGTCGGCACGGAGAACCGCGGCGTGACCACGGTGATAGACTGCCAGTGCCCGCTTTCCGAGATGTTCGGCTACGCTACCCACCTGCGCTCCTCAACACAGGGCCGCGGTACCTTTACGATGCAGTTCGACCACTATGAGCAGGTCAGCGACGCAATCGCGAAGAAGATACTCGGTAAATACTAAACGATTTGCACAATGCGCGTAAAAACGCGCCTGAATAAAAAAACGACTTATTGAATACGGAGGAAAAGATTCAAATGGCAAAGGCAAAATTTGAACGCACTAAGCCCCATGTC
>ERZ779840.1592-NODE-1592-length-21431-cov-4.153724_pt1 | contig 21431 bp, 20 predicted proteins | sample MGYA00511561_ERZ779840 | MGnify/ENA primary metagenome ERZ779840 (study PRJEB29588, sample SAMEA2162036) | human gut metagenome | biome: human gut; feature: human-associated habitat; material: faeces | place: Denmark | collected 2008/2010 ...
AGATTTTAATGAAGAGTGATCCTTCTGACCAATCTTTGAAATTAATTGAAGCTTATGCACCAACGATCGATTATATGCCAATTTTCATGGAAGAGGATCTTGCCTCTGATAAAATTGAAAAAATGAACATCAATTATATAGGGGCAGAGATTGTGTTTGAAAAAGAAACATCTCCGGTGATCCAGGAATCTTATCTGGAAATGCAGAAGAAAAAGGGGCGGATTCTCTGGGGCAATGCGATTTTATATTCCAGCCGGGTTCCACTGGCAGCAGGGCATAGCGATGACGTTTCGCTGACCGATGATCCTGCGAAAGGATGGGGATGGCTTGCAGATAAAGGATTTGACATTATCCAGACAGACTGGACAAAGCATTGTGTGGATTACCTGAAAGAAAATAATTATCGGAAGTGATGCGTATGGATTTAAATTTTTTGGGATGTGGTTCGGCATTTAATCCGTTGTACGGGAATACAAGTGCCTATTTTACAAACAAGGATCAGCTATATGTGATCGATGGCGGGGAGAGTGTATTTTTGAAATTGTATCAGAAAGAACTCTTAAAGAAATACGCCGGTATCACAATTATGGTAACACATATGCATGCAGATCACGTGGGAAGTCTTCCGTCTATCATTTCCTATTGTTATTATGTACTTGGGAAAAAAGTGACGGTCATCTATCCGGAAAAGTCTTTGTGGATTCTGCTTGGATTGATGGGAATCGACCCGGATATCTATATTCCTGTGGAGAGCAGTCTGTTTACCGCAGAGGGACTGAAGGTTTGGGCTGTTTCTGTGAAACATGCGGATGATATTTCCTGCTTTGGTTATATCATTGAATTTGCAGGAGAGAAGATTTACTACAGTGGAGATTCGTATGAGATTCCCAAAGATGTATTAGACGGATTTTATAAAAGGGAAATATCAACAATCTATCAGGATACAACAGAATTTACATCGGATCACAGGTCACATTGCCCATTAGAGGAGCTGGAGGAATGTATACCGGCGGATTTAAGAAGGAATGTTTTTTGCATGCATTTTACTACAGATTTTACGGAAAAATTAAAGAAAAAAGGATTCGGTTATATTCAAAGTAATTGCAGGTGAGAATGGAGAGAAGAGCAATTTGAAAGATGATTTTAAATTGCTCTTTTTCTTTATCCTAAGATGCACAAAAAGATTCGTTGGAGATAAAATAGTGGGAAGGTGAAATCATGTGGAGAGCTTTTATTGACGCAATGGCAGAATGGAACAGCGTAGCGATTTGCGGACGCCTTGCGCTGGCAATATGCTTCGTCAAATGGAACAAAGAGCGATAATTATGCAGAGTACGGGTGGATGTTTTACGAACAGATTTAGGAGACATAAAAAGAGCCGGGATCAAGACACATGCATTAGTGTGCCTTGGATCCGCTTTGGTAATGCTGACCAGTGAATATATGTCGATGAATTTTGAACAGAAAGCTGATCTTGCACGGCTCGGTGCACAGGTGATCAGTGGGGTAGGATTCCTGGGGGTAGGTACAATATTGGTAACGGAGAAACAAAGAGTCCGGGGGCTTACCACAGCAGCAGGACTTTGGGCATGTGCCTGTGTGGGTCTGGCGATTGGAATCGGGTTTGTGGAAGGTGCAGTCTATACGCTGGTATTCATTGTTGTTGTATTGCGCCTTCTGAATAAAATCGACATTTTTTTACAGAAACATGCGAAAGTATTTGATCTTTATCTTGAACTGGAAAATGGAAAGAGCATTGGATTGTTTTTGCAGGAGATGCGAAGCCGGAATGTGAAAACAGAGACGGTTGAAACAACCAAAAATAAACTGCCGGGTAAATTTTCCTCTTTAGTGGTAACTCTGGAAGTCAATCACTATAATATGAGACCGGAACTGATCGATGAGATCAGAAATTTTGACTATGTGCACTATGTGGAAGAAATGTAAGCATCTGGAAATATTGCAAATTCAGGATTAGAATGTGTCAAAACAGAAGGGGGATAAAAATTTATGGATTCAAAAAAAATAAAAGTATGGGCGCACCGTGGAGCAAGTGGATATGCACCGGAAAATACAATGGATGCATTTCGAAAAGCCATTGAGATGAAAGCAGATGGGATCGAACTGGATGTGCATCTGACGAAAGATGGTGAAGTGGTTGTGATACACGATGAAGTACTTGACAGAGTCAGTGATGGAACCGGACGTGTACAGGACTTTACCTGTAATGAATTAAAAAAGTTTAATTTTAATAAATTACATCCAGAATACAAAGAGGAAGAGATACCAACATTAGAGGAAGTTTATCAGCTGATAAAGCCGACAGATCTCACCATTAATGTGGAAATGAAGACTGGAAACACGTTTTATCCGGGAATGGAAGACAAGGTTTTAGAACTGACAAAAAAATATGACATGATGGATCGTATCATAGTTTCCTCATTCAATCATTATACGATCCGCAGCATGAAGGAAAAATGCCCGGAATTAAAAACAGGTGCACTGTATGCGGATGGAATTATAAATGCGGTCGATTATGTGGCGGATGTTGTGCGGGCAGATGCTCTGCATCCGGGGTGGACGAAAATTTTTTATCCAAATTATCTGGAGGACTGCAGGCGGAGAAATATATTAGTGCATGTATGGACGATCAATAATGAGAAAGACATGCGGCGCTGCTGTGAGATGGGACTCGATGCAATTATTACGAACTATCCGGATGTGGCGAGAGAAGTGGTGGATGAGTACCAGTTTAATTAAAATTGTGCATGCGGAAATATATCAAAATAATTTGATATATTTCCGCATTTCTATTATAATCAGCCGTAAAAGAAGTAATATATTGCCATCAGGAGAGAAAATAAATATGAAAACCTGTAAAGATGCCGCGAAAGAGAAAAGACCGCTTCCGGTAGGAGTTTCTGATTATGTCAGAGCACAGGCAGAATATTATTATGTGGATAAAACGCTGCTGATCAAAGAATTTTTAGACAGAAAACCGCTGGTTTCCCTGTTTACCAGACCGAGAAGATTTGGAAAGACATTAAATATGGATATGTTACGGGTGTTCTTTGAAATATCGGACGAGGATACCAGTATTTATTTTAAAGAGAAGGCTATCTGGAAGTGTGGACAGGAGTATACCAGACAACAGGGAAATAACAGCAGTGTATAAAAATGAGATTCTGGCGCATTTATTACAGATTGGGGCAATTTGGGAAAGAAATGGTGCACAATAAGGGAGGAAAGATGTTGAACAGGCAGGTTTATGTATCAGATAATGAATTTATCATTTGCCCGATTGCGGATGAAGATCGTGATAATTATGTAGAATTGCATCGTCAGATAAATGGTGAACATACATTGTTTTTAAATGAGCATTGCAAAGATATGATGTGGGAACAGGTTTTAGAGGGAGAAGATAAAGTATTTTCTGTATTTGAAATAAATGGCGATTATTGTGGAAGTCTGGAATTGCAGAATCCGGACTCTGATACACCTGAAATAGGAATAGATCTTTTCGAGAATAAGAGAAATAAGGGAATAGCGCCGAAAGTGGTAAAATTATTGGCAAAAAGATGCTATAAGGACAGGAAAGTAGATTATTTTCTGATTAGAAGAACAGAATTCATTAGTCAGGCGATTTATCTGGATTTCCCAACATAAAAATGTTAAGATAAAATAAATTCGTGTTTCGGGACAGTGATGAATAAGGAGGTATGAGATGGAACCAATGTATTTATCAATCCAGCAGAAAGAGACCGGCAGACAGATCAAGAGGCTTCTATCAGAACACGGTTACACGGTGAAAGATGTCCAGACCGTGATGGGATTTGAAAATCCGCAGGCAGTCTACAAATGGATCTCAGGAAAATCGCTGCCGAGTTTGGACAATTTTATAATTTTAAGTAGATTATTGCATACCAGTATTGAAGATATCCTCGTCATTGACGGGGATATCGTTCGTTTATGGTATATTTTATTTCGGAAATTAAACTAGCGATAGAATGACAAACTTTTCTGTATGTCTTATATTGATATCATCATGAAGGATAGTTGGGAGAGGAAAAAGGTAAATGAAAAAAATAACATCGGCATATGCAAATAAATGGCTTAAAAGCCTGGAAGAAGACAAGGAATACTGGATAAATAAGGAAGAAGCGTCAAGTACCTATGTGGCTGCGATCAATGAGGAGCCTGTGATCCCCGAATATGATTATGCTGAGGTTGCAGCAACGATTGCAGAAATTGATGAAAAGATCGCAGTGATCAAACATGCACTGAATGTCACAAATGCAACCGCAAAAGTGCAGGTAAAGGATACCGAGATGAGCGTGGACACGATCTTAATAAAGATGGCGCAGTTGAATAAAAGAAAGGCTGTCCTTGACCGGATGCGCAAACAGCTTCCAAAGACGAGGGAGACAACATCGTATATGTCCAGAAATGCAGTTCCCGAGTATCGGTATGTCAACTATGATCTTGATCTGGTCAAGCAGGAATATGAGCGGGTATCTCAGAATGTCATGGAATTGCAGATGGCATTGGATCAATATAACCAGACGGTGCAGTTTGAGGTAGATCTTTAAAAAATTTTCCGTGCAGGGTGCGGTCACAGGTAAATAGTGCAAAATAGTTCAGGTTCAGTGATAAAGTTTTTTCTGTTATTCGTTATTTGTTATTCGTTAAAGTTCATAGTGATTTCAAATCCGGATACGATAAATTTTAAATGCGCCCAGCAGAAAACCTGCAGGAAACTGCGATGCGGAGGTTCGGTTTCAAGCATCAGATGATGAAAGGAAGATAAACTTACATGGTAAAGAAAATCATGCGTGATCCCCTGTTTCTGGGACAGAAATCAGAGGATGCAACAGAAAAAGATAAGTAGGTCGTAACGGATCTTTTGGAGGGCATGTACAAGATATAAAGAAGACAGAAATAGAGGGATATATTTTGAAAAATTATTATAAATTACAGAACCCATCAATTTTTAAATTTCAATATGTATTTCTTGATAGTGAAGATTATCTGGCAGATCAGTTACTAAAACTTCCCATACCTAAAATGGGATTCGTTCCTTGAAAATTCAATATTTCAGCTAACAAAATAGCGATTTATGCCGCTGCAGCTTCCAAATGGAGTGCTTTTCTCAGATATTCCGGCAATCTTGCTTCAAAATCAGCGGTAAAAGCATTCAGTTGCTCATCGCTTAGTTTAAAGATTCCCTGAAGACTTGCCATCAAGGCTTCCATCAGGATGCAAAGTGACCTGTTGAAAGTAATGTCTGCCATTTCATCAACAAGGAAGAAGAACAGTTCACCAAGCGTTCTCTGATCTTCATTTTGGCGCTGCTCCATTGCAAGTAACATATATCGGGTAAACACGATCGCCACATGGGCTGTCAGTGCATCATAAGATAAACTGTGGCATTCTCCAACCAGATTCAGCATGGATTTGCAGGTTTTGAAAAAGACCTCGATCTGCCAGCGCTTTCCATAAATACGGATAATCTCTTCCTCGGAAAGTGTTGTAGCTGTACAGATAAAAGCAAGCCAGTCCTTGCGGTTTGCCTTGTTCCTTACGCATACGATTTTCGCCGGAATTGGATTCGCCTTTCCTACCATAACATCAACAGAAAGCAGATACTTTGATCTGCCACGGCGCTTTTTGTTCCGGGAATAGATTTCTTTGATATTCAGCTGTTCACCACCGTACGAATATTTGATCCGGCTACTTTTCTTAATCATGGCAATCACATCCATGCCTTTTGCATGGATGGCTGTGACCTGTGCTGGATTGGAAAACCAGGAATCAAACAGGACATAATCCGCTTTCAGCCCTGCACTGAGGGCTGTATTCAGTAAAGTCATCATTGCCTCTGGTGCTTTTGTTTGGGCTAGCGCACGTCTTTTTCCTGCAAGGGTTCTGTTGTCAAAGTCCTTTACCGGGCCGATGATATTTGTATTCTTTGCAGACGCTAACAGGCAGCTGTTTACAGGGATCAGTGTGTTTCCATCACTCCAGCTTAAAGTAAGCATCCTGAAGCCCTTTTTGAAATGCATATCCGTGTGGTCAAAAACTTTTGATCCCAGTTCCGTTTTCTTACAGCTGGTACGGTTGAAAAGGCTGTCATCAATGATAAAGACATTTTTTCTTTCCGGATCTGTCAGATCACGAATGTCATGATTGACAATATCAGCTGCAAGAAGAGAAGTAAAACGAAGCCAGTTTGTTTTTGAAGAATTAAGGAAACGGTAGAAAGTGTTCTTGGAAAACGCCTCCTTAAAAGAGCCAGTCCGCTGCTGCATATACATACTTCTTCCGACAAAAATGTTGCTGAGTTTATAACGAAGCAGGGAAACAGATGAAACACCTTTTTCCTTCATTCCATTACATCTGGCAAGGAGCCTGCCAACATGATGTTTGGAAAAAAATCTCTGAACACAGTCAATTAAGTCGTTCTCAACGAAATAGTTTTGTGGTATACTGGACATGGCATAAATCTCCTTTGTAAAGATGGTTTCTAGTCAATTCCATTATACCAAACGGAACAGATTTATGCCTTTTTTATTGGCTGAAATATTGAATTTTCAAGGATCAACGCACCAATATGGTGTGGGAAGTTTTAGTCAGTTATTTATAAAATACAAGGTAACTGTGGATTTTGGAGATGAATATGTAAAAGAAAATTCGCCGTATCATGTGATATTTTGCAAAATAAGAAAAAGGGATGAAAAAAAGTTTCTCGATGCACTTTCTGAGATGTATGACAAGATGCTTCTTATGGGATATAAAGATTATCAGGAAGTTTGTGATAATTTTATAAGAGTTGTAGAGCAAAATGAAAAAGAGAAGTAGCATGGTTTTACTCTTGACATCCACTCAACCCCGCAATACAATACTTGCATATGCAACTATTGGAGGTGCAAGTAATGCTGAAACGAGTTTTTTCTTATATGAGAGAATATAAGAAATATGCATGGTCAGGTTTGTTATGCATTGGCGTGGAGGTGGTCTTAGAGATCACGGTGCCGCTTCTCATGGCGGACCTGATCGACTATGGAGTCACAAATGCGGACGGGACTTATATCATAAAAAAAGGTCTGCAGATGGCACTCTGTGCAGTGTCAGCACTGATCCTTGGTGTCGGAAGTGCAAAATTTTCCGCGCTTGCCGGACAGGGACTCGGTGCAAATATAAGAAAGGCGGAGTACGAGAAACTCCAGTCTTATTCATTTTCCAATATAGACCATTTCAGTGTGTCGTCGCTTGTCACGCGCCTGACGAGCGATGTGACGAACATCCAGAATGCGGTGTCCACCGGTATGCGTCCGTTTGGGCGGAGTCCGGTTATGCTTATTTTTGCGACATCGTTTGCATTCCGGATCAATTCGACGCTGGCGCTGGTCTTTCTTGTGGCACTGCCGACGTTAGCAGTGCTTTTAATTCTTATTATTATCAATGTCGGGCCGCTTTACGGGCGCATGCAGAGTGCGATCGATCAGGTGAACCGGTGTATTCAGGAAAATCTTACAGCGATCCGTGTTGTGAAATCCTATGTCAGAGGCGATTACGAAGTGGAAAAGTTCGGTGTCGTCAATGAAAATTTAAAATCAGAATCTGAAAAAGCATTTGGAACAGCAGTGCTAAATATGCCCGCCATGCAGTTTGTGATGTACGGGACGATCCTTGGAATCCTTTTGATCGGGGGAAGGCTGATCAATGAGGGGCAGATGATGATCGGACAACTCACCAGTTTTTTGAGTTATGTGCTGTTAATTCTTAATTCCCTGATGATGATGTCAAATGTGTTCCTGCTCATGACAAGGTCGCTGGCATCCGCAGAGCGGATCATGGAAGTCATTGATGAAAAAATCGATATCACAGACGAAAATGCAAAAGACATTGCCGTGGCAAAAGGTGAGATCGAATTTGACCATGTGTGGTTCAAATACAAGGACACTGCAAAGGAATATGTGCTCTCCGATGTTTCTTTCCATATCAAACCGGGGCAGACGGTCGGCATCATCGGTCAGACCGGTTCGTCAAAGACTACACTGGTGCAGCTTATCCCAAGGCTTTACGATGTGACAAAGGGCGAGGTAAAGATCGACGGAATCAATGTAAAAGAGTATCCGGTCAGACATCTTCGGGACGCAGTTGCGATGGTACTGCAGAAAAATACGCTGTTTTCCGGTTCACTGATCGATAACCTCCGCTGGGGAAATGAAAATGCCACATTGGATGAGATTAAAGAAGCATGTCAGATTGCCTGTGTGGATGAGTTTGTGGACCGGCTTGCGGATGGTTATGATACCGAGATGGGGCAGGAGGGAGTCAATGTGTCCGGCGGGCAGAAACAGAGGATCTGCATTGCCAGAGCCATTTTGAAAAAGCCGAAAGTACTGATCTTAGATGACTCCACAAGCGCGGTGGACACCGCGACGGAGGCGAAGATACGAAGCGGGCTTGCAGAAAAACTGCCGGATATGACAAAGATCATCATTGCGCAGAGAATATCGTCTGTCCGCCATGCTGACCAGATCATTATCATGGACAGGGGGCATGTGGAGGCAATCGGCACACATGAGAGTCTGCTCCGTGACAATCAGATCTATCAGGAAATCTATGCATCACAGAAGGAAGGAGCTGATCTTTAATGGCAAAGTATGTGGGATATAAAAGACCAAAAGATACGAAAAAGACCATGAAGCACTTCCTGACTTATCTCGGTCATTACAAGTGGGCATTTTTCCTTGTGGCAATTCTTGTATTTATCAGTGCGGGGGCAGGAATCTGCGGCACATATCTGATCAAACCGCTCGTCAACAATTTCATTGAGCCGGGAAATATGAAGGGACTTCTTTTGGCAGTCATCGGCATGGGTGTGATGTACCTGTGCGGTGCGCTCGCAACGCTCGGCTATAACCGGCTGATGGTGCACACCTCGCAGAAAGTCGTGAGCGAAATCCGCATGGATCTGTTCCGGCACACACAGAAACTCCCACTGAAATATTTTGACGACAACACGCGCGGCGAGATCATGAGCCATTTTACCAACGATGTCGACACGGTGCAGGAGGCGATGAACAACAGTTTTGCTATGATCATTCAGAGTTTTCTGACATTGTTTGGAACGATCACAATGATGATGGTGCTCAGCGTAAAACTGACCATGCTCGTGGTGGTATTTTTAGTCATTACCTTTTTGTTCATGCAGTACAATGGAAAATGCAGCAAAAAATATTATCACAGACAGCAGCAGGAACTCGGAAACATCAACGGTTTTGTGCAGGAGATGATGGCAGGACAGAAGGTGGAGAAAGTTTTCAACCATGAAAAGGAAAACTTTAAAGAGTTCTGTGAAATGAATGAGCGGTTTCGCAAGGAGTCTACAAATGCACTGGCACATTCAGGTATGCTCGTGCCGGTGATCGTGGCGCTTTCCTATTTTAACTATGCGCTCTCAGCATGTGTCGGCGGCATGTTTGTGATCCGCGGGCTCATGGATTTGGGAAGCCTGTCGGCTTATCTTGTATATGTGAGACAGAGTGCGATGCCGTTAAATCAGTTTACACAGCAGGTCAATTTCCTGTTGTCGGCGCTCTCAGGTGCAGAGCGTATTTTTGACATGATGGACGAGGCGGAGGAGATTGACGAGGGAAAAGTGACACTCTGCAATGTCTGTAAAAATGCGGATGGCACACTGACAGAATGCGCGGAAATTACAGGATTGTATGCGTGGAAACTGTCATCAGGAGAACTGGTACTGTTAAAGGGAGATGTGCGTTTCCATGATGTCGTATTCGGCTATGTGTCGGAGAAAACGGTGCTGAACGGAATATCATTGTTTGCAAAACCGGGACAGAAGATCGCTTTTGTCGGATCAACGGGTGCCGGAAAGACAACGATCGTAAACCTCATCAACCGGTTTTATGATATTCAGGCGGGACAGATCACATATGATGGGATCGACGTCAAAGATATTCGAAAAGATGACCTGCGGCGTTCCCTTGCCATGGTCATACAGGATACACATTTGTTTACCGGGACGATCGCAGACAATATCCGTTACGGGAAACTGGATGCGACGGATGAGGAGATCCGGGAGGCGGCGAAGATCGCCAATGCGGATTCCTTTATCAGCCGTCTGCCGCAGGGGTATGACACGATGCTTTACGGAGATGGGAGCAGCTTATCGCAGGGACAGCAGCAGCTCATCGCGATCGCAAGAGCGGCGATCGCAAAACCTCCGGTACTGATCTTAGACGAGGCGACAAGTTCGATCGACACAAGGACGGAGTGTTTGATCGAAAAAGGCATGGATGCCATTATGGAGGGAAGAACCGTATTTGTCATTGCACACAGGCTCTCAACCGTAAGAAATTCCAATGCGATCATGGTACTTGAAAAAGGTGAGATCATTGAGCGCGGCAGTCATGACGAGCTTTTAGAGCAGAAAGGCAGATATTATCAGTTGTATACAGGACAGTTTGAATTGGAGTGATGTTAGGGTGAAAAATGAGATTTTTGATGTTGAAATGTTAAGAAGACGGTTTATCCGGCCGTATTTTATAGAACTTGGACTTACGGTGGGACAGGGACAGCCGCGCATTTTAAAGAAACTGAGGGAGCACGGTGCAATGAACCAGAAAGAATTGTCTGATGCCTGCCTGATCGAAGTTACGACGATGTCGCGGACGATCGATCGGTTAGAAAAGATGGGACTTGTAAAGCGGGAGAGCAATCCCGTCTGCCGCCGTTCCTGGACGATTGCACTCACGGAAGAAGGATGTGAGATGGCAGATAAAGTTATTGAGATATTTGAGATGGCAGATGGTATAATGAAAAGCGGAATGAGTGAGAGTGAGCTGGAAACATTGTCTGCCGGGCTTGAAAAAGTAAAGGAAAATCTGTGGACGGCAATCAAGGATAATGAAGAAAATATGAGGTAAACAAAATACAAACTGAAATCAAATATGGAATGAAATCAAGTGTAATAGTAAACACAGCATTTGAAGAAAAGGAGAGAAATGCAATGGGCTATTTAATTTCAGAGACAACAAAAGAAGAGCGGGAGAAGATCGTGGCGGAATCATTAGGAAATATTGATGCAGCCTGTGATGGCTGCATGTCCGGACTCGTGGAAATGTATCAGGATTACATCGACGGGAAATTGAACATAGCGGGTACTATGCCTTGAAAAATCTTATGGAATCGCTTAAGATATCATTAATTAGGCGGTAAATCCTAATAATGATTTTTGAAATGCCTCAACAGATGGCATTTCCCAGGCATCAAGATGTTGTAGCATCATGATGCCATAGAGGCGGCAGTACCACATCTTAGTCGATCGGTGCCTGCCGTCTTCTAATTTATAGTCTTCTTTCTCACGCTTATTAGAGCGTTCCACGGAAGTTCTTCGATTGTATTCCTTTTCCCATGCTTTTGAGTCTCTTGGCGGTATGTTAAACAGCCTTGGATTATCATCGGTAAAGATGTGCACGGTTCTGCCGTATTTTGCTGGCGAACAGGGATGTTCACAGAAACAGCCACGTTTCCGGTTAGCCTTTGGACACCGGTATTTCGCCCGGTGTTTAGCAGCTTCATAACCATCTTTATGCATGCGTAAGCCCAACTTACAGACAGGAACGCCATCATCGTCGATTGTGAAATCATTCTTATAAGTGAAGTGTCCGGTATGACCGGGGCTCAAGTCGATAAAAGGCGTGATCTTTTCCCGACAACAGTATTCATAGACAGCATAAGCATCATGGGCGGAATCCAGAAGGAGTTTTTCAATCCGGAATTCAGGAAGATATGCTTTCATCGTGAAAAAGGAATGTAGAAACGAAAGCATGTCATGCCGGGAAGCCCGTTCCAAAAGCGGAAATATGGGAAGGTCGCTGTGAGAATCGGATGCCACGTACATGTAGAGATGGTAGCCGAAAAAATAGCATTGGATAGGAGGATATCTTAAGTATCTTCCATTTTAGAGTTATTTTGTTAAAAAGTGTCAAAAGAGTGATATTGACGAGTCAGTTCAGTTATAGAGATGATGAAAGAAAATGATTAATATAAAGATACACCAGAAGAGAGGTGGACATAAATTACACTGTCACAGAGAGGAGAAAATGTATGAAAAAAAGAATTCTAGCAGCTATGCTTACTTTGTCTATGGTTGTGTCCATGACAGCATGCGGAAATTCAGATGCAGGAGGATCAAAGGATTCAGCTAAAAATAACGGTAATGGGGATGAACCATATACAGTTACCATGGTTCTGAATGGAAGCACACAGCCGGATGAAGAAAGAATCGAACAAAAAATCAATGAGATTCTTGAACCGGAACTTAATGCGAATCTTGATATTGTTGTGCTGCCGTGGGCAAGTGCAAGCCAGCAGTTACAGCTTATGTTATCAGGGGATGAAAAAATTGATGTCTTTTATACCCAGGCAACCAATGCAGTGCAGTATATGAATGCAGGACAGATTGTAGACATGTCTGAACTGATTGATAAATATGGAACAAATATCAAACAGATTTATGGAGAGGATATAGCTAAGATCAATCAGGTCGAAGGCTTTGTATATGGCGTGCCAAATCAGATTGAACGAGGAAGTATTCCTGCCATATTTATGAGAAAAGATCTGGTGGAAAAGTACAATATTGATACAACACAGATTAAAGAACCAAAAGATCTGGAAAGTGTTTTTGAGACAGTAAAAGCGGGAGAGCCGGATATGACAATGTTATATTCGAGCAGTGAGAATGATGCACCGGCTACAAGATTATTCCGTGGAGATACTCTGTCAGATAACAATTATCTTGGTGTACTCATGGATCAGACGAACAGCACAAAATTAGAAAACTTCTTTGCGACGGACTGGTTTAAAGATACAACTACCATGCTGCATAACTGGTATCAGAAGGGATATATCAGCCAGGATGCAGGAACTAACACAGAGAACTGGAGAACAGTATGCAAGGCTGGAAATTTATTTTCACTGTTTTTTTCTTATCATCCTGGAACACCGGTAGAATTTGAAAGCTCCACCGGCTATGATTTTGAGATCGTGCCATTTTATAATGAACCGATCATAAATAGCTCATCCTATAATGGTGTTACATTCTCAATTGCCCAGAATTCAGAAAATCCGGAGAAAACAATGGAAGTACTGGATTATATCTACGGAAGTTCAGAGATCATGAATCTTTTAAACTGGGGTGAACAGGATAAAGACTATGTGATAGAAGATGCTGATAATGGCATTATCAATTTCCCGGAAGGAATCACTTCTGATAATGCAGGCTATAACTTAAACCTTGGATGGGAATTGCCAAATCAGTTTATTGCTTATAAATGGACTGGTTCAGATCCGCAATTATGGGAAAAAATGGAAGAATTTAACGGTTCTGCAAAGAGCTCCAAAGCAGTAGGATTTTTATTTGACAGCAGTAATTGTTCAAGTGAGATCGCAGCTCTTTCCAATATTGTAAAACAATACAGCGGAGCACTTTACAGCGGTTCCGGAGATCCAGATGAACTTATTCCGGAATTGTTAGAAGCATTAGATGATGCGGGAATCAATGAAGTGATCCAGGCAAAACAGGAACAGTTAGATGCTTTTCTTGCAGCAAAATAATCAGGTTCAGAAGGAAAGTCCCACAGATACAACGTGGGACTTTTTCATAAAAGGAGAAACTTATGAAGAAGAAAAAGAACAAAGTTAAGGAATATCTGCCGCTCTATCTGATGATGCTTCCGGGATTATTATATCTGCTGATCAATAATTATCTTCCGATGACAGGTATTATACTTGCTTTCAAAAAGTTGAATTTTTCAAAAGGAATTTTGGCAAGCCCGTGGGCAGGACTGGATAATTTTAAATTTTTGTTCTCGTCAAAAGATGCCTGGATTATTACAAGAAATACATTGCTATATAATATAGCTTTTATTCTTGTCAATATGGTCGTTGGAATTGCAATCGCAATTTTAATCTGTGAAGTTAAGAACACAAAAATGAAAAAAATATACCAGAGTGCTATATTATTGCCATTTTTGATGTCGATGGTCATTTTAAGCTATATTGTGTATGCACTTTTAAGTGCCGAAAATGGTCTTGTAAACAATACGATCCTGCCATTACTGCATATAGATCCGATCCAGTGGTATCAGAAACCAAAATACTGGCCGGCGATTCTTATCATTGCAAACTGCTGGAAAGGAGTGGGATACGGATGTCTGATTTATATTGCATCTCTGATCGGTATTGATCCGACTTATTATGAGGCAGCAAGACTGGATGGAGCTACAAAGTGGCAGGAAATCACAAAAATCACATTGCCATGCCTGGTACCGACAATCATTACGCTGTTATTATTGAGCATTGGAAGAATCTTCTATTCTGATTTTGGATTATTTTATCAGGTTCCGATGAACTCCGGTGTGTTGTTCCCAACAACAAACGTAATTGATACGTATGTATATCGTGCATTGATCGAACAGGGAAATATCAGTATGTCATCCGCAGCGGGTGTATACCAGTCATTAGTAGGTTTTGTCATTGTCATGTTAAGTAACTGGATCGTTAGACGTGTAGATAAAGACAGAGCATTGTTTTAGGAGGAGAGTCCATTATGACAAATTCAAAAAAAACAAAGAGATACCAGTTTTGGATCAATCTGATACTGATCGTGATGACATTGACTATTATTTTACCATTTTTGCTGGTATTTATTTCATCCATCACGGATGAAACAGTGTTGATCCGGAATGGATATTCCCTTTTCCCGGAAAAAATAAGCTTTTATGCATATCAGTATATTATCAGACAGGGAGAGAAAATACTCCGTGCGTATGGCGTTACAATTCTTATTACAGTAGTAGGTACCTTTTTTAATCTGATGTTTTCAGCATTACTGGCATATCCGCTGTCTGTGAAGACATTGCCTTATAGAAGGCAGATTACTTTTTTTGTATTTTTTACAATGTTATTTAATGGCGGTTTAGTACCTACATATCTAATGTATGTAAATTATTTTCATATAAAAAATACAATATGGGCACTGATAATTCCTAATTTGTTGCTGAGTGCGAACAATGTGCTGATGATACGGAGCTATTTTATGACAAGTATTCCGGAAGCATTGTATGAAGCGGCAAAAATTGATGGCGCAGGACATACAAAAATCTTTTTTCAGATTACGTTTCCACTTGGCAAACCTATCCTTGTAACCATGGGATTATTTTCGGCACTGGCATATTGGAATGACTGGACAAATGGTTTATACTATTTATCAGGAAATCAGGGACAGAAATTATATAGTATCCAGAATCTTTTGAATCAGATGATCACTGATATCCAGTATCTTGCAAGCGGTAAGGTTGCCGGAAATATAGGGGCAGAAGTTGCAAAACTTCCGACAACGTCCATAAGGATGGCAATTGCTTTTATAGCAATGCTTCCATTATTTATCATTTATCCGTTTTTACAGAAATATTTCGCAGAGGGTATTACGCTAGGGGCAGTAAAAGGTTAAAGGAATATCATGGCGTTTGGAAAAAAGATGAATTTAAAAAGACGAAAAAAGAAATCTTTAGCACAACAGAGTAAGCAAATATTAATTTTAATGACAGTCATTCTGGTAATTATTCTGGGAGGATGCACTTATGTTTTAAACAAAACAAGTGGGCAGATTTACGAACAGATGAGCCAGATGGCACAGCTGTATGCGCAGGAGCTTGACAATCGTTTTTTGAGGATCAGCCGGAATCTTTTTTCTACGATCATGGATACCAATGAGACAAATTCCACGTTCTGGGGAAATGTAAATCTGATGAAGAATGGGGATTATTCGGAGTATGCGATCGGAAAACTCAGAGAAGAATATTTTTCTTCAGCATGGGAATATGGAACGGAATACAGGATTTTTTTATACACACATGATACGGATAAATTATATCAGCTTTCCCTGTCTTCGGATGGAAATTACACAATGTCACCTGATATTGCAGCGTCTATCCGTGAGCAGATAGACAAATTAGATGAAAAGACATATGCAGTGAAGCGGAAGTGGGATGTTTTGGAGTGCGATAATGAGGTATATATCTGTAAAATTGCACAAAAAAATGGAATTGCATTAGGATGCATTGTAAATGTAAAAAGTATCTTAGAACCATTCTCAAAGCTTTCGTTGGGAAAGCATGGATATGTAAGCCTTGTCGATCAGGATGAGGTCTGTATAGGTATGTTAGACCAGAGCGGAATCATATCAGAGCCGCAAAGTATGAATACCAAAAATACTTATACGATCCGTCAGGGATTATCCAGAGCACCCTTTGAGATCAGGATCGGGATTTCTTTAGGCGGTGTCTTAAGCCTGATGGCGGGAAGTCTGCTCGGAATGACAGTATTGATCTTTATGATTCTTATTATGAGTGGGATATCGCTATTTCATGTGTATTCCAATATTATGAAACCGCTTAAAGTGTTCACACAAAACCTTCAGCAATATGATGAGGGTGGATATATGCTGAACATGACGGAAGGAAATCTGCTTGAATTAGAGCAGATTGATGGAAAATTCCGTACAATGATCCATCAGATCCGCAAATTGAAGATCACGCTATATGAACGGGAATTAGAGAAACAGAAAATTGAGATGGATTATCTGAAAATGCAGATCCGGCCGCATTTTTATTTGAATTGCCTGAACTTTATTTACAGCATGATCGACTTTGGCGATTATGAACACGCAAGGGCAATGACAAAAATCACTTCGGATTATCTTTCATATATTTTTCGGAATACAACGGACAGAGTTCCGGTTTTAGCGGAATCAAAGCATTGTGAAGATTATTTAAAAATCCTGCTGCTGAGGTATCCGGATAAGTTTACCTATTATATTGAAGTTCATGATGAAGTGGCAGATGCGGAGATATTTCCATTCTTAATACAGGTTTATGTTGAAAATGCTGCAAAACAGGCATTGATGGCAGATGAAAAAATGCTGATCTCAGTTACGGTATATCCTGAGGACAGGGACGATGAAAAATACGTTAATATTTTTATCTCGGATACGGGAAAGGGATTTCCGGACGAAATATTATGTAAACTACAAAATGGACAAAACATTTCTGACAATGGAAAACATATCGGTATTTGGAACTGTATGAGGCGGTTTCAGTATTATTATGGGGATCAGGGAGAGATCCATTTCAGCAATAGTCCATTAGGTGGTGCCGTTGTGGATATTCATGTTCCATATAAAATCGGAAGGAGCGATACACAGGAATGAAATTATTGCTGGTGGATGATGAACGTTATGTGATTGAAAGTATAAAGAAAAATATCTGCTGGGAGCGGACAGGTATTACTGAGATTTATACAGCATTTACAATGAAACAGGCGCAGGAAATTATAACAGCTGTTAAAATGGACATTATTATCAGTGATATTGTGATGCCTGCTGCAACAGGATTTGATCTGGTGCAATGGGTGAGGGAGCAGAATTTCAGGATACAGGTTATTTTTTTGACCAGTTATGCGGAATTTGACTATGCAAGACGTGCGATACAGCTGGAAAGCGTTGAATATCTGCTAAAACCAATTGATTTTGAAAAACTGGAAGAAGCATTAAAAAAAGCAGAACAGGCAGTGCTTCAGGAAAAACATATCGAAAAACTTACAGAAGCGAGTGAGCAGTGGGAAAAAGACCGGACAATCCTGCAAAAGGATATCTGGAGAAATTTATTGAGCGGTAACATGACACAAAACCAGTTCTGCGAATCCGCAAAAAGGATGGATCTGTATCAGGATGGATTGATATATTTTAAACTGATCTGCTTTTATATGGATCATAAAGCGGAAGAGACACAAAAGTGGGAACCTTCCACCATCGAATTTGTCATGCAAAATGTGTTGACGGAGTTATTTCATTCCTTTTATGCCAGAGTGGACACCGTATTTTGTGAAAACGAATGTCGATACTGGGTGGTTCTGTCAACGGATAAAATGCCGGAAGAAGGAGAAAAAATAAGGGAAAAAGATCTGCTCAATCATTTTGTGCAATGGATGACAGATCATGTACATTCCTATTTTTGGTGTGGAGCGGGAACTTGGAGTGGATTTTCTGAAGTGACCGCACAGGCTGACGATTTGCGGAAGATGCGTGAAAGCAGTCTGTCGGTATGGAATGAGGTTATATATCTGTATGAGTTCCAGCCAAGTGGAACAGTCTATAAAAATCCGGAGCTGGATACATGGAAAACCCTTTTGGCAGGGGAGGAAGTGGAAGCAGTCATAGCAAGCATACGCAGTTATCTGGAGACAGTCAGGAAGAATGAGATGATCACACGGCAGTTTTTGGTGTCATTAAGGACGGACGTTACACAGATGGTGTATGTATGGCTGTCAGAGATGGGGATTTATGCCAATGCACTTTTTTCAGATAAAGAGAGTGAGAATTACATGCTTGGCGCTGTAAATGGATTTAACGAAATGATGGAGTATGTAGAAAATCTCATGCGGAAAGCGGTTGGATATAAATTATATATCACAAAAGAAGACACTGTCGCAGATCAGATATGTACCTATATTGACAGTCATTTCAGGGAAGAGATACACAGAGATGAACTGGCAGAATTAGTCTATTTGAATACAGACTATATGTCTCGGATGTTCAAAAAAGAAAAGGGAGTATCTATAAGCAATTATATATTGCAGAAAAGGGTAGACGAAGCAAAAAAACTTTTGTGTGGCAGCAGTATTCCAATCAATACGGTTTCATTACATATTGGATATAGTAATTTTTCCTATTTTACAAAAATGTTTAAGGAGAATACAGGATTGACACCACTGGAATATAGAAGGAAATTTGGAGAGGAAACACACGTATGACAGAACAGAAATTAACAGAACTTTTGAGAGACATGTCTCTGGAAGAAAAAGTAAATCAGATGAGTCAGGTGACAGGAGGATTTTTTAATGGTGAAATCGTTGTCACAGGTCCTATGGCGGATAAGGGATTTACAGAAGACAATGTAAATCTTGCAGGATCAGTCATCGGATCCATGGGCGCTGAAACCCTGAAAAGTATACAAAAAAACTATATGGAAAAGCATCCGCACCATATTCCATTACTGTTTATGCTAGATGTCATAAATGGTTATAAGACGGTGTTTCCAATTCCGCTTGCGCAGGGAGCTTCCTTTGAACCGGAATTGTCAGAACAGTGTGCATCTGTGGCAGCAAAGGAGGCTTCGGTCAGCGGTCTTCATGTGACATTTGCACCTATGACAGATCTGGTAAGAGATGCAAGGTGGGGACGTGTCATGGAATCAACGGGAGAAGATCCTTACCTGAACAGTCTATTCTGTGCAGCAATGGTGCGTGGATTTCAGGGAAACAGCCTGAAAGATAACTATGCAATTGCAGCATGTGTCAAACATTTTGCAGGATATGGTGCACCGACAGCAGGGAGAGATTATAATACGGTAGAACTTTCAGAACATACATTTAGAGAGTTCTATCTGCCATCGTATCAGGCGGGAATAGATGCAGGTGCAGCTCTTGTTATGACATCTTTTAATACAGTTAACGGAATCCCGGCAACCGGAAATAAAAAGTTGATGCGGGACATTTTAAGAGAGCAGATGAAGTTCGATGGTGTACTTATATCAGACTGGGCAGCCATCGAGGAGACCATTTATCACGGATATTGTGCAGACAGAGAAGAAGCAGCAGTGCGTGCAGTGGAAGCAGGCGTAGATATTGACATGATGACAGGAATTTACAGTGAAAATCTGTGTCAGATGGTCAGGGATGGAAAAATAAAAGAAGAACTTATAGATGAGGCATGTCTTCGTATTCTGCGGCTTAAAAATAAGCTGGGACTCTTTGAGAATCCATATAAAGATGCAGATCAGAAAAAAGAACAGGAATATATTTTATGTGAGGAGCACCGGAAACTGGCTAGGGAAGCTGCAAAAAAATCTTTTGTTTTGTTGAAAAATGAGGAACATATCCTGCCTTTAGAGCAACAGAAAAAGATTGCCTTTATTGGTCCGTATGTAGATAACAGAAACCTGCTTGGGGCATGGTCGTTTATCGCAGATGCAAAAGATGTTATGACGCTGCATGAGGCAGTACAGGAACAGTACGTTTCAGAAAACAGTACATTTTGCCAGGGATCACCAATGTTAGGGGCGGATGTATGTCTGGAAGGATTTGGAGAACAACAGCAGCAATCCTATACTAAGGAGCAGGAGGAACATATGCTGCAAGAGGCGGTACAGGCAGCAGAAGAGGCAGATATCGTAGTACTTGCAATAGGAGAAGACCGTTTACAGTCGGGTGAAGCAACCAGTAACGCAAATATCAGAATCCCTGAGGTACAGGAAGCATTGCTTGATAGAATTGCGGAAGTCAATCAAAATATTGTAGTGGTTTTATTTTCAGGACGTCCGTTAGACATACGTGAAATAAACAAAAAGGCAAAATCTATCCTTCAGGTGTGGCTGCCTGGAACGGAAGGGGCGCGGGCAATTGTGGACACTTTATTTGGAAAGTATAATCCAAGTGGAAAACTGCCTATGAGCTTTCCATATTGTGTAGGACAGGTACCAGTACATTATAATGAATATTCAACAGGACGCCCACATATAGAAGGCAAAGATAAAGACAGATTCCGCTCGAAATATCTGGATATTCCAAATGAGCCATTGTATCCATTTGGATATGGCCTGAGTTACACAACATTTGAGGTATCAGATATTCATTTAGATCGGACATGGATGGATACATCGGGACAGATTGAAGCGGAGGTGACTGTAAAAAATACAGGAAACTGCACGGGAACAGAAACCCTGCAGCTTTATATCCATGATATTGCGGCTTCTGTAGTGCGTCCGGTCAAAGAATTGAAAGATTTTAAGAAGGTTACGCTTTTGCCTGGAGAGGAAAAAAAGGTAGTCTTTACCATAACAGAACAGGAACTGCGTTTTTTGACAGAGGATGGAATCTATGCGAGCGAAGCAGGAGAATTTGAAATATTTATCGGAAAAGACAGTTTGACAGGTAATAAAGCTTCATTTGTATTGAAAAAATGATCTACATAAGTCTGAGATTTTTCATGATACTCTAAATAGAATGTCATCGGTTATGACACAGCATTTATGTGAAGAAATTTAAGAGCCCGGCTTCGAAAAAGTCGGGCTCTTGGTATAAAATGAATGTATGATCAATGGAATCTCCGGAGTGAGCTTTAACTGGCAAAGCTGATACTGCACTCACGGAAAAAGGATGTGAGATGGCGGATAAAGTTATTGAGATATTTGAGATGACAGATGGTATAATGAAAAGCGGCATGAGTGAAAAGGAGAGAAATGCAATGGGCTATTTAATTTCAGAGACAACAAAAGAAGAGC
>ERZ779840.1606-NODE-1606-length-21250-cov-5.422552_pt1 | contig 21250 bp, 19 predicted proteins | sample MGYA00511561_ERZ779840 | MGnify/ENA primary metagenome ERZ779840 (study PRJEB29588, sample SAMEA2162036) | human gut metagenome | biome: human gut; feature: human-associated habitat; material: faeces | place: Denmark | collected 2008/2010 ...
GGCGGACGCTGATTTCGGCCTGTCCGTGCTTGCCGCCGACGGTTGGCAGCCCTTGGCGCTGTCAGCGCTTGCGTGGGAAAACGACTGCATGACCGTCCCGCTCTGCCCGGGCGTCTACCGTGTCCTGACCGACAGCCGCCTGCCGTGCGGTGATCTGCGCACGGCGTATCTGGAGCTTCGGATCAAAGCGGGGCAGACGGCCTGTGTCCGTCTGCAAAAGCAGCCGGTCGCGTTTTCCGAGCTGACTGTGGATTTTACGCTGGCCGATTTTCAGGCCGAAGCGCCCGACGGACGCACGGCCTCTGCCGCAGAGCTGACGCAGGGCTTCTCGCTGCTTCTGTGGCTGGACGTGGGAAGCGAGCCGACGGAGCATCTTTTGAACGAGCTGCTGGAAAGCCGCGGCCGCATTCCAAACTTGCGCCTTGTGCTTCTCCTGCGCACACGGCAGGCACTTCGGAACGAGAAGCTGCGTGCGGTGCTTGCAGCCCTGCCGGAGGCGGAGGTCTGGCTGACCGATGATTCCGCCGAGCGCGCGGCGCGAAGCGCCTACACAGACCCGGACAGCCTGCCGCTCTTGGTGCTGTGCGACGGCCCGCGTCATATCATCCACGCCTGCGCCGGATACCGTGTCGGCAGTGTGGACACCGCGCTGGCCTTCTGCCGCAAGAAACGCACGAACCTACATAGAACACGGCAAAATCCGTGACGCCATTGTATTGTTTATGATCAGAGAATTACAACCGGCGGACCTCGACCGCGTGCTGTCCTCGTCCTATTCGCTGAAAGAGAGCGACGACCGATACGCGGAATACCGCAAAGAGGCCAACGGCCGGATCGCCGTTCCGACCGAAACGGTCGCGTACATCGGGGAGGTCTGAAGCATTGCGGAGGATCGGATAACATCCATAAAGCAAAAAAGCACACAGGGCCTCTTGACGAACCGGACAGACAGGATTATAATAACAGCGTTATGAAACGGTGTTTTGAATTGATGAGAGGTGCATGCATGGCAAAGCAGATCGAAGGTGTGGCAGAACGCATTCTCGCAGCGGCCAAGCAGGAGTTTCTCGACAAAGGTTATGTGGAGGCCTCTCTGCGGACGATCGCTGCGGCAGCGGATACCAGCACAAATTCCATTTATGTTCGTTTCGGCGACAAGGAAGGCTTATTTTCCGCCATCGTAGAACCGGTTTTAAACGAGATGACGGAGCGATTCATCCGGATTCAGGAGAAATTTCATCAGATGTCAGCCGAGGAGCAGGCGGAGATCATGCCGAAATACGCCGACGGCGGAACATTGGAATTGATCGATTACATGTACGCGCATCTGGATGAATTTCGTCTGCTGCTGGATTCCTCTTACGGTACGCGTTTTCATAACTTCATTGATGCGCTTGTCCGCATCGAGGTGGAATATACCTACAAGTATATGGAGGCCGTCGGCTATCCCGATCAATTCGGCGACACCGTGACGCAGAAGCTATTGCATATCGTCACAACCTCGCGCTTTGAAAGTATCTTTGAAATCATCCGCCATGGGATGAGCCGTGAGGAAGCGTCTGAATACATCGAGCTTCTGAGCCGCTATCACCGTACCGGATTCCTTGAAATTTTCGGGAAGGCCGTGCAATAAACGTATAGACAGGCTGTCTGAAACGGCAGCCTTTCCATAAAACCGCCGGTTAGCATCCGCTAATTCACAGGATGGAATCATTGATGAAAGAACAAAGCCCGGTAGGGCGGATATGGGAGCTTGGCGAAAAAGAACACGGCAAGCCCATCACGGCGGTCGTTCTTGCCGTGCTCGGCGTGGCCTGCGGTATGGCTCCGTATTTCGCTGCAGCAAAAATCATCGTGCAATTGCTTGCGGGAGAGCGGGCGTTTTCGGCATATTTGCCGTGGCTTTGCATGGCGCTCGGCGGATTTCTTCTCCGCACGGCGCTCTACAACGGTGCGTTGGGCATTTCGCACAAGGCGACCTTCAGCATTCTCAAGACGATCCGCCAGAAGCTTCTTGCAAAGCTGCCCCGCCTGCCGCTGGGGACGGTGATGGATACCTCCAGCGGTAAGCTCAAGGAGACGATCGTCGATCAGGTAGACGGCATGGAAACGACGCTGGCTCACCTTTTCCCGGAAATGACGGCAAACATCGTCACGCCCTTGCTCATGATCATTTACCTGTTTGTTCTGGACTGGCGGCTGGCGCTGCTGTCGCTTGCGGTATTCCCCATTGCATTTGTTTTTATGATGACCGTCATGGGCGGCTACGCCAAGGACTACGAGGGCGCAGTCAAGGCGACTACGGAAATGAGCAGCACCATGATCGAGTACATTGGCGGCATTGAGGTCATCAAGGCGTTTACTCAGGGCAAGGCCTCCTATACCGAGCTTACCGACCCTCGAATCCCTGATGGATCAAATCAGCGTGGTATTCCAGAATGTGTATCTCTTTGCCGATACCATAGAAAACAACATCAAGTTCGGCAAGCCGGAGGCCACGCATGACGAGGTGGTCGCGCCAGCAAAGGCGGCCTGCTGTGATGATTTCATCGAGGCGCTGCCCGACGGCTACAATACGGTCATCGGCGAGGGCGGTGCCAGCCTTTCCGGCGGCGAAAAGCAGCGTATATCCATTGCGCGCACCATGCTGAAAAACGCCCCCATCGTCATTCTCGACGAGGCCACAGCCAATGTGGACCCGGAAAATGAGGACCGGCTGCAACGGGCCATCGAGGCGCTGACGCGGAATAAAACCATTATCATGATTGCACATCGCCTCAAGACCGTGCGCCATGCCGATCAGATTCTGGTCATCGGCCACGGCCGCCTCGTGCAGCAGGGCAGGCATGAGGAGCTGCTGGAACGCAGCCCGGCATCTACGCAGATTTCGTCGGCGGCGAAAAGCAGGCCGTCGGCTGGAGGCTGTAATAGAAAAGGCCCGACGCAAAAGAAGCGCAGCCCCCGGCTATCCCGGTGGGCTGCGCTTCTTCTTAACAGGTTAATAGGTCGGCAGCGTGCCGTAGCCCGCAGTTTCGTAATCCGAAAAGTCCTCCGTGATCGTGCCGCCTGCGGAAAGCGTCTCGCGCTTCAGCGACAGCCAATCGCGCAGATAGTCCAGACGCTCGATGATGTGCGCAAAATAGGTCATGGAAATATCGATTTCCGAGGGCTTCGCAATTTGCAGCCACAGCCTGATAAACTCCATTTGCAGCCGCACATAGCGTCGAATCATCAGGCGAACCTCGTCCTCCAGCAGCACCAGCTCCCGAACCGTCAGCCCGCCTGCGGCAAACCGGCGGAGGAGCTTCCGGCTCATTGCAAGCTTATCCGTCATCAGCAAAAACGCCTCCGCCTGATAAGAAAGCTGGTCGCGGATAACGCCCTTATCCAGCTTCTGAATCAGGGCGTTCGCCCGCTCTGCCAGCGCACGGATGTGCGCGCACGTCTGCTCCGGTATGCGGAAATATGGCCGCATGGGGTGCTGGGAATGCCGCTCGAGAACCGGCTGAATCCCATTGGGCAGAGAGAGGTCATACGCCCTCAGGCCAGCAGGCGGCTCCGCCCCCCGGATCGCCTTGCCGAAGATCGGCTCGTCAAACAGCGCCATTACGCACTCGCTGCGGTTCTTCGACCAGACGGGAGGCAGACGATAAATTTCCGCAAAGGTTCTGATGATCTCGGAATAACCCTGCAAATGCAGAAGCCTGTCCATAGCGGAATCCATGCGGTCTGCACACTGCGGCTCTCCGCTCCACGCCACCGCGGCTGCGTAGCCGTAGCCGTAATATCCTGCGGCAGGCTGCGTGTAGCCGCCGTGATCGTTCCAGTCGGTGTAGAGCATTCCGCCCGCGTCCGCAGCAATCGCCTCCGCGAGCAGATTGTCCACATTGGTGATCGCGCCGTCGAAGCGCGGAAACAGCGTATTCCAGTTGCCGGAGCCGGGGCAAACCCAATAATCCAGTTGATGGCTGTGAAACACCGCCGGTGTTCCATAATGCGGCTTTGGATCGTAACACCAGTCCAAATACCGAATGTCCTGCGGCAGCTCCTTCAAAAATTCCGGACGGCGCACCACCACGTCGCCGAACAGCATGACCTTCTTTCCGTATTTTTCCGCAAGGTCGTGAACTTTTTTTAGAAACGCAACATAAAGCGCCGTCCCGTCCTCGTTCAGAGGCGCACTGCGTCCCTTACCGATGTCATAAGGCTCGTCGAAGCAGATATTCACCCATTCGCTGTCAAACAACGGCAGATACTCCGAAAACAGGTCGTCAATCAGACGCAGCGACGCATCGTCGGTCGTACACAGCGACCAGAACATCTCGCTTTCGGACAGCTCCATATATTTTTCGCGCGTCAGGATGCGGCGGCAATGTCCGAGGCACTGCAAATTCGCCTGCAATTCAATGCCCAGCTCCGCGCAGCGGCTTTGCAGCGCACGAATGTCGTCCGCCGTGACCGGGTCGCTGCCCTCGCAGATTTCGGGATGCTTCTTGAAGTCGAATGTGTGTTCCGTATAGAGCTGCAGCACGTTATAACGCAGTTTGCTCAGCAGCTCCGCCAGACCCAGCAAATATTCCCGCGTGTAGACCTTGCCGCGCGACACGTCCAGCATCAGGCCGCGGTTAAGCAGCGTCGGGTAGTCCTCGAGCTCCAGACACTGCACGACTCCGTCCGCCTGCGACAGGATTTGCCGCAGCGTATCAAGCCCGTAGCGCAGACCCGGCTCATCGGCCGCCGCAATGCAGATGCCCTCCGGTTCGATCTTCAATCGATAGCCCTGCGGTCTGTCCGGCGCCTGGCAGGCGCTGACCGTGCCGACGCAATAGCGCCATTGCTTCTGCTTTTCGGCAGCGCACGGCTCCGGCAATGCGCAGATATGGCAAACGTCCTCGTGATATTCTATTTTCTTAACCGGTGGGAACAGCAAATACGCCATTTTTCTCTACTCTTTCTTCAAATTATCTCCACGGATAGGCACGATCCCACATGTTCTTGAAATCGGCCGTCCACAAAACCTCATACTGTGCTCCGGCATAGCTCTCCAGCCTCCAGTCCGCCCGTTCGCCGCGCAGCACGGCCTCCCGCTGAAGCGCCAGCCACCGAACCGTCTGCGCCATCTGTGCGCCGGCGTGGTCAAACAGCGACAGACTGGTCTGTATTCCCTTGTGCTTCGCCCGAAGCAGCCAGACGTCCTCAAATTGGCGGCGAATCCGGCAGAACTCGTCATAAAGCCGGTGAATCTGGAAGATCATCTCCATCAGATCGTCGCCAGACAGATTTTCCCTTGCCAGATCGCCGCGAATCCGGCACGCCAGCAGGCCCTTCTGCCCGATAAAGCGCGTCATTCGCGCAGAGAGCTGCAATTCCTGCAAATAGCGTTCACCGAACAGCGCCTTCCAGCCTTCGTCCGGATAGCGGAACCCGGAAATGCTCTCTGCCGTTTTCGCATCCTCCAGCAGCCGGCAGGCTCTCTCTCCGCACGCCAGAAGCTGCCGGAAGGTCTCCTCTGTCAGTTTTTCGTACTTTTCATTCCCGCGCATGGACAGTCCGTCCAGCATATCGTCAAAGAAATAATAGACGGACATGGTTTTGAAGTCCGTTTTCAGGTGATACGCCAGATTGGAATCCATCAGTGCCCGGAAGCCCTCCTGCATCTGCCCGTCTGCCATAAATAGCGGCCAAAGCGCATTTTCCAGCTCCGCGCCCGTGCGCGGCTTCGGCCAAGCTGCCTGCAGGCCCCCGATCAGATAGCCATAAAGGCTCAGCCCGAGCGGCTGCATATGTCCGTAATCGCCCCAGTCCGTCAGCAGGAAGCCGTTGGCTCCCGCTTCCCTTGCTTGAGTCGATAGATTTGTCAAATTGATATAAGAATTATATACCCGCGGGAACAGACTGTTCCAGCTGCTCACGCCGCCTGCCGCCCAGAACTCACGTCCGGCCGTGCGGAAAAGCTCCAGTGACTCAAATTTTTCAAGTGGGTTGTAATTCCACTCCATAACGACAGTGTCTTCCGGAAGCTCGGAGATCAGATCCGGATATTTCTGCAAAATATCTCCCCAGAGCTGTATCTTCCCTGCGCCGCTGCGCCGGGCCGCGTCGATGACGCGCAGGATGTGTGCAAGAAACACCGCGCCGCGGCCGTGCTCCTCGACCGCCTGCTTGGAAAAGCCCGTGCCGATGTCATAGGCCTCGTCCATATTGATATTCAGCGTCTTACTGCTGAACCATGGCAGCACCTGTCGAAATTCATCCTCCAGAAAATCATAAACGGCCTGATTGCCGGCTGCAAAGGAAAACAGATCGTTATTTTCGGCAAGATGGCTGTAACCGGGGATCCGCAGAAGCCCATGCATATGGGAATACGTCTGAATACAGGGCTGCAATTCCACATAGTGTGCCTTGCAGTACGCATCCAGCTCCCGGATTTCATGCTCCGTATAAGCTCCGGTCAGCGCCCCCAGAAGCGGATGCCCCTCCAGCGCCAGCTTATCCTCACAGTAAAGCTGGAGAATGTTATAACGCAAGTCGGAAAGCACGCTCACAAGCTGCTTCAGATACGCAAGCGTGGGCATCTTTCCGCGAGATACATCCAGCATCAACCCGCGATTGGGATACGCCGGAGCTTCTTCAATTGTGCCCTGCGGCAGGTGGGAATTGCAGAGTGCCAACAGAATTTTCAGCGCGGCAAGACCGTAGTAGAACCCGCTGTCCGACGACGCCGTCAGGGTAATTGCAGTTTCTTCGATCTTCAGGCAGTAAGCCTCGTTCTTCAGGTGCTCGCAGCGCAGCAGGCGCAGCTCCTGCGCAGATTCGCTTCTGACCGGCAGCGCCTCCCGCTGCGGCTGCACCGCACGGAGCACCGACGCCTCTGCAATCAGGCGGAAATCAGGAAAATATCCGCTCTGCCCGTTTTGAGCTGTCCAACGATACAAAGATAGAATGTTCATAAAAACCTCATTTTCAGACCGCCCGAAAAGCTTCCTTGCTTCACAGGAATTTTAGCGCACCGTGCAGCTCACGCCCTGACGCAGTCGTATACGCCGCCGGGCGTGAGCTGCCTGTCTTTCGCGCTTTTTGCAGTCTGTCAGCGTGCCGAAAAGGGCTTTTCGGCACGCTGGTCGATTATCAATTCAGGGGTTTCATTTCGCCGTTCAAAATTTTGATTACGACAAAGCTGTCGTCGCCGGCGCTGTTCTTGAGCAGGCTTTCGTCCCCGCCCCAATCGGTTCTCAGGCCCTCGCTGCTGACAAACTTGGAATACTTAGTGTACAGCGGCAGGATGGGCACAGTCTCGTTCAGGGTGTAAACGATTTTGGAAACCGCTTCCTTCTGCGCGCCCGTATCCCAACCGGCGGTGGAGGCCGCGATCAGTTCCTCCAGATTCACGGTGCCGCAGGACTCGGTCTGCTGCACCATGGGATAGCTCAGGCCCTTGGCACAGTTGACGTTGCTGACTAGGAAGGGCGTCTCAAAGGCGAACATCGGGTGCGGCTGGCTGGTGCCAAAGAAGGAGATCGCAACCTCATAGGCACCGTCGTTGATATTGCTCTGGCGCATGGTGGAATCGATGCCGTCGATGGTTGTCTTGATGCCGAAGGCCGTCAACTGGTTGGCAATTTCCGCGCTCGCGGTAGAGCCGTCGCTCCAAGAGGCGGGGCACTGCAGGGAAATGGTGAACTGCTTGCCGTCAGCCTTGTACCACTGGCCGTCCTTCTTGCTCAGACCGGCTGCGGTCAGCAGGCTCTCCGCCTTCGCATGGTCAACGGAGTAGTCGATCAGCTTGCTTGTATCGACCCAGGATTCGGTCATATCATCGCCCAGACCGGAGACGTACTTGGTTCCGCGGGAAACTCCGGGCAGTGCCAGCTCGCCGACCTTTGCACGGTCAACGATGTAGGCGATTGCCTGACGGACTTCCTTGGAATCGAAGGGTGCCACGGCCTCGTTGAAATACAGCGCAATGCCGTCAACGCCGGCAACCTGCAGGGTCTTGTAGCCCATGCCGACAAAGGTTTCCAGTGTCGCCGCGGGGAACTGATGGGTCAGGAAGTCCATCTCGCCGTTGAGAACCAGCGGCGTCAGCTCGGGAACGTCGCCGTTATAGACAACGACCTTGGAGAAGTTCACCTGATCGGCTAGGAAGGATTTTTCATTCTTCAGCAGCTCCACGCTGGACTCCGTGACATTGGCCGGATCCAGATAGTACGGGCCGGTTGCGTTGACAAGCTCCGGACGGTACATATTGAAATCATTGACCAGCTCCTGCCACTCGTTGGAATCGGTCGCGGCGCCGGCATCCAGCAGATCCTGCACCTTCTGCGCGTATTCGCCGTAGGTTGCAAAGTCAACGATGGGCTTTCTCAGAACATAGCGCAGCAGCAGAGAGGTGGGCGTGGAGATTGCAAAGGAAACTTCTTTTTCCGAGGGCATTTCCACTCCGCTGATGTAGTTCCAGACGGGGTCGCCGATGAGCTTGTAGATCATAAAGGTCGTCCAGACGTCCTTGGAGGTAAAGGGATCGTCATTTCGCCAGATAACATTGTCCTTCAGCGTTACGGTGAAGGTCGAGTTGTCCTCGCTGATCTTCCAGGAATCTGCCAGCAGCGGCTGGTAGGTGTCGTCGGCCGCTTTGTAGGTCGCAAGTGCGAGCTGGTGCAGCTCTCTGAAATACTTCAGCGTAATCGCGTTGGAGACAAACATGTTGAAATGGCCGGTGGGAACTGTGGAATACGGCCAGCCGCCGTAGAACACGGCATCCTGATTGACGGGTTTCTGGCTTTCGGTGTTGCTTTCGTCCTGGCTCGGGGTCTGGCTCGTGCTCGGGCCATTTGTGTCGGGCTTCTCCGCCGGTCCGCAGGCAGCCAGCAGGCTGACCGTCATCGCCAGAGCGAGGAGGAATACAAAGATTTTCTTCATGCTGATTTTTCCCTTTCTTGTGTTATTTGTGTTATTTCATTATGTTTCTCTTGACGATCAGATAGACGGCTCCGATCACAAGCATAATAAAACCGAGAATGATGTCCGCCAGACACATCATATGCTCCGTGCTCGAGCGCTCGACATAGCCCAGCAGAATTGCGGACAGCGCCATTATGACCGATCCGCAGGCAGCCAGAATGATTGCAAGATTTTTCATATGCACTTCTCCGATTCTGCCGTTTTCCGGTACAAATAGCAGGCGGCACAATGCCCCTTTGCCACCTCAAAACCTTCCGGAACGCCGCTTTGGCAGATTCCGTCCATACATTCCGGGCATCTGGGATGCAGCGGACAGCCGTCCGGCATATTGTTGAAGGAGGCAATGTCCGCATCCTTCAGGCTGTATTTCAGAATTCCGGAGTTTTCCAAAATGCCCCGATCTCCTACCGCTGCGGAGATAATGGCGCGGGAATAGGGATGACAGGGATGGGCTACCAGCTCGTCCATTTCGGCCGTCTCTACCGCCCGCCCGAGATACATTACCATTGCCTGCTGCCCCTTGGCAAAATATTTGCCCAGCGCCAGATCGTGCGTGATGAAGAAATAGGCCACGCCCAGCTCCTGCTGCACCTGCTTCATGGTGCTCAAAAGACTGATTCTCAGGGAGGTATCGATCATACTGGTTGCCTCGTCCACCACAATGAGCTTCGGGTTCATTGCCAGCGTTCGCGCAATCGAGACGCGCTGCCGCTGTCCGCCGGACAGATGCGCCGGGTATTTATCCACAAAGTCCTCCACCGGCGTCAGGCCGACCATCTTCAAAAGCCGCGTCACTTCCTCGTAAAGCTCCGACATTTTTGTGATCTTCCTGTGCCGCTTGATGGGGTTTGCAATGGTGTCAAAAACCATCAGCGCCGGATTCAGGGATTCATAGGGGTTCTGGTGAATCATCTGCACACTTTCCCGAAACGCCCGTCTGTCCTTTCCGCGCAGCCGGGAAACCTCCTTGCCGCAGAAGCGGTAAGAGCCGGTCGTATAGTCGCTCAGGCCCGCAATGATCTTGCCCAAGGTGGTCTTGCCGCAGCCGGATTCCCCCATGACGCAGAGCGTCTGGCCGGAGAAGATCGTCAGACTGAGATCGCGCAAAACGGCGACCGGCTTTCCGGCTTTCCCAGGGAAGGTCTTTCCCAAGCCGCTGATCTCAACGAGCTTTTCCACTGTTTTCACCTCCCAAAAGGGGATTCCAGCAGGCGCAGAAGCGGTCGTCCGTGCCCGCAACGGCGGTATTTACGGGAACCTTTTCAAGGCAGACCGCCGTGCAGCGGCTGCAACGCGGTGCAAACGCACAGCCGTGCTCCTCTGCCACCATATCCGGCGGCGTGCCGGGAATGGAGTCGAGCTTGCTGTCGTCCAGCGTCAGCCGCGGGATGGCATTTACCAGTCCCCTGCTGTACGGATGCGCCGCAGCCTTGAAGAAGTCCCGAACCGGCGCGATCTCCACCGCCTTGCCCGCATACATCGTTACGACCTTGTCGGCCAGCTCCGAAACGATTCCCAAATCATGCGTAATGAACAGCAGGCTGAAGCCGTATTCCTTCTTCAGCTCGTTCAACAGGCGCAGGATTTTTTCCTGCGTCAGCAGATCCAGCGCCGTGGTCGGCTCGTCCAGAATGACCAGCTTCGGCTGTAGCAGCAGCGCCAGCGCAATGAGCGTTCTCTGCTTCATGCCGCCGGAAAGCTCATGCGGATACGCATTGAGCACCTTCTCTGGGTCCAGCATCACCACGCGCAGCAGCTCTGCCGAGCGCTGCAAAATCGCCTGTTTGGATTGGCTGCGGTCGTGCGCCCAGACGGTATCCAGAAATTGCGTTTTGATCTTCCGCACCGGATTAAAGGAGCTTTGCGAGGCCTGAAACACCATGGAAATATCCGACCACAGCAGCGGACGAAGCTGCCTGTGCTTTAATTCAAGCAGATCAACAATCCGGCCGTCCTTGTGATACAGCAATTTCCCCTCCGTGACCGACGCTGCCATGGGCAGCGCATCCACGATCGAGGTGGCCAGCGTCGTTTTTCCGCAGCCGGATTCTCCGATCAGCGCGACGGACTCATGCTCCCCGATGGTAAAAGAGACACCGGAGACCGCCTTCAGCGCGCCGCGCTTCGTCGCATAGGAAATGGAAACACGCTCCACCTCGAGCAGCGGTTTAAAGCCTTCCGCCATGGTATCACCTACTTTCTCAGGGAAGGATTGCAGACATCCTCCAGCGCCTTGCCTACCCAGACCAGAGAGATAATCAGCAGACAAATCATAATCGTCGGCGCCAGAATAAACATAATACACTTTGGGTTATAGACGACGCCCTGCGTCCATGCCTGATTGATCATAACGCCCCAGTTCTGCTCCAGCGGCAGGATGCCCAGAAAGACCAGACCGACCTGAGAATAAATTGAGGCACGCATCAGAAGCGAAAAGTTCACCGCGATAAAGCCCAGCAGATTCGGCGTGATCTCCTTGAACACAATGTGCGTTCTTGTCAGGTTCTGCATAAAAGCAGCTTCGATGAAATCCCGCTTCTTCAGGGAGAGAACCTCTGCGCGGATGGTCCGGTACAGCCCCGCCCAGGACAAAATTCCAAGGACGACCGCCAGCTTCAGACTCGTCAGGCTGAAAAAACCGGAAAGCACCACCAAAAGCGGAATTCGCGGAATCGAAAGCCAGACATCCGCCAGAAACATCAGCGTCGAGTCGAATTTTCCGCCGATCACCGCGGAAAATGCGCCCAGCGCAAGACCCAAAAACGTTCCGATCACGGCCGCGAGCGCTGCAAACAGCAGCAGCTCTCTGCCGCCATTGGCAATCTGCGCCCAAATGTCGCGGCCCAGATGGTCCGTGCCCAGAATGTGCTGCCAGCTCGGCGCCGTCAGGATCATGCTGGGGTCGGATTCGGTATCCAGCGGGAACAGCAGCGGCGCCGTGAGAGACATCAGAAGAATCAGGCTCAGCAAAATGAAGCCGATCAGTCCTGCACGGTCGTGGGTGATTGCAAACCACATCTGCCGCATCATTTTTCTTGCCCGGCCGGATTGGGAAAGCGTGGTATAATTCTTATTTTCCATCCCTTGTACCTCCGGCCTTGATTCTGGGGTCGAGCACCGCATACAGCACCTCCGCCACAAAGTTGCAGACCACGATTGCAATGCTCATAATCAGGAAAATTCCCTGCATCATCGGATAATCGCGGCCGTTTGTCGCGCGGAGCAGCTCCAGACCGATTCCCTGATAGACAAAGAGCTGTTCAATAATCAGCGCACCGCCCACAACAAAGCCCAAGCGCATGAAAAACTCCGTCGTGATCGGCAGCAGCGCATTACGGCCGATGTAAGAGTACAGCACCTTTCCGGAGGACAGGCCGCGGATTTTGGCCATCGTCACATAATCGCTGTTCAGGCAGCTTGTGGTGCAGCTCTTCATCAGAAGAACCCACACGCCGATCTGGGAGAGCATATAGGTCAGAATTGGAATCAGGCCATGCTTCAGAACGTCCGCAATGAACGCCAGATTCCAGCCGGGCGTCACATTCATGCTATAGGTCCCGCGCAGCATGCCGATGGGCAGCAGCGTGCTTTCCCCGTTCCAGCGTACGACGCCGAAAATCAGCAACAGGCAAATTGCGATCAAAAAATCCGGAACCGCACTGAGGAAGGACGACAGGCCGGTCAGCACAGGCTCATACCATTTGTCTCGCTTAAATGCCAGAACCGCGCCCAAAACGATACCCAGAAGAAAGGACAGAATCAACCCGCTGCCCACGGTGAACAGCGTCCACGGCAATCGCGCCGCCACAATCTTCATGACCGGCACGCCGGGGGACAACAGAGAATCACCAAAATCCAGCCGCAGCACCTTGCCGATGTATTCAAAATACTGCTCGATCAGCGGCTTGTTCAAGTCCATGGAAAACAGCGTCGCCGCACGGTTCCGCGCCTCCGTATAGCTGATTCCGTAGAGCACCATCTGATCCTCTACATACCGGTCGATTGGGTTGGAGGGCATCAGCCGGACAAGGAAAAAGATGATCGTCGTGACCAGAAGCACCGTCAGAAGCATTCTCAGCAGCTTTTTCAGCAAATAAATCGCAGTGGGAAGCGACTTCATCTTTTTACCATCTCCTCAAGAAAAGCATCGACATAATTGTGAATCGCGCGAAGCGCTACGCCTCTGGCTGGATTCAGGTGCTGCTCGCTGCCGTAATCGATCTCCACCGGCACCGGCACCACGGAAAGCTGTGCCTTCGCCTGCCGGATTCCCTCCTCGGAGGCATCGCGGAACAGGCTGCCTGTCAGAACAAAGCGTTCCGTATCCAGCAGGTACGCCGTTTGCAGCATGTGCGGCAAAATGAAGGGAATCATGTCTCCAAGCGTATTTTCTTTTTTGTCCGCAGCCGCGCGAACCTGCTTTACCTTCAAATCCTTCACAAAGAACTCACCGGCAGCGCCGTACCGCCCTCGCTGCACCTTGCCGTCGATCGTCAGTCCGCAGCCGATGCCGAAGGGTATGTCGTTGAGCATATACAGCACGAAATTATCGCAGCCGTGCTCCTGCCGATACAGCTCCGCAGCGCTGTTTGCGTCATTTTCAAGGATGATCGGCATATTACAGAAGGTGCTTCTCAGCTCAGAAGCCAGATTCATCATATCCCACGAGGTCTCCATATGCTCCTTGCCCTGCCGCGTGCCGGACTTGATATGGCCGTCGTTATAGACGATTGCCTTGATGGCAATGCCGATGCCGCGGAGGTTGTCGTGCTTCTGAAGCTCCTTCTCTATTGCGGAAAAGATGACTTCCTTCACATCGTTGGGCGCATATTCTATGCAGTCGCCGGATAGCGCCGTTCCGTCCACGCCGACCAGATAAATATGCAGGCAGGTGTCCTCCACATACATGCCCAGAAAAACAGCCTCCCGATTGTTTAAGCCGACCATATTTCCCGGCTTTCCGACCCGTCCCTGCGTGTCTTCCTTGCCGATATCCACGACCAGATTCTGCTGCTTTAGATCATTGATCAGATAAGAAACGGTTGACGCCTGCAAATTGCAGAATTCCTTCAGTCTGATCTGGGCAACGGGGCCAAGCTGCTGCAGCGCCTCCACAATCAGGCGCAGATTCTGCTTTCGTTCTGTTTTCTTGTTCATCTGCACGCACCTCCTGGTCGAAAATATTTAATTCATTGTTTGAACGAATTAACCGCTTATACAATACCACTTCTGTTCACTCCTGTCAATCAGCTATATTAACCAAAAAGCAAGCCTCCAAAATGGGCATTTCGCCGGAACTCCCCCGGCAAATCAAGGGAAGCGTCGGAAATGGCATATCACAAAGCACCGTTGACAACACCTCCGAGGGCAGCATCAAAGCTATCGTGCATTCATCGGAATACTCGCTTGGCAAAGCTGCCATTGCAATGGTATAGGGGGCTTAGTTATCAGATTTATATCAACGCCCATATATGGAAAATAATAATTTATCGTTTCTACTCTTATAACGATTGCCGTTTTGCTAAGCCCAGGGTTTTCTCGTCATGGCCGCAGCAAATCCGGGCGTACATTGCGCCGATGGCCAGAAATATTCGGGAAAAGCCCTGCTTTTCGCAAAAATCATTCCTTTGGCGGTGGAAAATAAAAAATTACCGTTGCTGATATTGTATCAACAACGGTAATTGATTTGGTGCGAGTGCTGATAACGGATTTCATAAAACAATGAATTAACCGGCAGAAACACACATATTTCATCTCGCACACGAATAGCTTCTTTAGAATTTTATCCGCACATTCGATTTTTACTGGCCTCTTCGTTACAATGATAGCATAAGGAGGGCAGAATGTGAAGCAGAAATATCATCTCGCACTGGATGATACGGAAAGGCGACTTCTTATTGGGAGTCTGAATGATCGGCGCAGCAGGATCATCGTGGAGGGCAGATATACTGACGCCGTTGACGAAGTGCTGCTGAAAATCATCGGTGCAAAGCGCAAGAAGTTCAAGATTGTATACACGGAATGAATGGAGGGAAGCACTATGACGGAGTTTGAAAAACTGGGCGGCACATATCGACAGGAGGGAGACTACTTCTTACCCAATCTTAAGATTGGAGAACAGGACGAGGTGCTAATCGGCGTATGGGGACAGCGACACCGGCGGTACCTGAAAGAGCATCACCGTGTACGCTATTACAATTTGCTCACTGCCGGGACACTGAACAGCTATCTTACAGAGATTGAATTGCAAGCGCAAGCACTGTTCAATGACATTGTAATGCGACTGTCCGAAGAGGAAAATGTTACTGAAAATCTCAAAGCAACCGCCCCAATGAAATGGGTCAGACGGAGCAATAACATCCGCAATCGAGCTACAGAAATCGTAAATGCAGAGGTCATTTTCGTGTGAGCAGCAACAAAATTTGATAGAAATCAGAGGCGCAGTCAGATGCAGGTAAGCACCGGCTGCGCCCCTTTTTCGTTGCTCTGAAATAGGTCTGCATTATCTTAGCGAGCAGACTGTTTGTACTCCTCTGGAGCTAAACAGTGCGTCGCCCGATGTCTGCGCCATCTGAGCGAGCAGTGCCTTTTTACTCCGTTCTGTCGAGCTGCGCAAAAGGCCTCGTTAGGGACACCCTAAGACCTGCTTATCCGATGCCGAAGAATCGGTCGAAGAAACCCTTCAACTTTTCAATGATGGTCTGCTTCTTTTCTGCACGGTTTCCACCGCCGAAGCGGGAAATTGGCGGCATCAGCTTATCAATGTCTGTACCCGTTGTTTTGACAGAGCCGTCACGGAAAGCGCTGTCCATAAAGCGGCGGGTCTCCTCATCTTTCAGGTTTTCTTCCTTGATGATCGTAGCAAGCTGCCGTTCCTTTTCCTCGGCAACAAAGGTGCGCCATTCCAGCATCACATCTGACACATCGTTGATACCTGCAATAAAGGTTTCAATCAGTGCCTTTTTGCTACGTAGTTCTGGGCTTGCATCTACTGCCTTCTGGATCGTAATGAGAATTTCTTTATCGTCGCAGTGGGAATCGTGATACTTTTGGACGAGCATCAGAATGTAGTCGATATTGATCTCGATTTGTTTGATGAGCTCGATCTCAAAGACAATATCGTCCGTGATGTCCTCTTTTTCGCCACCGGGCTTGCGGTTTTTCCACTCATCCCGTAAGTCCTGATAGCGGCCAAGATAATCCTGAAAATCCCGCTCGCTCAAAATTTCGCTTCCGGCAAACTCGTCGAACGAAGTCAGCAGGTTACGCATCCGCAGGATTGCGCCGAACAATACGATAAATTCCTTCTGGCGCTGTTCACCTGTGATACGCTCCTCCGACAGCGGGAACTTAGCCGTCAACTCCTCGATCAAATCCCGATAGCCCGGATGATACTTTCCGTCACCATCTTCGTAACCGAAGTAGTAATCCTTATAGCCCCGCATTAGCACGATGCCGCCCGCTTCCTTATCGCCAAACAGAGAAATTGCATCGTCGGTGCGCTTTTGCAGATTGCGGAAGCATACAATGTTGCCGAACACCTTGATGGAGTTGAGAATGCGGTTCGTGCGGGAATAGGCCTGGATCAGGCCGTGCATTTTCAGATTCTTGTCCACCCACAGTGTATTCAGCGTCGTCGCATCGAAGCCGGTCAGGAACATATTCACCACGATCAGCAGGTCAAGTTCCTTGTTCTTCATCCGCAGGGAAACATCCTTGTAGTAATTCTGGAACTTGTCCCCGTCCGTGGAGTAGTTGGTATGGAACATCTCATTGTAGTCACGGATGGCTGCATCCAGAAAATCACGGGAGTTCTGATCCAGTGCAGAGGTATCTTCCGGGTTTTCCTCGTCAAGGATGCCGTCCGTCTCTTCCTCGTTTGCGCCATAACTGTAAATGACCGCAATCTTGAGCCTGCGCTGAGGATCCTCTGCCATCTGCCGCTGGAACTCGGCATAATACAGCTTAGCAGCGTCAACACTGGACACGGCAAAAATAGAATTGAACCCGCTGACCCGCTGCTTTTGTTTTATCTCATCGATTTGTTGCCTGCCGTTTGCGGAAGCCACCTCGCTAATGTTTTTCAGCACGCTGAAGGTGTAGGTCTTATCGCCACGATATGTTTTCTGGTCAAAGTGGGTTAGAATGTACTCTGTGACCAACCGGATGCGCTCCGGGGCCAGGAATGCCTTTTCCCGGTTGATGTCCCAAACTTCTTTGTCGTCAATATCCGGCTCGGCATCCATTGTCTTGATGTAGTCCACCCGGAAGGGCAGCACATTTTTATCGTTGATGGCATCCACGATGGTGTAGGCGTGAAGCTGGTCGCCGAACGCTTGCTCTGTTGTGCGAAGCGTAGGGTTCTTGCTTACGCCTGCATTGACTGCAAAGATGGGCGTGCCAGTAAAGCCGAACAGATGATACTTCTTAAAGTACTTGGTGATGGCCTGATGCATATCGCCGAACTGGCTACGGTGGCATTCGTCAAAGATAATGACCACCCGCTTATCAAATACGGAATGACCGGCATTCTTTTTGATGAAAGTCGCCAGCTTCTGGATGGTGGTAATGATGATTTTGGCGTTGTCATCTTCCAACTGACGCTTCAGCACCGCCGTAGAGGTGTTGCTGTTGGCAGCGCCCTTTTCAAAGCGGTCATATTCCTTCATCGTTTGATAGTCCAGATCCTTGCGGTCCACGACAAAAAGCACCTTGTCGATGTAATCCAGTTTCGTGGCAAGCTGCGCCGTCTTGAAGGAAGTCAGTGTTTTGCCGCTGCCGGTGGTGTGCCAGATGTACCCGCCACCCGCTACGGTGCCGTACTTCTTGTAGTTGTTGGCGATCTCAATACGGTTCAAAATGCGCTCGGTGGCGACGATTTGATATGGCCGCATCACCAGCAGCATATTTTCTGCCGTGAACACGCAGTAACGGGTAAGGATATTCAGGATGGTATGCTTGCAGAAAAAGGTCTTGGTAAAGTCCACAAGGTCAGGGATAATGCGGTTGTTCGCATCCGCCCAGAACGAGGTGAACTCAAAGCTGTTGCTGGTTTTGGACTTTTTGACTTTCTGTGCTTTGGCGTCCTTGATGTGATTAAAGCGGGTGGTATTGGAATAATACTTCGTATTCGTACCGTTGGAGATCACGAAAATCTGCACAAATTCATACAGCCCGCTGGATGCCCAGAAGCTGTCCCGCTGATAGCGGTCAATTTGGTTGAAGGCTTCCCGAATGGGAACGCCCCGGCGCTTCAGTTCGATATGGATCAGCGGCAGACCGTTGACCAGCACCGTCACATCATAGCGATTATCGTGAGCAGCGCCTTCCTCGGCGGAAATGGCATACTGATTGATGACCTGCAGGGTGTTGTTGTGGATACACTTCTTGTCAATAAGCTGAATATTTTTGCTTTCCCCGTTATCCCGGCGGAGTACCTGCACATAGTCCTCTTGGATCAGACGGGTCTTTTCGAGAATGCCGGAGTTGGTGTTTGCCAGCACCTCGTCCCAGAAACGCTTCCATTCGCCGTCCGTAAAGCGATAGTCGTTCAGCTTTTCCAGCTGCGTCCGGAGATTGGCAATCAGGTCAGCCTCTTTATGGATGGTCAGGCGCTCATAGCCCAGCTCGCAAAGCAGACGGATAAACTCCTTTTCCAAGTCCGCTTCGCTCTGGTACGCCTCCGAGCGCTTCGACTGCGGCTTGTATTCGGTGACGACGGTGCTTTCTGCACTTTGCGATACGATGTTGAAATACGGCACGGTCAGGCCCCTTTCCGTTCAAATGTTGATCTCGTTGTCATACCCAAAGAGGTTTGCCAAGCGATCGGATGCCGAAATTATGCGATAGTTAAAAGAAAAATGCTCTTTGTTTTTACGGTAATACAACAGGGCTGCTTCGCAAATGTCTTGACAGAGCGATACGATATCGATAGAGATCGCTTGTTGCTGTGGGGCACCATTTTCGCCAAGCTCGATGCAACGTTCTATCGGCACACGCGAACAGCTCGATGCCGGACGCCAGATCAGCGAAAACTGATTGATGCTTTCCGCCGTTCCGGTAACTGCTGGGTTCGATTCGTGCAGCATGGCACAACGCAGTTTGTAGACTACCTCGCCGCTAATCAGAAAACTTTCTCGATCATCTCCGATCAGTTCCCTTTGGGGGTTAAGGATGTGGTCATTATACCATCCGATGTATCGCTCACCAACTTTTCCTTGCGGACGATACACTTTTCCGCAAGTATCCGGCAATGTCAGTGCCATTGTCAGCGCTGCGATCTGAAGATCGTTTTTCAGACATCGTTCGATCTCGTTTACTAGATGTTCTATCATATCTTTTCCTCAAATGACAATAGCTTGTCCCTGTAGTATTCGTATTGTTTCTGTCGGGCTTCGATCTCTGCGGGGAGGCCGGAGGAAAGGTCAGTACAGATGGCATCGAAGTTGTCCAAAACATCTGCAATTCGATTTTGAATTTCCGTCTCTGGAACAGGAAGCAAAATCGTTTCCAGTTTTGTCACAGACAAACCAGGCTGTACTCCTGCTGTTTTATATTGATTCAGATTTTTGTTTACCAACAAGTGATACAAAAAGCGGCTATTATAGAATCCGCGGTCAGTCACAACAACAGCGTGTTCCGTAGCATAATAATCGCCTTTTGCAAAGCAAACATTCCCGCATAAAGCACCCTGCCGACCAACGAGTGGTTTTTCTCCTTTCTGATTTGCTTTGCGCACATATCCACGCAGTCCGTTTCCTCCGTAGCAGGGGATGCAGTATTCCAACGTCTTTTCCTTAGAAATACTCTCGGCATCAATCGCTTTACCAGCTTGGAGAAAACAGGTTTCGCCAAACATCCTCCATTCAGTTCTACTTGTCCCCCCCCCGCGGACATCGAACGCCAACAGTCTATTCCGGTAATACTCATACTGCTGTTTTCTAGCGATAAGTTCTGCTGCAAGCTCCGTAGTTAGCTTTTGGGTAATCTCAGTGAAATTGTCCAGTATGCGGACAATTTCACTCTGCACAGGCAGAGGGGGAACTGGAAGTGTAATCTTCCCAATATCACCCATATTTATCTTTATCGGCACAGCATTAACAAGTGTTCTTTTACGAAGTTCCTTGCGGCAGTGCAAACTTTCAATAGCATACTTCAAATATCTGCTATTCAATATGCTATTGTCGGGACGCAATAAAGCCAATGAAACATAGTAAGCCAACGGTTCATCACTTTCAATTACCGTACACACACCTATTGATCCGATTCGTGTCATAAGCAAATCGTTACGCTGTGGCTTGATTTTATATTTTTCATAATCAGAAATGGATATATACTTTTCTGTTGCATATGGATTAGCAATATTTTCTACGCTTGCAAATTTTATACCCGAATCTGTATATTTTGGAGTTTTATGCGTACCATCATAAACATTACAAACAGTGTTTAATGTGTAGTATTTCACTCCATCAGGGCAAAGCTGCTGAATCAATTCATTGAGTTTTGTCATCTTTTCACCTTCGTAAGACGCAAGCTGTTTTTCATTTCATCAAGCACTTTTTGGCGAATAATCTCACCATCCATGTCTTCAAGTTTATCCCGCAATTCAAAAAGGCCAAGGCTTACAGCCATTTTCCTACACTTTTCTTCATAGTCCTCAAGATATAGCGGAGGTTTGTCTTTGTCCTCTTGTTCTCTCAACTTTGAAATATACACCTGCTGCTGATACATCGCTTTGAGTAAATTCGCAAATGACGAAACAAATTCTCCGGCTATTTCGGCGGCATTACCGTCAAATACCATCGAGATTTCGATTGCGTCATTTTTTAACTGCTCATATTTTGTGAGCAGAGTTTTCTGCTCATTCTGGTGCAAAGGATTAGCAACTGCAAGTACCATTTTTTCTAAATCAGCACAGTTTGTCAGCCACGAAAATACCAAGTCATTTGTGTGATAAAAAGTAGATTCATCTTTTAACTGTAACTTGTTTTCGGTATATAGGGAATATATCGTATTAAATTCGAGATAACAAGACAATCTCCTATCAAATAATTGTTGCTTATTGCTCAAGGAAATCTGTCGGTTTGTCTGGAATCGAGCAATTAGCGCAATGATTATGGAGATTACTGAAACGGAAATGCTGATTATTTCTGAATAGTTCATCCCTCAATCTCCCCAATAATTCGATCAATTTCCTCCCGCAGCTTCTGCTCCCGTGCGACGATCTCGGCAATCTCGGCGTTCAGCTTTACGATGTCGATCTTCTCACGGGTATCCTCCTGCTCCACAT
>ERZ779840.1616-NODE-1616-length-21183-cov-4.269690_pt1 | contig 21183 bp, 24 predicted proteins | sample MGYA00511561_ERZ779840 | MGnify/ENA primary metagenome ERZ779840 (study PRJEB29588, sample SAMEA2162036) | human gut metagenome | biome: human gut; feature: human-associated habitat; material: faeces | place: Denmark | collected 2008/2010 ...
TCATGTTCTTGATATAGTCGGCGTGGCCCGGGCAGTCAACGTGAGCATAGTGACGGCCATGGATCTGGACGCCATCCTCACCGGTCTTGTAGTCGTGGCCAACGCGGTCATTGGTCTCGTACTCGACATGCGCGGTGTTGATTGTGATACCACGAGCCTTTTCCTCGGGGGCCTTGTCGATACTTGCGTAATCGGTGAAGGCAGCATCGCCGAAGAAGGACAGGTACTTGGTGATCGCAGCAGTCAGCGTGGTCTTGCCATGGTCGATGTGGCCAATGGTGCCGATGTTGACATGCGGCTTGGTTCTTTCAAATTTCTGCTTTGCCATTGAAAAAATCCTCCTGTTTGATTTATAAATGGTAAAATCGATCACAAAATGTGCTTACTAACACTATACACTAAAAAGTGAAGAATGGCAAGCACTTTTTCAAATTAAGAGCCTCGTTTTTCAACGATTTCCTGCTGAATTTGCTTCGGCAGTTCGGTGTAATGGCTCGGCTCCATGGAATACTGGCCGCGTCCCTGCGTGCGGCTTCTCAGATCCGTCGCATAACCGAACATCTCGGAAAGTGGGACGTTCGCATCGATCTGCGTGGAACCGTTTCTTGGCTCCATGCCAAGGATGCTGCCGCGGCGGGAGGAGAGGTCGCCGATAACGTCGCCGGTGTATTCCTCCGGAACGATGACGCTGACCTTCATGATCGGCTCAAGAATGACCGGCTGTGCCTTGCGGCAGGCGTCCTTGAACGCCATGGAACCGGCAATCTTAAAGGCAAGCTCCGAGGAGTCAACCTCGTGATAAGAGCCGTCATACAGCGTGACCTTGACGTCCACGACCGGGAACCCGGCGAGCACGCCCGCCGTCATCGCGCCCTGAATACCGGCGTCGACCGCAGGAATGTATTCCTTCGGGATCGCGCCGCCGACAATGGCATTGATAAACTCGTAGCCTTTGCCGGATTCGTTCGGCTCGACCTTGATCTTGACGTGGCCGTACTGGCCCTTACCGCCGGACTGACGGGCATACTTGGTCTCGACATTGGCGCTCGTACGGATGGTCTCCTTGTAGGCGACCTGCGGCGCGCCGATGTTTGCCTCGACCTTGAACTCCCGCAGCAAACGGTCAACGATGATCTCCAGATGGAGCTCGCCCATACCGGCGATGATCGTCTGACCCGTCTCCTGATCGGTGTAGGTCTTGAAGGTCGGATCCTCCTCAGCCAGCTTCATCAGCGCAATGCCCATCTTCTCCTGGCCGGCCTTGGTCTTGGGCTCGATGGCAACGCGGATAACAGGCTCCGGGAACTGCATGGACTCGAGCACGATGGGGTGCTTCTCGTCGCAGAGGGTATCGCCCGTGGTGGTGCTCTTTACACCGACCGCCGCAGCGATGTCACCGGAATAAACCATATCGAGATCCTCGCGGTGATTGGCGTGCATTTGCAGGATTCTTCCGAGGCGCTCGCGGGCCTTCTTCGTGGAGTTGAGAACGGTGGTTCCCTTCGCCACGGTGCCGGAGTACACGCGGAAGAAGCAGAGCTTACCGACAAATGGATCCGTGGCGATCTTGAACGCCAGCGCCGCAAAAGGCGCGGAGTCGTCCGCCGGACGGAAGATTTCTTCCTCGGTATGCGGATCGGTGCCGTGGATGCCCTTTTTGTCGAGCGGGGACGGCAGATAATCCACAATGGCGTCAAGCAGCTCCTGCACGCCCTTGTTCTTGTACGACGTACCGCAGACCACAGGGATCATGCGAACGCCGATGGTTGCTTTGCGGATGGCTGCGCGGATCTGCTCCTCCGGGATGTCCTCGCCGGAAAGATACAGCTCCATGATCGCGTCATCCTCGTCGGACACGGCTTCGAGCAGCTTTTCGCGGTATTCCTGCGCGAGGTCGGCAAGATCCTCGGGAATTTCTTCCTCACGGACATCCTTGCCAAGCTCGTCATAGAACACATTGGCCTTCATTTTCACGAGGTCAATAACGCCCTTGAAGTCCGCTTCCGCACCGATGGGGAGCTGGAGAGGCACTGCGTTACACTTCAGCCGCTCATGCATCATTTTGAGAACATTGAAGAAGTCCGCGCCCATGATGTCCATTTTATTCACATAGACCATCCGCGGCACGTTGTACTTGTCGGCCTGACGCCAGACGGTCTCCGTCTGAGGCTCCACGCCGCCCTTGGCACAAAGCACGGTCACGGCGCCGTCCAGCACGCGCAGGGAACGCTCGACCTCAACGGTGAAGTCGACGTGACCCGGCGTGTCGATGATATTGATGCGGCAATGACGCCAGAAGCAAGTCGTCGCAGCGGAAGTGATCGTGATGCCGCGCTCCTGCTCCTGCTCCATCCAGTCCATGGTTGCGGTACCCTCATGCGTCTCACCGAGCTTGTAGGTGCGGCCGGTGTAGAACAGGATACGCTCCGTCGTGGTGGTCTTGCCGGCGTCGATGTGCGCCATGATACCGATGTTTCTTGTATTCTCAAGTGAGTATTGTCTCGGCATTGAGTAACTCCTTTGTTACCAGCGGAAATGGGAGAATGCCTTGTTCGCTTCTGCCATCTTGTGCGTGTCTTCGCGCTTCTTCACAGAAGCGCCGGTGTTGTTGCAAGCGTCGATGATTTCGCCTGCGAGACGTTCCTTCATGGTCTTCTCGCTGCGCTTGCGGGAATAGGTCGTCAGCCAGCGCAGGCCGAGGGTCTGGCGGCGTTCGGGACGGACTTCCAGAGGAACCTGGTAGGTCGCGCCGCCGACACGACGGGACTTGATTTCCAAGCTGGGCATGATGTTTTCCATGGCCTGCTGGAAAGCGTCCAGACCGTTCTTACCGGTCTTGCTCTCGACGATCTCGAATGCTTCGTAAACGACTCTCTGAGCGACGCCCTTCTTGCCGTCAAGCATGACGCTGTTGACGAGCTTGGTCACCAGAGTGGATTTGTAGATAGGATCCGGAAGGACCTCTCTCTTGGGAACATTACCTCTTCTGGGCACTTTGCTTCCCTCCTTCATAAGAATGATTTCATAGGTACTTCGGTAGGCCTGTCCTACCGTTGGTGCCTGCCAAGAGTTTCCCACATAATAGAAATTATATAAAAAACGCATGGCAAGGCGGTGCCTTGCAATAAGGCGTTAGGATGCTTGATTACTTTTTCTTGGCCTTCGGGCGCTTCTGACCGTACTTGGAACGGGACTGCATACGTCCCTGAACACCCTGCGTATCGAGCGTACCGCGAATGATGTGGTAACGAACGCCGGGGAGGTCCTTGACACGGCCGCCGCGGATCAGAACGACGGAGTGCTCCTGCAGGTTGTGGCCGACACCGGGGATGTAGGCGGAAACCTCGTAGCCATTCGTCAGACGGACACGGGCGATCTTACGCAGAGCGGAGTTCGGCTTCTTCGGGGTCGTGGTTCTGACTGCGGTGCAGACGCCTCTCTTCTGGGGAGAAGAAAAATCGGTAGCACGGTTCTTCAGAGTGTTGAGACCTTTTTGCAGTGCAGGAGCGGTGGACTTGTAGGTAGCCTGTTCTCTGCCCTTTCTGACCAACTGATTAAAAGTAGGCATGTGGTTCTCCTTTCTTTAGATTTTTGCTGTTTTCCAGCTTTTATATTATCCCGAAATATTCTAAAATATTCCGAAGATACCAAATTTACAGCAGCGCGGCGGCAGCGGCCTGAACACAGATCTCACAGGCATCTCCGAGCGCACGCATGGTCTGCACGGCTTCAGTCTCGACCTCGTATTCCGTGCACAGTGCCTGAAGCGGCTCTAAAAGCATCGGATCGGCGTCCTGCGCAAGAAAAACCTTCTTGACCTGTCCGGTCGGCAGGAGCTTGCGGATCTGCTTGGCTCCGACGACCCGCCGGGCTTTTTTTAATTCCTCGAGCAAGGCTCTTGACACCTCCGCTATTGCCCGAATATTCACTCACGCGACCCCGAAATACAGGCTCACGCAATGATGAATTTTAGCATAATTCACGAAAAATGTCAATCAATTTTAACGGTTTTGACGAAAATTTTTTCTAAATTTTCTCTTTTTCCGCAGATTGTGTTGTCTTTTCACGGACAAACGTCGCTGTACCGAGAAAATCTGCAAGCTGCGCGGCGACCGGGCACTCCTGTGCATAGGCGCAGGACGGAAACTGGCAGTCGGCCTCGCCGTCGTCGCTGTCCGCCAGCACCATGCGTGCGGCATCGAGCACGCGGCAGTAGCCGGTAAAGAACTTTTCCACAATGATCACTCCTTTGGTTTTTTGAAAAGAATGATTGTAAAAACGGACATTTTGCAGTATAATGAAAGCAGAAGGGAGGTTTGGCCTTGATTGCACTCTGGATCATACTCGGCATTTTCGCGTTCATTGCGCTGCTGCTGTCGCTGAAGCTGCGGGTCTTTCTGGTCTACACGGACAACGGGCGGCTGGATATTTATGCCAAATACCTCCTTTTTACCTTCCGCGCGAGCGAAGAGCCGAACGAGGAGCTTGTTCAGCAGATCTTTGCAATTTTGGGTCTGCGCGACATCGGCAGCGTCGCCAATGCGAAGCACGCTATCGACAGCAAGGGCGTGAGCAGCACGCTCAACGAGCTGTGCGGCGTTCTGAAAACGCTGCTCGACCGTGTCTGGTGGCTTTTGAAACGCGGCGTTTTTAAGCAATTCAACCTGCGCATTGCCGTAGCTGAGCCTGACGCGGCTGACGCCGCCTACGGCTACGGTCTGGTCTGCGCGGCAGCCTATCCCCTGCTCGGCATGCTGGATGCCGCGCTGCGGTTTAAAAAGCGTAACATCGACATTCACTGCGATTTTGAAAAGGAGACGACAGCGGTCGATTTTCTTGCGCAGTTCAATATCCGCCTCTGGCCGATTCTTCGCGCCCTTGTCCATGTGATTCGGGAGAACGTGAAGCGGACGCTGGCTGCGGAAGCTCAGGAGGGACGAAAGTCATGACAGAAAACATCCTCAAGGTTCTTGAATTTACCGCCGAAAAGACGCTGGCCATCGCGGGTGCGCAGGGCGTCGCAGGCGAGCCGATCGTCATTGGAGACGTGACGGTCATTCCGATCTCCTCGGTCTCCTGCGGCTTTGCCGGCGGCGGCACCGACCTGCCCTCCAAGCAGAACAGCGACGCCGTGATGGCGGGCGCAGGTGCAAAGGTCAGCAAGACGCCGCTGTCTTTTCTTGCAATTTCCGGCGGCGAAGTGCAGCTTCTGCGCGTGCCGCAGGAATCGGCCGGCGGCAGCATCATCGACGCGCTCAGGCCAATGGTCGAAAAGCTCGCGGCCACCAAGCTCGAGCGCAAGCCGAAGAAAAAGTAATGCACGAATTCGGGCGCGGCTTTACCGCGCCCGATTTTCAAAAGGTCTCCGCGCAGAACAAAATCGTAGATTCGTCGGTTGTTTCCCGCAATTATAATCCCAAGCCCTTTTGCAGATTCACTACGAAGTCCTGCACATTCGTAACGATGCCACGCGCAGACAGGCTGCCGCGGTCGGCAAGCTTGTTGACCACAAATTCCGAAACGTCCACGCAGTAGAAATACACCTGACGCACCGTGCCGTCCGGCAGAACGCGGAAGGACGGCGTCATGTTGCCCGTGGCGATGGTGTGCAGCATGGTCGCCATGCTGATGACGGTCGTTGCGCTGCGAATCTCGTTGCGCATGGCATCCTGCGCGGCATAGACATCACCGTAAACGGGCGGGAGAGGTCCGTCATCACGAATGCTGCCGCCGAGGACATAGGGCACGCTGCACTTTTCACAGCTATAAATAATGCCGTTGTCGATGTGCTCGTTCTCGATAAATGCACGGATGCTGCCGTGATAGCGCACGCGATTGATGGTGTCGAGATGGTGATAATGTCCGTTCGGCACAGACTTCTGCGTATAAATGTCCTGCCCCAGCGCGGTGTGCAGGTACGCGCCCTCCAGATCGTGCGTCGCCAGCGCATTTCCCGCCAGAATCGCGTGGACATAGCCGTTTTCGATCAGCTTGGACATGGCCGCACGCGCATCGTGGTCAAAAGCAAAGGCAGGACCCATGACCCAGACGATCTTGCCGTGGTCGCGCTCGTAGCGCAGCAGGTCGTAAAGCTCGTCATAATCACGGGAAAAAGCCGTCTCGCGTGAGCGGTTCTGACGGAAAGCAAAGGTCTCCTTCTCCGCCGCTTCCTCGCGGAAGCCGTTGGCATGGACAAAAATGCCCTCGGAGGCATCTTCCGTGCGTCCGGTAATGACGAGATCTCCCTGCTTCAGCAGGCGGAATTCACGCACGAGGACCTTGCCGTTTTCATATACGGCCACGCAGTCCATGCGGCTCTCCTCTGCCAGTCGCCACGCGCCATCGAGCTTGAAATACTCCGGAAAAATGCTCATGGCGTGGTAGCCCTCGGGCGCAACACCGTCCTTGGGCGCAGGAAGCGGGCGCGCCTCGGGCGCGTCAACAAATCGCTTTTCGGAAAAATCCGGCGGATAGTACGTTCTGAGCTGGAACATGAAAACGGCTCCTCTCGTTCTGTTTTATAAATCAAGTATAGCCGATTTTTTCTCAACTTGCAAGCACTCAGGAGGAAAAGAATTGATGAAGCACCTTGTCCTCGGCATTTTTGCGCAGGTGGACGCCGGTAAGACCACTCTCTCCGAGGCACTGCTCTACCGCAGCGGCCAAATCCGCAAGCTCGGCCGCGTCGATCACGGCGACGCATTTCTCGACCATTTTGCGCTTGAGCGTGAGCGCGGCATTACGATATTTACCAAGCAGGCGCGTTTTCCCGCCGGTGAAATTGAGATCACACTGCTGGACACCCCCGGTCACGTCGACTTTTCCCCGGAGGCCGAACGCGCCATGCAGGTGCTGGACTATGCCGTTGTTGTCGTAAGCGGAACGGACGGCGTGCAGGCGCACACGGAGACGCTCTGGAAACTCCTGCGGCGCTATCATATTCCGACGTTTCTCTTTTTTAACAAAATGGATCTGCCCGGCGCGGATCGTGCGCAGCTCCTGCAGCAGGCCGGCAGGCTCCTGAATGAGCACTGTCTCGAGCTTGCGGATACCGAGGCCGTCGCGCTGACTGACGAGGCAGCGCTGGCCGAATATCTGGAGCACGGCTCGCTGCGCGATGAGACCGTCGCTTTTCTCATCAAATCACAGGCGCTGTTTCCCTGCTTCTTTGGCGCGGCGCTGCATTTGCAGGGCGTGGACGAATTTCTTAATGCGCTCGGCCGCCTCACGATCTGCCCGGTCTATCCCAAAGAGTTCGCCGCGCGGGTGTATAAAATCTCCCGGGACGCACAGGGCGCACGCCTGACGTGGCTCAAGATCACAGGCGGCAGCCTGCACGTGCGAGCAACGGTGGCCTACACGCCGCAAAACGGCGAACGGCTGGAGGAAAAGGTCACGCAGCTCCGCCGGTACTCCGGCGCGGGCTTTCTGGCAGTCGATGAGGTAAGCGCGGGCGACGTCTGTGCCGTGACCGGTCTGACGGCGCTGTACGCCGGGGACGTACTCGGCGCGGAAAAGGCACAGCCTTCGCCGGTTTTGACCCCGGTCATGACCTACCGGCTCGATCTTCCACCGGAGTGCGACGTGCGCGTCGCCTTGGACAGGCTGCGCCAGCTCGAGGAAGAAGAACCGCAGCTTCACATTGCATGGAACGAGCAGCTCCGCGAGGTGCAGCTCCAGCTCATGGGCGAGGTGCAGTTGGAAATCCTGCGCAGCCTGATTCGCGACCGCTTCGGCTGGGAGGTCGGGATTGGCTCCGGCCGCGTGACCTATCGCGAAACCATCGCCGCTCCCGTCGAGGGAATCGGGCATTTTGAGCCGCTGCGCCATTATGCCGAGGTGCACTTGCTCTTGCAGCCGCTGCCGCGCGGCAGCGGTCTGGTATTCGACAGCGTATGCAGTGAGGACGTGCTCGACCGCAACTGGCAGCGCCTGATCCTGACCCATTTGCAGGAAAAAACGCATCGCGGCGTGCTGACCGGCGCTCCCATCACCGATATGAAGCTCACACTCGCTGCCGGGCGGGCGCACCTCAAGCACACCGAGGGCGGGGACTTCCGTCAGGCAACTTATCGCGCCGTGCGGCAGGGACTGATGCAGGCAGAGAGCATTCTGCTTGAGCCGTACTACCGTTTCGCCCTCACCGTTCCCGCCGAGCAGCTTGGCCGCGCGATCAATGACATCCGCGCCATGTCCGGCAGCTTCTCCGCACCGGAGGAAGTGGACGGCGGAATGCAGCTCACGGGCAGCGCTCCGGTCTCGGAAATGCAAGGCTATGCCGCGCAGCTTGCGGCCTACACACGCGGTAAGGGCCGCCTGCGCTGCACAGTCGAGGGCTATGCCCCCTGTCACGATCAGGAGGCCGTTGTCGCCGCATCCGGCTACGATCCGCGTGCCGATCTGGAAAACACACCCGATTCCGTTTTCTGCGCGCACGGCGCAGGCTTCACAGTGCCCTGGGACAAGGTTCCGGAGTATATGCACCTTGCAAGCGTTTTGAAAACGTGCGAGCCGGTCGAGCTGGAGGCGCCGCGGCTGCGGCCGCGCAACCTCGATCTGGACGAAAAGGAGCTGCAAAGGATCATCGAGCGCGAATTTGGCCCGGAAAAGCACACGCTCTATCGCCCCATTCCCGCCGCGACGAGCAGCGAAATCACGCTCCCGCCGCGCAAGCAGGAATATCTGATCGTGGATGGTTACAACATCATTTTCGCGTGGGACGGCCTGCGTGAGCAGGCACAGACTGACCTGCCCGGCGCGCGTGAACGGCTGTTGGACCTTCTGAGCAACTACTGCGGCTACCATCCCTGCGAGCTTGTGGTTGTGTTCGACAGCTATCGCGTCAAGGGCGGTATCGGCTCACGGACGAAGGAACGCAATCTGCGCGTGGTCTACACCGCCGAGGGCGAGAGCGCCGACCAGTATATCGAAGCGCTTGCGGACAGGATCGGCAAGAACTATTCCGTGCGCGTGGCGACCTCGGACGGGCTTGTCCAGCTCTCCGCGCTGCGCAGCGGAGTGCTGCGGATGTCGGCCTCGGAGCTGCTGCACGAGGTCGAACGCGTAAACGAAAAAATCGCGCAGGTCATTCGCGACCTGCACGAAGAATCCCGCCGCGCCAGCGTGCAGAATAACCCGCTCCGCGCATTGGATAAGAAATAAAACAAGCACCGCTCGGCTGTTTGACGGCCGGGCGGCTTGCTTTCTATCGAAAATAATCATCAAATACGCGTGACAGCTCGTGATAGCGCTGCGCGTCCGGTTGTGTGATCTCGTGCGCGGCCAGCATGGCCTCAAATTCCGCACGATCGACCCATTTTGCCGCACAGGTCTCCCCCGGCTGCAAAACGATCTCGGACAGCGCCGCATCCTTGCGCAATGCGTAAGTATCGCAGATCCACGATTTGCTGCGCACGCTCTCGAGAAACACAAATTCCTCCGCCGATGCGCGCAGCCCCGTTTCCTCAAACAGCTCGCGTGCAATCGCCTGCACGCTCGTCTCACCCGCGACCGCCGCGCCGCCCGTGGTCTCCCACTGGTTGGCAAAGCTCTCCTTCTCCGGAGAACGCTTGGTCAGAAGAAGCTGTCCCCTGCTGTTAAAAATCCACACGAAGGCGATCAGATGATACTCGCCGTGCGGCATTGGCGTGCCGCGGCGGTGCGTTTTCCCGAGCGGCCGGCGCTGCGCGTCGTAAACATCCCAGAGCTCCATCAGCCGTTGCCGGTCAGGTGCTCAACGAGGATCTTAATGCCCATCAGCACCAGAATGATACCACCGACCAGCTCGGCCTTGGACTTATACTTGCTGCCAAACAGGTTTCCGATCTTCAGGCCGACCGCCGAGAACAGGAAGGTCGTCACGCCGGTGATGGAAATGGCCAGCCAGATGTTGGTCTCCGTCATGGCAAAGGTCACGCCGGTGGCCAGCGCGTCGATACTCGTGGCGACGGCCAGAGGCAGCATGGTCTTGATTCCGAAGGAATCATTCAGCTTTTCCTCGTCATGGCTAAGTGCCTCGCGGATCATGTTTGCACCGATGAGCACGAGCAGAACGCAGGCAATCCAGTGGTCAAATCTGCGGATGTATTCTGCAAAGGAGCTTGCCAGCAGCCAGCCCAAAAAAGGCATCAGCGCCTGAAAGCCGCCGAAATAAGCGCCGACGACCAGCGCGTGCTTCGGCCGCACCTTCTGCACGGACAGTCCCTTGCTGATGGACACCGCAAAGGCATCCATAGACAGCGCAATAGCCGTGACGATCAAGTCAAATAAACTCATGGTATGTTCCTCCGGTATCAATAAGGACGATACAAAATGTCGGAGCAAAGATCGCTTTGCTCCGACATGGTGCGAGTGATGCGACTTGAACGCACACGACGGTTGTCACACGCCCCTCAAACGTGCCTGTCTACCTATTCCAGCACACTCGCATATCCAATTTGCTTGTTTATTATAATGAATCCTTTCCCGTTTGTCAAGTCCTATTTTTGCTTTTTTCGGGCTTGAGCATTTTCCGCTGTTCTGATACAATATAGAAATAAGGAAGTGATTCTATGCCTCGATTTTTTGTTCCCGAATTAAAGCCGGAGACCGGCTTTCTGGTGCTCACCGGCGAAAACGCCGCGCACGCTAAGGTCCTGCGTCTGAAAAACGGCGACGCCGTGACCGTCTGCGACGGTTCGGGCACGGACTTTGCCTGCACCGTCAGCGACGTGGCAAACGGCCAGATCAGCCTCGTCGTACACAGTGCAGACGCTTCGCACAGCGAGCCTACCGTAAGGTGCAGCGTCTACATGGCCTTCGCCAAGGCCGATAAGTTTGAGCACGTCATCCAGAAAGCGACCGAGCTGGGCGCAAGCGAATTGGTGTGTTTTCCCTCGGCACGCTGCGTTTCAAGGCCGGACGAGAAGTCTCTCGCCAAAAAGCTCGACCGCTGGCAAAAAATCGCCGCGTCTGCCGCCGAGCAGTCCGGCCGCGGGCGAATTCCCGAGGTTCTGGCGCTTGCATCCTATAAGGCCGCACTTTCGCGCGCGGCGCAGGCCGAGCTTGCCGTCTGCTTTTACGAAAACGAGGAGCACCTTACCTTCCGCGCCGCGATCGAGTCCGCGCCCTTCCGCACAGCGTCCATTCTGACCGGTCCGGAGGGCGGCTTCGAGCCGGAGGAAATCACACAGGCCGCGCTGGCGGGGCTGAAGATCTGCACGCTCGGCTCGCGCATCCTGCGCTGCGAGACGGCGCCGCTCTGTGCACTTTCGGCATTGATGTACGCCACCGGCGAATTTTAACCGCTTGACAAGCTGCATATTTCCCACGCTGCACGGCATACAATGATACCACTTCTTTGCCTGGGAGGCCGGTATCATGGAACGCAAAGGCTCGATTCTTGGTGGAGCGCTGCTGCTTACGGGTGCAAATCTTCTGCTGCGGCTGATTTCCATCGGCTTTCAGGTGTTTCTTTCGGCGCGGCTGGGTGCATCCGGTCTCGGCCTGCTGCAGCTCATCTCCACGGTCGGCCTGTTTGCCGTGCTCGTGGGAACGTCGGGCGTGCGTGTCTCTGCAATGTATCTCTCCGCCGAGGAATTCGGCCATCGCCGCCTCTGCGGCGTTAAGGAGGCCATGCGCGTCTGCCTGCGCTGGGGTCTTGTCATCAGCGGCATTGCGGGCGCAGCTCTGTTCGCTCTCTCCGGTATTCTTTCGACACACTGGATCCGTGACCCGCGTGCCGCGCTGAGCCTGCGCGTCATGGGTGCGCTGCTTCCCTTTTCCTGCCTGTGTGGGATCATGACCGGCTATTTCACCGCCTGCTCGCGTATCCGCCAGCTTGTGGTAATCGAAATAGCCGAACGGCTCGTGTCGCTTCTCTTAACGGTCGTGCTTCTGCTTATCTGGGCAAAGGACGACCTCGAACGCGCCTGCTGCGCCATCACCTTCGGCAGCAGCGCAGGCTGCATTTTCGATTTCTTTCTATTGTATATTCTCTACCGCAGGGACGTGCGGGAGGTTCCCGCGCCGGAGCGCGCGCTGCATATGCAAAAGCGCCTTGCGCGTCTTTGCGTTCCGCTCGCGCTCAACGACTATCTCCGCGCCGGACTGAACACCGCCGAGCAGCTTCTCATTCCCTACGGTCTCGCACGCTACGGCGGCTCAACGGACGCGGCCATGGCCGCCTACGGCACGATCCACGGCATGGTTTTCCCGATCCTGATGTTCCCTGCCGCGCTGCTGTACTCCGTTTCCGACCTGCTCGTCCCTGAGCTTTCCCGCAGCCGCGCCATGCGCCGTAATCTGCGCATCGTCGATCTGACGGACAAATGCGTGCGCATGGGATTTTTGTTCGCCGCAGCGGTAAGCGGATTCTTTCTGGTCAACGCCAACGCGCTCGGACAGCTCGTCTACAAAAGCGCGGATGCCGGACGCTTTCTGCGTATATTCGCCCCCATGGTGCTGATGCTCTATCTTGACGCCATCGTGGACGGAATGCTCAAGGGGCTTGCCGAGCAGGTCAGTTGCGTGCGCTACAACACCTTCACGTCCGTGCTCGACGTGGTGCTTCTCTGGTTCTTTCTGCCGGCATTCGGAATCAATGCTTATATTGCGATTTTTGCCGTGACGCACGCGGTGAATCTCTTCCTCAGTGTGCGCCGTTTGCTGCTTGTCGCCGCACACCGGATGCGTCCCGCTGATTTTCTGCGGCCGCTGAGCGCATATGCGCTGACGCTACTGCCGTTTTTCCTGCTGCCGGAGGGTGCAGAGCCGCTGACCTCCGTGCTCCTGCGCGGCGTGAGCTTTCTCACGTTGCTCGGCGCGGGCTATGTGCTCACGGGTGCGCTTGCGCCGCGCGATTATCGCTGGCTGCGCCGCGTCGCCCGCCGCAGCATGAGCAAAGGATAGAGATAGAAAAGGAGGGCATGTTATGCCCGCAAAGCACGAAGCCGCACCGCAGGTGCATCCCATTCCGCCGCTGTTCGACGAAGGCTCCCGCGTTTTGATTCTCGGGTCTTTCCCGTCGATTAAGTCCCGAGAGGCGAAATTTTTCTACGGTCACCCGCAAAACCGCTTCTGGCGCGTGATGGCCGCGCTGACCGATTTGCCCATGCCGGCTACGATCGGGGAAAAAACTCAACTGATCTTATCGCATCACTTTGCCCTCTGGGACAGCATCGCAAGCTGCACCATCGCAGGCTCCTCCGACAGCAGCATCCGCGATGTCGTGCCAAACGACCTTTCACGCATTCTCGGCCATGCGCCCATTGAAAAAATCTTCTGCAACGGCGCGGCCTCTCTTGCCTGCTACCGCCGCTACATTGAGCCGACGACGCACCGCGTGGCGCAGGCACTGCCCTCGACCAGTCCGGCCAACGCCGCATGGTCGCTCGACCGCCTGATCGAGGCTTGGCGCGTGATCTTGATATAAAAAATGCAGCGTCTGCACAGACGCTGCATTTTTTGGCTTGCGAATCAGACCTTTTTGACCGTCCGAATTTACTCAAAACACCCAAATGGCGGGCTGCGGCGCGAAGGTCATGCCGAGCTTTTTCTGCAAGGCCAGGGAGGCATCGTTGCCCTCGACAACGTGGCAGAAGGGCGTCCAGCCGCGCTCGAGATGCAGCGCGATCAAATAGCCCTCGAGCGCATAGCCGTAGCCGCGCCGCCGGTATTCCGGCAAAACCTCCAGAAAACCCATGCTGCCCTCGGTGTGCATGCCGATGAAGCCCGCAAGTCGGTCTTTGTCAAAAATCCCCCACATCCTTCCGGCCGCGATGCGCTCGCGCAGATATTCCGTGTTGTCGCTCTCCGGATGATAATGTGCTGCGGTAAGAGGCAGATGCTCCTCGCATAGCGGGCGAATGTCGCATTCCGGCAGCCTTGGCGGCTTCTTCTCCAGATAAACCGCCTGCGTGCAGGGCATTTCCTCATGCAGCCCGAAGGCGCGGCTGAGCGCGTCGGCAGCGCTGCGGCTCTGCACACAGTATTGGTCGGTGTGCTCCAATCCCAGCGCACACACGATGCGGCACAGAGCTTCACCGTCCGTGATCTCGGACAGCACCGTGCCGTCGGGCAGCGTCGCCAGCCGTCCCTCAGCGCCGTCGTAGCGCAGGACGGCATTCTCGTGGCGCAGCGCTTCGGTCAGCGCCACAGTTTTCAGCAGCAGTTCCTCATTCATCTTCGTTTTTCAGGCTCTCCCAATCAATTTTCTTATCTTTGCAGTACACCAGACGGTCACGTTCGCCGATCTCACGCAGAACCCTGCATGGACATCCGACCGCCACGACGTTGGCCGACAGATCTTTGGAAACGACACTTCCCGCTCCCACAACCGTATTATCCCCGATTTTCACGCCGGGCAAAACGATCACGCCTGCACCAAGCCAGCAGTTCTTCCCAATGGAAATCGGCAGATTGTACTGATACGCCCGTGCGCGCAGCTCCGGCAATATTGGATGCCCCGCTGTCGCAAGGGTCACGTTCGGGCCAATCATTGTGCCGTCGCCGACATAGATGTGCGTATCGTCAACACAGGTCAAATTAAAATTCGCATAGACGTTTTTCCCGAAATGGACGTGTGCGCCGCGAAATTTGCGTGAAGTGGCGGCTCGAAGTAACAATTCTCCCCAATCTCGGCAAACATTTCCCGCAAGAGCGCAGTGCGGCGTTCGCCCTCGGTCGGTCTGGTCGCGTTATAGGTATAAAGGAGGTCAAGTTGCTTTGTTTGACGCTCCGTAATTTCCGCATCGCCGGGAAGATATAATTCACCGGTGTGCATTCTTTCGCTCATTTTTGACATATTCATCCTCCTTATATACGTCATGCTTTGCGGCAGGCGGCCCAGTTGAGCCGCCGGTACCGCAGATAGAATCCCACCGCACGGACGATCCAGCTCAGCCACTGCGCAACCCAGACGCCCACCAGGCCAAGTCCGGCAGGAATGGCCAGCACATAGGCCAGCGCAATATTCACGATCCACAGCACCGCCAGCGAGAAGACGGACGGAAACAGCGTATCATTCGCCGCACGCAGGGAGCTCGGCATGGTATAGGACATCGGCCAGAAGATAAACAGCGCAGGCAAGCTCAAAAACAGCAGTTTTTTCGCTGTCACAGCCCGCTCTGGCGTAGGATGGTATTGATTCAAAGGCAGCGGCATGAGCGGAAAGAACACGACCGACGTCAGCGCGAGAATGGCAAAGCAGATATACACGCTCTCGATGGAATACCGCCGCGCTTCCTCCTGCCTTTCCGCGCCGATACAGCGTCCGACGAGCGTCACGGCCAGCGTTGCCGCAGAGGTCGCCGCCGCGTAAAGCACGCTCAAGAGCGAATTGGAAATCGCATTGACCGCGACCGCGCTCGTGCCAAGCTGCACCATGAACATCCCCGCAACGATGCTGCCGCAGGTGCTGAAGATTTGCTCCAGGCCCAATGGCACGCTCACGCGCAGCGTCGAACCGACAAGCTGCCGGTCAAAGGAGAAAAGCTGCTTTGGCGGCATGGAGATCGGCGGATGTATGAAAAACAGCAGCGCAATCGCGCACAGCGCACCGAGAATGCGCGCCAGAATCAGGGCGTAGACGCTGCCCTGAATATCCAGCTTCAGAACATTCAGGAACACGATGCTGAAAATCAGATAAGCGGCATTGATAATCACGCTCAAAATCAGACACTTTTGCAATTCCCCAAGACCGCGCAGCACACTGTACATTGCTGTGTAAACAACAAAGGCCAAAATCGACCACGTACTTCCCGTGAGGTAGATCGATTCCTTGCGCAGGACTTCCGCTTCAGCATCCGGGTAGAGGGCAAGCAGGACGGCATCCGGGAAAATCAGCAGCGGCAGACAGGAGGCCACGCCGATGATGACCGTCAGCCAGATGACCTGAGCGCAGGCGCGTGCCGTGCGCTGCCGGTCGCCCGTGCCGTAGCACTGTGCGACAATGACCGTGCCGCCCGCACCGATGCCGTTGAACATGCACACCACAAGGTTCGTGACCGGTCCAACCAGCGCCACGGCTGCCATAGAGCTTTGCCCGTTGCTGCTGATAAGCGCGGTAATGAGCATGCCGATCAGCATGACCGATAAGCTGTCCAGCATAAAAGGCACGGTCATTTGCAGGATACCGCGCCATGTAAACACGGTTCCCGAAAGCCGCCGTGTCAAAAAAGAGTCAATTTTCGAAGGAAAACTGATGTTTCATAAGAACCCATCTTCATTTCAGATGCAGAGGATAGCACAATCGGCAGCGCTTGTCAATAAGGGAATCGGTTATTATAAAAGAATCGGTCGAAATGTATAAAATTCTGCACAGGAATAATCCACCTCGATCCCGCATCAATTGCGATGCACTTCTTTGATTGCGCTCTGCCGCCCGGCGGTGCTTGGAGTTTTCCCCGAGGATAAACGGCAGTTAGCAAGGCAGACAAGACAGATGTGCTGACTCTCATCAACGAGGATAACGAAGCCAGATATCGTTTAGGGGAACTATGTGCTCCTTTGTCAGGCGACGATATACTTCCTAACGAATATTATTGGAACCGTCTCATGGGAAGCAATAGAATCAACGATTGCCGCAGCATCTGCGGAGAAGAGGCCCAAAAGCAGAAATCCCGCTGCGGAATTCCTCTGCAGCGGGATCAATTTATGTACTGAAGCGATTGAAAAGCCTTGTATCAAGCGGTTTTCAGGTATAGAAAAATGCCACCGTAATTCTATCAAAATTACGGTGGCATTATGCATAGGGGCATAGACGCCGATACAATTTGACTTTTCTATTTCTGGGGTGTGCAAGGGGGTGCAGACCGATTGTCTGGGGGTGCAAAGCCCGGAAATGCCCGAATTATCGGCATTTTTTCGTTAGATTGCAGAAGTAAACTCGCTCCCGCTGTTGACCGAATCGTACCGTAGGCAGGAGCATATTTGGTGCCTCTGCGTCATCGGCACCTGCCACTTTGGTCCCCAAAAACAAGGGCAAAAACAAAGTCACACTTTGCTTTTCCAGCTCGAAAATGTGAGTCAAAATGCAAAGTGTGACTATTTCGATATGAGAAAAACCGCTCCGTATCCCACGAGAAAACGGAACGGTCATTCTATATATTATACTGTGATGCGGATGCCTGACTGAAAGATGAAAGACAGTTTTTCAGTCGGCATGATCTCCACCCGGTCGAGCGTGCGTATCATCAACGAGAAGTCGAATTCTTCCAGTCTGCCCGCCGTTTCCAACAGGCCAACCATTTCCTCTGCGCGATAGGCTGTCATCGGGTTTCCCGAGGTAGCAGCGGTACTCTGCAAAGACGGGAGGTACCGCTGCTTCTTGCTGACGATCAAGTTCCAAGCCTGCACAAAGGCTTTCGGGAAACGCTCTGTGCGGATCTTCACATCCGTGCAGAGAAACGGCCTCGATTTCGGCTTTTTATAGGTTGCTCGATAGGCGGCAAGTTCCGGAGTCGGATTGTAGTTGTACCCCGCTTTGTGCGGCGGGACATAGGTCATGCCGGGAACCTCCGCTGCGGTGTGATCTCTCCAACTTATGCACCGATGATATCCTTGGACATCTCATACACGCTGACATTGGACTTCCGGGGTTGGAAGATGGTCATGCGGACGGTGTCGATATCGTAGATGCCGTCGAAAATCTCCAAAGTGCCCAGGGCATAGAGCATCATTTGCGGGTTCTGCTCTGCGCTGACCTCGACCCCTTTGCCGTGCTTGTAATCGCAGATATTGAGTGTACCGTCGGCAATGAGAATGCAGTCGGCTGTTCCGAAACCGTCCTGCACCCAGTGAGAGAAATCCACCCGCTGTTCGATCAGGACTACGGGGTCGGAGCAGGTCTGCTTTGCGGTTTCAAGAAGCTCAGTCACATAGGCGGCATATCCAGCGGCGCAATCTTCCATCTCTTCGTTGTACCTGGAGAGATTTTCGATAGGGTCTTCTGTGGGCATCCCCAGAGCCTGTTTCAGTCGGTACTCACAGAGAGTGTGGGCATCGGTGCCCTCGGCAGCATAGTCACTGCCTTTATTCTAAGAAACCCAGGAAAAGGAGAGGCTGATACTTACTGGAATGCAACTGGATTTGTAAAGTATTTTTTGGATAGTGCGAGAAGATTTGTAACGGGTACACGCGATTCTGACGGCCATCAGTACTATATGTTCTTCGATGGCCCTGAAAAATTCCGTGCGATTTCAGAAAATGAATTTGATTTGTTTGCCAAACTGAAAGCTTTGAGGCACTATGGATATTTAGAGCATATTGGAATCGAGCTAATTAAGAAAGATGGGACCACATTCTCATCTCTTCGCCTCAGCGAAGGTGAAAAACAACTCGGATTACTCATGCTGTTAACGTCATTTACAGCCCGGCATGAGTGCTTATATCTTTTTGATGAGTTTGATGCGTATCTCCATTTAAATTGGCAAAGGCAATTTGCAAGCAACATTGTGAACACCGATATTTTCGGACATATTCTGTTTACTACGCATTCTCCAGCCTCGATTTCGAAGGTAAAAATGAATGACTTATTCATCATGAAAGATGGAAAAGCTATCTATCCTGAAAGTGAGACGTACAATCGTGCTCTAAACGAAATTATGTTTGAGCAAATGGATGTTACCATGCATGACCCATGGATGATATCAAAACAGAAATAGAAAAGCTGCATGTGCTAAATAGCGGAAGATTACAACCATTTTGCTTTGCAATTGAACAATGCTTATATGCCATTCTAAAAGACAAAGAAAACGAATTAGCACTTGTGGCGAGCTAAGGTGCTGTTGCCTGTCTGTGAGTTTAAGTCAGACCGCGTGACCGGTGGTGCGAAGGCATATACCTATCTGGGAATAGAGCATTATGTGAAACATGAGGGCAGTAGACCGATGAATATCATATATTGACCTGACATTCAATGGCCTTGCAGCGCATCGTGAGGAATTAAAAGCGCTGCTGAAAGATATGTTAGGAGAACAATATGCTCCACAGTTTGGGATACATAAGGCAGGAAACTCGGCTGTTCTGCGACTTGTTGCGCCGAAATATCTGGATTGGCAGATTCCATTTGAAGAACAGATTGACGTAGTCGAAGATCATCTGCGCTTGGTTGCGCTATTATGCGAGACGGCAAAACAAATTGACAGAGAACGGCTGACCGCTTTTTATGCGGTAGCAGCCCCAGAAAAACTCAAATGAGCAACATTTGTGAGGACAAACTATGCAGCTTCGAGAATACATACCTTCCGACTGCGCACAGTTGGCAGAACTCTTTTACCAAACCGTTCACAGCGTGAACGCGAAGGACTATACGCAGGAACAACTGGATGCGTGGGCAACCGGCGAGGTGGATTTGCAGGCGTGGGATGCGTCTTTTCGGACGCACAAGACGATCATTGCTACGGAAAATGGTGAGATCGTCGGCTTTGGGGACATGGATGGAAGCGGCTATCTGGACAGGCTGTATGTCCACAAGGACTATCAGGGGCAAGGCGTTGCATCTGCGATCTGCGACGAATTGGAGTGTTTTGCGGCTGAAAAGACAATTACGACGCACGCTTCCATCACAGCAAAGCCGTTTTTCCAGCATCGCGGATACCGCGTTGTGCGCAAGCAGGAAGTGATTCGGCGCGGCGTTGCGCTCACGAATTTTGTGATGGAAAAGCAGCCAGAAAGGACAAAATGATGATGAATATTCCGAACCCAAATGCGGTCTTTCCGAATGAATACAAGACCTCCTGCTTCATCAAGAACGTCGTTACCGCGCCGAATATCACGGTCGGCGACTACACTTATTACGACGACGCGGTTGATCCGACGGGGTTTGAGCGGAACAATGTGCTGTTCAACTACCCGGAGTTCGGCGATCATCTTGTGATCGGCAAGTTCTGTCAAATCGCATCTGGAACGAAATTCATCATGGGCCCGGCGAATCACCGCATCAGCAGCGCCACGACGTATCCATTCAACGTCTTCGGCGGCGCGTGGACGGAAAATACCCCGCCGCACATGGCGCAGCTTCCGCACAAGGGCGACACGGTCATTGGCAGCGACGTGTGGATCGGGCGCGAAAGCATCATCATGCCCGGCGTGAAGATCGGAGACGGCGCGATCATCGCCGTCTATTCCGTGGTGGTGAAGGATATTCCGGCGTACACCGTTTTCGGCGGGAACCCGGCGAGATTGATCAAGGAGCGATTTGACGTGGAGCTGAAAGACCTGCTGCTGCGCTATCAGTTGTGTAACTTGGAGCCGGAGAAGCTGGTGGAAATTCTGCCGCTGCTGTGCGACCCGGGTTTGGAGAAGCTCAGACATTTTCTGCGGGAGCAGGTTTCAGATTGAAAAAACGGAGGACGGCTGACCGTCCTCCGTCAGTTTTTCTATGCCTGCCGCGTCCAGAGTATCTGGATGTCCGCTTCGTTCGTGTCCTCGTCGATGCCTTCCGACTGCACAATGAACTGCTCACGCTGGTAAAACGCAAACGCACGCTCGTTTTTCTGATAGACGCTCAGGTCCAAGCGCGGTTTGCGCGACTTCGCATAATCCAGCAGCGCTTTGCCAATGCCCTTGGAACACACAGTTTTTGCAACGAAAATCCACTCAATGTGGTTCTCCGTCAGACCGATGAAGCCGTCGATTTGCCGGGTGTCCTCGTTCTCGTGGACATAGAGCTCCGCTTGCGGGAGCAGATCGCGCACCATCTCGAAATGCTCCGTCCAAAAGCTTGCCGCAATAAATGCATGGGCGTCCAGATTGCCGTGCAGCCAGATCTGCATGACGGTGTCCAAGTCCCGAGTTTCAAATTTTCGTATCATCTGATTCCTTCCTGCTTGCCGTTTTCCTGCGAGGCTTCGGATTGGTCAGCTCATAGCTCACATCCAGCAAAAGCTCGATTGTTTCTACCGGCACGCTGCCGTCCAGCGCGGCCGTGATCCAACTGGATTTGTTCATGTGGTACGCCGGAAAAATGCCGGTCTCGCCGCGCAGGGATGCAATCAGGATCGGATCGCACTTAAAATTGACGATATCGAGCTTTTCCGCTCCTGCAAGTCCCAGCTTGTCGCGCGGCACTTCCATGACCAGTGCGAACCACTTCCGGTTGCCCGCATGACGAAATACGGCAGCCCGCGGTGTGTCCGCCCAAGGATAGTCCGGTGCAGTACTGTAATGGTTCAGAATGTAGGCTTCCAATTCTTCACGATTCAT